>Ga0209507_1001824_pt1 | contig 15921 bp, 16 predicted proteins | sample AD_UKC028_MetaG_FD_184414 | JGI IMG/M metagenome (GOLD analysis project Ga0209507, IMG submission 184414) | Active sludge microbial communities of municipal wastewater-treating anaerobic digesters from USA - AD_UKC028_MetaG (SPAdes) (version 2) | ecosystem: Engineered > Bioreactor > Anaerobic >...
GGTGACGACGATGCCCGTCTCGAGGTGGGTGATGCGCACGGCGGAGTCGGTCTTGTTGACCTTCTGGCCGCCCGCCCCGCCCGAGCGGTAGGTGTCGATGCGGATATCCTCGGGCCGGATCTCGACGTCGATCGAGTCGTCGATGACGGGGAGGACGTAGACCGAGGCGAAGGAGGTATGGCGCCGCGCGTTGGCGTCGAAGGGGGAGATGCGGACGAGGCGGTGCACGCCCGACTCGCCGCGGAGGTAGCCGTAGGCGTAGTCCCCCTCGATCTGGAGGGTCACCGACTTGATGCCGCCCTCGGCCTCGAGGAGGTCGACGACCTCGGCCTTGAACTTGCGGCGCTCCGCCCAGCGCGTGTACATCCGCATGAGCATCGAGGCCCAGTCGCAGGCCTCGGTGCCGCCGGAGCCGGCGTGGATGGAGAGGAAGGCCCCGGCGCGGTCGGCCTCGCCCGAGAGCAGCTCGAGGACGATGGCTTTATCGAAGCGCTCCGAGACTTCCTTGAAGGAGGACCTGATGTCGGCCTCCATGGAGTCGTCGCCCTCCTCGCGGGCCATCCTGAGGACCTCGTCGAGGGCCTCGGCGTCGGCCTTGAGCCGCGACCAGCTCTCGATCCTGTCCCTGATCTGCTTGATCTCGGTCATGACGCGGCCCGCCTTGGCCCCGTCCGACCAGAACCCCGGCGCGGCGCTGAGCGCCTCTTTCTCGGCTATTCGCTTCTCGAGTGCGGCCGAGTCAAAGACGCCCCCAAATATCGAGGATCTCCTCGCGAAGCGAGGCGACGGGTCCGGCGATGTCTTCCAGCATGGGTTCCTCCGTTGATGCCTTCGTCCTCGGCCCTTATTCCCGCGGCCGCGAGGGATCGCGAACGATGATCCTCCGCCACTTGTTGTCCTTGAGGACGGTGAGGACGAGGGTGCCCTCGACGGGATACTGATAGAGCCGGACGGTATCGTAGGAATCCGTGATCTTGTCGATGTCCCGCTTGAGCCCCGCCAGGAGCTTGTCGGAGACGGCCGCGCACTCGAAACAGGCCTTCTGCACGCGCTCGAAGCCGTATTGGGGCAGGAGATTGTACAGGGCCGACCGGGAATCCTCGCTGCCCATGTCGCAGACCACGGCTACGAACATGGGCCAATCCTACAGGAAAGCGGGGAACGCGTCAATTCAAGGCTCGAGGCCGCGCGCGAGGCACTGGCGTAATCAGCTTTTTTCCGATAATCATTACAGTATGATGAAAACTCCCCGGCCTTCGGCCCAGGCAGCTCTCGTCCTCCTGGCAGCCTTCCTGGGAGCCGCCCTCCTCGTCCCCCCCCTCGCGGCGCAGGCCGCTCCGGGGCCTGCCGAGGCGGGCCCCGTCCTGCCCTACCCCGCCTTCCTCCGGGCCGCCATGCGCCTAGGCAGGGTCGAGATCGACTGGGTCGACCATCCCGGGGCCCTGGGCGGCTACCGGGTCTACCGCCACCGCAGCCGGATCGACGCTTCGAACCTGGCCGAGGCGACCGCGCTCGGCGACGTGGCCCAGGGCATCCGGAGCTACGTCGACCTGCCCCCCGACGAGTCCGAGTACTACTACCTCGTGCTCGCCCTCGGCGCCGACGGCTCCCCCTTCCCCGCCTTCGTCCCGGCGAGCAACGAGACCGCCGCGCCCATCTCCCTCAAGCCCGCCCTTGCCGCGGCCCCCGCGCCGGCGCCCTTGACCCCGGCTCCGGCCCCCGAGATCCCGCTTCCCTCACGGCCGAGGGTCGAGGCCCTCTCGGCCCAGCCCAGGGGCGACAGCATCGTCCTCAGCTATAAAGGAGGGGAAGGAGAGCGCCTCGTCGCCTATCGGGGGACCTCCCCCATCGCGCGGGCCTCCGACCTCCTCGACGCCGTCCTCGTGGCCACCTTCCTCGACAAAGGGGGCAGCTTCGTGGATTTCCCGGTGCCGGGAATCGAGTATTGGTACGCGCTCCTCGTCGAAGACGAGCTCAAGGCTGGCCGTATCGAGCTCGTCGCCGGGCGCAACGCCACGGCCCAGGCCGCTCGGCTCGCCCTGACCTCGAGGAACGCCGCCATCGCCGAGGTCTCCCCCTCCTCGAGGACCCCGCCCCTGCCCGCCTTCCTCCTCGACGCCGCTACGGGGATCCCGGTGCCGGAATCGCCCGTCGAGGCGCCGCAGCGCCGCGCGGTGAGCCCCGATACCGAGAAAGCCGTATCCGGGCTCCTCGCCCTCGCTCCGCAGATCAAGCGCCCGCTCCCACCCCTCCGCCTCCTCGCCGAGGAGCTCTCTCCCCCTTCGGGCGGAGAGGACTACGCCCTTTCGCTCATCGTGACCGAGAAGCTCGTGCCGGGGGACTGGGCGGGGGCGGCCGAGCAGCTGCGCAAGTACCTCTCGCTCAATCGGGGCGAGGGAGCGGCGGCGCGCGCGCGCTTCTACCTCGGTGAAGCCCTGGCCTACGCCGGGGCGAGCCGCGAGGCCTTCTTCGAGTTCCTCACGGCCCGGGACCGCTACCCGACGGAGAGCGCTCCCTGGATCGAGTACGTCCTCGCCGAGCTGCGCCAGCAAGGCTGAATCCCCGAGATCCTTTCCCGGCGGCCTGGCTCAGGGCTCGAAGGCGAAGACGGTCCGATGGGACCAGAGCTTGCCCGGCTCGAGGATGATCGAGGGGAAGGAAGGCTGGTTGGGAGCGTCCGGGTAGAACTGGGTCTCGAGGCAGAGGCCGGCGTGCCGGCCGTAAATCGAGCCTCGCTTGCCCGCTTCCCCGTTCAGGAAATTCCCCGAGTAGAATTGCACGGCGGGAAGGGTCGTGGAGACCGCCATGCGCCTCCCGGAGCGGGGATCCTCGAGCTCGGCGAAGCGGAAGAGCCCCGGGCCCTGCCGGTCGAGGACGTAGCAGTGATCGTAGCCAGCTCCCGCCGCCCCGCCCTCGGCGAGCGCGATGTCGGCCCCGACGAGCTTGGCCGCGCGGAAGTCGTAGGGGCTCCCGGCTACCGGCGCCACCTCGCCCGTGGGGATGAGGTCGGGCCCGGTCTTGAGGTAGCTCGAGGCCAGGAGCCGCAGGCGATGGCCGAGGATGTCCCCCCTGCCCTCGCCTGCCAGGTTGAAGTAGGCGTGGTTGGTCAGGTTGACGGGGCTCGCCGCCCCGCTCCTCGCCTCGTAGGCGACCTCGAGCTCGCCCGAGGCCGAGAGGCCGAAGCGGGCCTCGACCTCGAGCTCGCCCGGGTAGCCCTCCTCCCCGTCGGGGCTCAGGAGCTTGAGCGCGAGCCGGGGGAGCCCGCCCTCCTCGTAGCCCTCGGCCGACCAGAGCCGCTTGTCGAAGCCCTTGAGGCCACCGTGGAGGTGCTGGCCGCCGTCGTTGGCGGCCAGCTGGTAGTCCCTGCCGCCGAGCGAGAAGCGGCCCCGGGCGATGCGGTTCGCCACGCGGCCCACCGAGGCGCCGAAGTAGGGCCGGTTCGCCAGGAGGCCGGCGAGGGAGGCCGGGCCGACGAGGACGTCGACCCAGGCGCCCCTCCCTTCGGGGAGGAGGATCGACAGGAGGCTGGCCCCGTAGTCCGATATGGTCGCGACGAAGTCCCCGGCGGCGAGGCGGTAGAGGGAGACTTCCTCGCCGGAGGAGAGGGTGCCGAAGGGCAGCTTGGTGATGGACATGTTCAGCTCTTCCTTTCCTTATGTCGATGCAGGCGGAGCCTGAGGATGAGGAGGGCCTCGTCGAGCCAGAGGGGGAGTACCCGGGAGAAGAAGGCGGTGGCGCGTGGCACGAGGGGGGCGATCCGCCGGCGCGCGGGGAGGCGGGAAGCCGAGATGAGCTCGTGGACGGCCCGCGCCGCGCCGAGGGGGACGTCGCCGGCCGGCCCGAGGCGCTCGGAGCCGTCGATGACGAAGCGGAGGGCCCGGCGGTAGTGGCTCTTCGCGGCGGCGAAGTCCGCGGCCCGGGGAAAATCGTGGAAGATGGCGCGTATGGGGCCGACCTCGAGAACCGAGGCTTGGATCCCGTAGGGCTTGAGCTCGACCCTGAGCGTGTCGACGATGGCTTCGACCGCCCGCGCGGCAGCGGAGCAGAGGCCCATGCCCGGGAGGCGGGAGCCGGCGGCGAGGGGAGCCACGACGAGGATCCGGCCCGAGCCTGCCTCGCGCATGGCCGGGAGGAAGGCCTTGATGGTCCTGATGGCGCCGAAGAGGTTGGATTCGAAGATGTTCTCGACCTCTTTAAGGGAGCAATCCTCGATGGAGGAGAAGAAGCCCGTGCCCGAGCAGCAGACCAGGGCGTCGAGGCGCTTCTCCCGGGCGAGGAGGGCCTCGGCGGCCTTGGCCACCGAGGACTCTTCCCGGGGATCCATGGCGATGAGCTCGAAGAATTCGTCGGCTTTTCTCTCGTAGGAATTGGGATTCGGGCAGGTCCCGTAGGTTCGGAAGCCCTTTTTCGCGACGAAGGTGGCGCAGGCGTTGCCGATGCCCTCCGAAGCCCCGGTCACGAGGACGATGTCTTCCCTATGCTCCATGTGGCCGGCTCCTCATCCATCCATCCTAGCGTTCCGGGGCGGGCGAGGCAAGGGAAGGAAGCGGTCTCGCTTGACAGGGAGGCCGGGACGGGGGTATAGGGGCGGCATGATACGCAACGCGCGCGGGCGAGCTGCCCGCGCTTCCCTCTCCTGCCTCTTCGCCGCCCTCTGCGCCGCCGGCGCCTTCGTGGCCCTGCCCATCCCGGGCAGCCCGGTGCCGATCGTCGCGCAGAACCTCTTCGTCGTCCTGGCAGGCCTCCTCCTCGGGCCACTCTGGGGCAGCGCCGCCGTCCTCGCCTTCCTCTGCCTCGGCGCCCTCGGTTTCCCCGTCTTTTCGGGGGGGAGGGGCGGCTTGGCCCTCTTCGCCGGCCCCACCGGCGGCTACCTCGTCGGCTACGCGCTCGCCGCCTTCGCCTCCGGGTTGGTCGCGCGGAAGCGGGGCCTCGCCAGGTCGGCCCTCGGCGCCGTCCTCGGCTTCGCCCTCATCCTCGCCCTCGGGGTCCTCCGCCTGAAGCTCCTCAAGGAGGTCGAGTGGGGAGCCGCCCTCGCCCTCGGCCTCCTCCCCTTCCTGCCGGGGGACGCCGTGAAGGCAGTCCTCGCCACCCTCGTCGCGGCCAAGCTCGGCCCCTTCGCCGATTCCCTGACCGGCAGGGGCAGCCACGGCCGTGCCTGAGCCCCTCCTCCAGGCCCGGGGCCTCGGCAAGCGCTTCCCCGGGACAGCCTGGGCCCTGCGGGAGGTGGACTTCCGCCTCGCCGCCGGCGAGCTCGCCGTCCTCGCCGGCCGCAACGGGGCGGGCAAGACCGTCCTGGCCAAGATCCTCGCCGGCCTCCTCGAGCCGAGCGAGGGCGAGGTCCTGTTCGGCGGGGCTCCCCTCCTCTCCTACCCGGAATCCCCCGCGGCCCGGGTGGGCTACGTCTTCCAGGACGCCCGGCTCCAGCTCGTCGGCGAGAGCGTCGAGGAGGATCTCCGCTTCGGTCCCGAGAGCCTCGGTCTCGGGGCGGCCGAGGCCGCGGCCCGGGCCGAGGTGGCGATGGGGCTCTGCGGCCTTTCCGAGCGGCGCCAGAGCCCCGTCCACGCCCTATCGGGCGGGGAGCAGCGGCGGCTCGCCCTGGCCGGCGTCCTCGCCCTCTCGCCCGCGGCCATCATCCTCGACGAGCCCTTCGCCAACCTCGACCGAGACGGGGTGTCCTCGGTCCTCCGGGTCCTCAAGACCCTCGTGGCCGAGGGCATAGCCCTCCTGGTGGTCACCCACGAGCTGGAGAAGCTCCTGGGCATGGCCGACCGGCTCGCGGTCATGGACCGGGGCAGGATCGTCCTCGCGGGGGAGCCCGGCCCCACCCTGGCCGCCGGGATCGAGCGCTTCGGCCTCCGCGATCCCCTGCGGCCGGCGTCCTCGGTGGGGGATCTCCTGTGGCTCGACTAGGCTCGGCCTCGAAGCTCGCCCCCTCAAGCCGCCTCCTCTGCCTCGCCCTGTTCTCCTCGGCGTCCTTCCTCATGTCGGCCCCGGCGGCAGGGACCTGCGCCGCGATCCTTATCCTCCTCGTCCTCGGCGAGGGCGTCGGGCCCCTTCGCCTCCTCCGAGACTCCCTCTTCCTCGCCTGGCTCGGCCTCTTCGCCGCCCTGGCCCAGGGCCTCGACTTCACCGAAGGCATCAGGCTCGAGGTCGGCGGCCTCCGGGCCGCGGCCGAATACTGCCTCAGGCTCGCGACCGCTTTCCTCGCGGGGCGGCTCTTCTACGCCTCTACGACGAGGGCCGAGCTCAGGGAGGCGGCGACCAGGGCCGCGACGCTCCTCCCGGGACGGGGCAGGCGGGACCTCGGCCTCTCCCTCTCCCTCGTCCTCGGCTTCATGCCCCTCATCGCCGAGGAATGGCGTTCGACCCTCGAGGCGGCAAAGGCTCGCGGAATTCGTTTCGGGAAGGGCGCCGGCGCTGGCTTGCAACCGGGCGCCGCCCTCCTGACCGCCTATCTGCGCAGGCTCATGCTCGCCGCAGTCTACTTGCCCGAGGCCTTGGCTGCCCGGGGCTGGAGGGGGGAGGGAGGAGTATCCTTTAGGCGCTGGAAGGGGCGGGATTATATAACGGTCGCTGCTCTATCTGCATTGCTTGCGATAACGGCGCTTCATGTTGTATAGAATACTAGACAATCACGAGCTGATAGCGATCCGATTTTTCTTCGTTTCATTGTACGCTTGTATGATGATTTCGACGATCGCCTCGGGGGCGAAGCGCTCCGTATTGATGATGAGGTCGGCGAAGGCGAAATCGTCGTTATCGATGGCGTAGATCCTGCGGTAGCGCTCATGGTCCTTGGCATCCCGATCCCGGGTGAAGGCGAGGACGGCTTCGTACTCCCCTCCCTCCCGCGACCAAATCCTCCGGGCCCGAGCCTCGGCGCTCGCCGTGAGGTAGATGCGCAGGCTCGCGTCGGGAAGCATCCAGATCGCCAGGCGGGAGCCGATGACGGAATCGCCCGCGCGGGCCAGCTCCACCTGCCGGGCGTCGACCAGGCGGTCGAAGCTGAAGTCCTCCTCGGCCAGCTCGATGATGGTCGCCAGGTCCACGCCCCGCTCGGCGGCGAGGTTGCGGAAGGTGAAGTTGACGAGCTCGAAGCCGAGCTTGGCGGCGAGGAGGCGGGAGACGGTCGTGTTCCCGCAGCCGGACTTGCCGGAGATGGCGATCATGGGGGCGCTCATTCGATGTTCCTCAGCTGCTCGCGGATATTCTCGAGGGCGTCCTTGAGCTCGACCACGGCCTGGCTCACCGGGAGGAGCATGCTCTTCGAGCCGATGGTATTCACTTCCCGGTTCATCTCCTGGCAGAGGAAGTCGAGCTTCTTGCCCGGCGCGGCCTCGGAATCCGCGATCCTCGCGAAGGAGGAGATGTGGGCCGAGAGCCTGGCGAGCTCCTCGTTGACCGTGTACTTCATGAGGAGGGAGGCGGTCTCGGCGAGGATCCGCTGCTCGTCCACGGCCTCGCCGAGGGCTTCCTTGAAACGGGATTGGAGCTGGCCCCTGATCGTGGCCTCGATCTCCGGCAGCCTCGACCTGACCGACTCGGCCTGGCGCGAGACCCGCTCGAGCTGGGCGGCGATGTCGGCGCGGGTGGCCTCGCCCTCGCGGAGCCGCGCCTCCTCGTACTCGGCGAAGCAGCGTCCGAGCTCGGGCTCGAGGAGGGCCCAGGTCGCGTCCTCGTCCACCTCGCGCTCGTAGGCGACGACCCCGTCGAAGGAGAGGATGTTCGAGAGCCGGAGCGGCTCGGACAGGCCGCAGGCCTCGGATATCTCCCGGAGGACCCCGGCCACGGCCCGGGCCGCCCCGAGGTCGGCGCTGGCCCGGACGGGGAGGTCGAGGCCGCGGACCCTGAGCCAGGCCTCCACCTTGCCGTGGACGACGCGGCCGGCGAGGTAGTCGCGGAAGCGGGGCTCGAGGCGGGCGAAGTAGGGCGGCAGGGAGATCGAGAGGTCGAGGTAGCGGTTGTTGTAGGACTTGATCCCGATGCTGCCGCGGAGGCTCCCGGTCTCGATCTCGCGCTGGGCGAAGCCGGTCATGCTCTTGATCATCTGCCGCTGTCTCCCGCCTTGAAGGTTTCGTAGAGGGCCGCGCCGAGCCTCCAGTTGTCGCCGGCGCCCATGGTGAGGAAGAGATCCCCGGGGCGGAGCTCGGAGCGGAGGGGCCCCTCGGCCTCGAGGACCTCCTCGGAGTAGAGGATGGGTCCGGCCTTGCCCAAGGAGGCCCAGCGCTCGGCGACCGCGCGCTCGAGGGACCGGCCCGAGACCTCGGGATCGGGGAGCTCCCTGGCCGAGGGGTATATCTTGTGGAGGACGAGGGCGTCCGCACCGTCGAGGCAGGAGGCGAACTCGGCGAAGAGGGCCTTGGTCCGGGATGAGGTGTGGGACATGAAGTCGACCACGAGCCGCCTTCCGGGCCAGAAGGCCTTGATGCCGGCTATAGTCGCGCGGATGGCCGTGGGGTGGTGGCCGTAGTCGTCCATGAAGAGGATGCCCCCCGCCTCGCCGAGGATCTCGGAGCGCCGCTTGGAGCCGGCGAAGGCGGCGAGGGCCGCGGCGGCCGCGTCGAGCTCCGCGGTCCCGGGGGCGGCGGCCGGGTCGGCGAGGCCCCGCTCGGCGGCGAGGAGGGAGAAGGCCAGGGCCAGGGCGGCGCAGGCGTCGAGGGCGAGGTGCTCGCCGGGGACGCGGAGCTCGAAGTCCCGCGCGAAGCCGGCGAGGCGGAAGCCCGCCCTCCCCTCGCCCGCACGGTAGGACAGGAGGCGGAAGGGACCCTCGGCCCCGCGGCCGTAGGGCAGGAGCCTGAGGTCGGGGCGGGCAGCGCTCGCGGCGCGGGCGGCCTCGACCGCGCCCGGGTCGTCGGCGCAGTGGATGAGCTCGCCTCCCGGGGGAAGGAGGAGGGCGTACTCGACGAAGGCGGCGAGGATGTCGGCGTAGGTCGGGTAGTAATCCTGGTGGTCGGGCTCGACGCTCGTCAGGAGGATGCGCCGCGGCCGGAAGGAGAGGAAGTGCCGGCGGTACTCGCAGGTCTCGGCGACGAAGTAGCGCTCGCCGCGGATCAAGGTGGAGCGCCCGCCGAAGCTCGCGACGGCCGAGCCGGCGAGGATGGTGGCGGGGAGGCCGAGGGCGGCGATGACGGAGCCGGCCAGGGCCGTGGTCGTGGTCTTGCCGTGGACCCCGGCTATGCCCGAGGAGTCGGAGCGGCGGGAGAGCTCGCCGAGGGCCTCGGGGTAATTGAGGACGGGGATGCCGAGCCGGGAGGCCTCGAGGAGCTCGGGGTTGGCGTCGCGGCGGTAGGCCGCCGAATGGACGACGAGGCGGATCGAGGGATCGATATGGGCAGCCTCGAAGCCGGCGTAGGGCTTGAGGCCGATGGAAGCGAGGATGGCGTCGGTGTAGAAGACCTCGGCCACGTCGCTCCCGCTCAAGCAGGCGCCGCGGGCGGCGAGGAGCTCGGCCAGGGCCGCCATGCCCGTGCCCTTGGCGCCGACCAGGTGTATCTTGAGGCCGCGCAGCTGCTCGGGGAGGAGGGGCGAGCTCATAGGGGCATTCTAGCGGGACGGCGGCCGATGGGCAAGGCGAGTCGCCCGCTCATCGCTGCTTGGGCGAGCCGGCGAGCTCGAGGGTGAAGCCGAAGCGACGGGAGGAGTCGGCGGGGAGCTCGAGGTCCAGGCCGAGGAGGAGCTCGCAGCCCTGGTAGCGGCGGCCGCCGGGCACGCAGGGGCAGCCGCCGACCTCGGCGAACACGGGCTGGTGGGAGAGCTGGAAGAGCTCGTCGGCGCGGAGCTCGAGGCGCTCCTCCTGGCGCAGGTTCTCGAGGCGGAGGCCGCTCAGGCCCTCGGCCTCGCAGGCCGAGGCCGGGTCGAGGGAGAGGGCCTCGCGGGCGCGGAGCCCGTTCAAGGCGATCGCCGCGGGCTCGAAGCCCGCCGCCAGGTTCAGCTCGACGGCGAAGCGGAGGCGAAGGCTTTCCGGCTCCTTGTTCTCGAGCTCGTACTGGACCGAGAGCCCCCCCTTGCGGAAGGCGTAGGTCTTGCGCAGGGAGAGGCCCCGCCGCCGGCCGGCGAGGTTGGCCCAGCCCTCCCTGGCGAGGGTGACGAGCTGGGAGGATTTGTCGGCATCGGAGTAGGCGTAATGGGCAGCCGAGAAGGAGCCCGAATCGGGGCCGAAGCTCCCCGCCTCGCAGACCCTGTCGCGGAAGGCGGTGCGGCGCGGGTCGTTGCCGTCCATGACGTTCACGTAGTTCGTGCGGGTCCGGAAGGAATCGAGCTCGGCGAGGCAGCCTCCTCGGAGGTGGACGTAGGCGTTGAAGTCGGAGCCCTGGTAGAGGATCTCCTTCTCGCCGTCGAAGTCGATGTCGGTCGTGATGAGGCCGGGCGTGAAGGAGCCGCGCTGGCGGGTCGTCTTCTCCGCCTCGATGAGGGCGGCGTAGGCCGCGGCCCGGACCGGGAGGCGGCCGATGCCCCCGGCCGCGCCCGTCCAGTAGGCGTCCCCGCACTGTCCCCGCCAGAGCTCCTCCTGCGCGGTCTTCTTGCGGGACTTGTCGCCGCGGAGCTGGCTCACGAGGATGCGCACGTAGTGCATTTTCGCGTAGAGGGCGAGGCTGTCCTCGTGCCTGAGCAGGATCCCCCGAGGGCTCCCGGAGGCCGGCGCGTGGGCGACGGCGCTGCCTTCCATGAGGTGGGCCGAGGCCGAGCCCGTGAAGTAGGCGCGTCCGAAGTGCCGCAGGCCCTTGAGGTAGCGGGAGGGCGTCGTCGTCTCGTAGCTGAGCCCCTCCCGCTGGATCGCGGCGAAGGAGCGCTCGAAGAAGACGTCGGGGGACTCGAGGCCCGAGGCCTCCCAGAGGAACCTCGTCGCGTTGCCGGGATAGATGACGGTGAGGAGGGGCAGGTCGCCGAGGCGGGAGCGGAGGGACTCGATCGCCTCGGCGGGCGGGAGGGGCCGGGGGAAGCTCTCCGCCGCGTCGAAGGCGGGGAAGACGGCGAGGCTCCGGCCTTGGTCCTCGGTCATGACGGGGGCGCCGAGGCCGGCGCCGGTCATCCCCGCGAGGACGAAATGCCGCTCGGGCAGGAAGGTGAAATCGAAGCCGCAGGCCTGGAGGCTCGAGGCGAAGCCCGGCTCCCAGGCGTAGTCCTGGAGCCAACAGCCCCGCGGGCGCTTGCCGAAGGCCTTGCGGATGTAGGTCGTGAGGAGCTCCACCTGGCCGAGCCGGTCGGAGGCGGGAACGAGGGGCATGAGGGGGGCGAAGAAGCCGCCTCCGAGTAGCTCGATCTGCTTGCGCAGGCCCATCTCCTCGAGGAGCATGAGGAACTCGGGATGGCGGGACTCGAGCCAGCGCAGGGTCGTGCCCGAGTAGTGGAGCATGGCCGCGACGTCGGGGAAACGGTAGAGGACCGAGAGGAAGGGGCGCCAGCAGGTTTGGTAGGTCTCCTCGAAGGCCGACTCCTCCGTCCCCTCGGGAAGATGGTTGTATGAGCCTATTATAATATGGCTTTTCTGCATCGAGCGATGATCCTTCCTGAGAAAAGCCGATTATAGCCCGGAGGCCGGTCTTCCGGAAGGAGGATCGGCGTTTTTTTTCGCTCGGTTCGCGCGCTCTTCCCGCTCCGCCTGCGCTTCCTGGGCCGGGAAAACGGGCCGTATCGTCCCGCTCGGGCAGCTCCGGGCTACCTCGGCTCCCGAGGCCTCGTCGACCCGCGAGGCGCGGGCGAGGCCCTCGGCTATGGAGAACTGACCGGCGGCGGAGAGGCGGACGCAGGCTCCGCAGGCGTCGCAGGCCGAGGCGCAGGCCTCGCGGCGGAGCTCCCGCTCCCCGGAGGCCGAGCAGGCCACGTACCAGGCATCCTCGGCGGGGTGGAGGGCGATGAGGCCCTTGGGGCAGGAGTCGAGGCAGGCTCCGCAGCCGGTGCAGAGGATGGGGTCGACGACGGCGAGGCCTGCCTTGACCCGTATGGCGCCGATGGGGCAGGCGGGGAGGCAGGAGCCGAAGCCCAGGCAGCCATCCTTGCAGCGGAGCGGCCCGCCGTAGAGCGAGGCCGCGGTGGCGCAGTCCTCGCGGTTGTCGTAATCGAAGGCGAGCCGGGCGGCGCCCTTCGAGGCGCAGCAGCGCACGACGGCCCGCCGCGCGAGGGCGCGCGGGTCGGCTTTGCGGCTCTCCGCGATGAGGCCTCGCAGGCTCCGCTCAAGGACCGAGCCTCCGGGGGAGCAGAGGGCGGGGTCGGCTCCCCTCGCGTCGAGGGCCTCCGCGTAGTCGCGGCAGGATTCGTAGCCGCAGAAGCCGCAGTCGTGGCCGGGGAGGAGGAGCTCGAAGCCGAAGGCCGACTCGGAGGCCTTCCGCCTCCGCCTCCAGGCAAGGGTCAGGAAGGAGGAGGCTAAGGCGGCCGCGAAGGCGAGGAGGAAGGAGAGGAGTATGGTGAGCCAGATCATGATCGGCCGACCAGGTTCGCGACGAGGACCGCGTCGATGCCCATGAAGGCCATGGCCATGAGCCCGGCCGAGACCAGGAGGGCCGGGGGACCCTTCATGCCCCCAGGGAGGCCGTTCAGCTCGAGGCGTTCCCGGAGGGCTCCGAGGAGGGTCCAGGCGAGCCAGTAGCCGAGCCCGGAGGAGGCGCCCGAGGCGAGGGCCTCGGGGAGGCTGAAGCCGCCGCGCGAGGCGAGGAGGGCGACGCCGAAGACCAGGCTGCTGATGACCAGCTCGTCGGCGATCGAGGCCGCCTTCGCGGGGAAGGCCGCTCCGGAGCCGGCCGCGCTCCTGCTCAGCGCCTTGAGCAGGGGCACCGCGAGGAGGGCGAAGACGAGGAGCTCGAGGCGCCCGAGGCCGAGGGGCTCGAGGGCCAGGACGCGGAGGCACCAGAGGAGGCCCGCCGCGAGCGCGTCGACGAAGGCGAGGGCGAGGGCGGATGCTAGTCCCTCGCTCCGCTGGCGCTGGCGGGGACAGGGCTCGAAGCCGTAGGCGAGGAGGGCGTTGGCCGCGAAGACCGAGGTCAGGACGATCCCGAGGTAGCTCAGACGATCCTCCTGCCGCTGGCCCGGAGCGCGGCGCGATAGAGGGCGGTCAGGAAGCCAATGAGGATGAAGCCGCCGGCGGGTGCGGCGATGAGGCGGAGGGGCGGTTCTTCGGAGAGCAGGAGGATGAGGCGGTTCTGGCCGAGTCCCGGCAGGGAGAGGCTCCCGAGCCCGATGAGCTCGCGGAGGGCGCCGAGGAGGATGGCGACGGCCAGGTAGCCGCCGGCGCCGCGGGCGATGATGCCGTAGCGGAGGGGCGCCTCGGCGGCCGGGCCGCTCGGGCGAGGTCCCTGCCTCGCTCCCTGGCGGATGGCCTGGAGGCTCAGGCAGTTGACCGCGAGGAGGGGAAGGTAGATGCCCAGGCCTTCGGCCGAGACGGGGAAGTAGGCCTCGATGAGCTGGCCGTAGAGGATCGCGAAGGCTGTCGCGAGGATGAGGGAGGCCGAGGCGCGGAAGCGCTCGGGTAGCTGGCGGCGCAGGGGGGGAGCCGCCAGGCCGAGGGCGAGGGCGCAGAAGGCCGCGCCGAGGCCGAGGAGGAGGCCTTCGGGGAGGCTCCTCGCCGCGACCGCCAGGGGGCCGAGGCCGAAGAGGCCGGCGAGGACGGGATTCGGGGTGAAGGGAGCCGCGTCTTCCCTCATGGGCGGGCCTCCGCGGCCTGGCGGACCGCGGCCGAGGCTCGCTCGAGGAGTTCTCGCTGGGCGAGGAAGCTCTCGGTCGCCCCGCTCACGGCCTCCGGCTGCCTCGTCTCGTCGCGGGTCGCGGGATAGGGAGACGGCCCTCCCCTGCCGAGGAAATTCGCGGCCCAGCCCTCGCGGGAATAGGGCTGGCTTCTCAAATTCTCCCCGAGGAGCCTGATCGACTGCAGCTCCCCGTCGGTCGAGAAGAGGGAGGCAAGGAGGGCGAGGCCTCGGCTCGTCCGGAGCGAGAGGACGGCCCCGTAGAGGGCTTGGCCCTTGCCTCCGATCCTGTAGAGCCTCGTGAAATCGGGGTCCCCCGTCTGGCGGGAAGAGCCGGATATGGGGCGCTTCGCCAAGGCCGAGAGGGCTTCGCGCTCGAAGGCTGAGCGGCGGGCGTCGACGAAGAGCCCCGTCGCCACGAGGGCGAGGGCCAGGACGCCCAGGGCTCCCGCGAAGGCGAGATTCTCGGCTAGACCGGACTTGTTCGCGGCGGCCATGGCCTAGGCTCCCCTTCCCGCGGCGGCGGCGCGCGAGGACCTCGCTCCTCGCCTGGGCAGTATGCGGCTGTCGAGGAAGGGAACGAAGCAATTCATGATGATGACCGCGAAGGCCGAGCCCTCGGTCGCTGAGCCGAAGAAACGCAGGAGGAAGGTCAGAAGCCCTACCCCGGAGCCGTAGACGATCATCGCGGCGCTCGAGGAGGGGGAGGTCACCGGGTCGGGCGCCATGAAGAAGGCGACGAGGAGTATGGAGCCGGTGAGGAGGGAGAACAGGACGTCTCCGGCGAAGAATCCGTTGCCGAGGGGCAGCCCCCCGAAGCTCCATTGGAGGAGGGCGAAGGAGGCGAGGATCGAGGCGGGGATCTCCCAGCGGAGCATCCGGCGCGCGATGAGGACGATCGAGGCGGCGAGGATGAGGAGGGCCGATATCTCGCCGAGGCTGCCCGCGCGGTTGCCGACGATGAGGTCGACGTAGCCCGAGGGAAGGTCGGCCCCGAGCCTGGCGAAGAGGCCGCCGTTGAGCGCCTCGGTGACGCCCCGGTCGAAGGCGCTGGGGTGGAGCCCCCCGGCGGCGAGGAGGGTGAAGGTATCGGAGCCGGCGGGGGCGGTCGCGAGCCTTTCCCGGAGCAGGCCGAGGGGGGTCGCCGAGCTGAGAGCGTCGGCCGCGGCGAGCTGCCGCGGTAGCTTCCAGGTCCCCATGGCCCGGGGCCAGTCGAGGAGGGCGAAGGCGATGCCGCCGAGGGCCGGGTTCATCCAGTTGGAGCCCAGGCCGCCGAAGGCCCCCTTGACGACGACGACGGCGAAGAGGGCCGCGGCGGCGGGTACGTAGAGCGGCACGCCGGGAGGCATCGCCATGCCGACGAGGAGGCCCGTCAGGAAGGCCGAGCCGTCGCGTAGGCTGAACCTGCCGGAGAGGGCCCCGGCCGCGGCCTCGCCGAGGAGGGCCGCAGCGATCGAGCACAGGAGGGGGAAGGCGGCCTCGCGGCCGAAGCAGAAGACGCTCCAGGCGACGGCCGGCGCGAGGAGGGCCGCCGTGCCCCACATGAAGGAGGCCGTCGTCTGCCGGTGGAAGATGTAGGGCGAGGGGCCTACGACGAGGCTTCGGGCACGCTTCATCGGAGCGCCTCGCCCGTCGCGGGGAGGGGCCGCCGGTAGGCGGCGAAGGAGGCCACGAGCGGGACCCGGGAGGGGCAGATGTAGCCGCAGGCCCCGCAGAGGGTGCAGCAGTCGAGCCCCAGCTCGACGGCCTCGGCCTGCCGGCGATTGCTCACGAGGCGGTAGAGGAGCTCGGGTATGAGGCGCTCGGGACAGGCTTCGGCGCAGCGCCCGCAGCGGATGCAGGGGCTCCTCCTGCTGCTCGATACCTCCTCGTCGGTGAGGGCGAGGACGGCCGAGCTGGTCTTCGTGACGGGGGCGTCGAGATCGTGGACGGCGTGCCCCCTGATCGGGCCGCCGAGGATGAGGCGGGCGGGCGGGCCGAGGAAGCCCCCGCATTCCTCGATGAGGTCGCCGATCGGCGTGCCTATCCTCGCCTTGTAGACGGCGGGATGCTTGACCGCTCCCCCGGCGACGGTCACGTAGCGCTCGAGCATGGGCTTGGCGAGAACTATGGCCTCGTAGACGGCGAAGGCCGCGGACGGGCGCACGATGAGGGCCTTCTTGCCGCCTCTTCCCCGATCGAAGCGGAGGGACTCGAGGAGCTGGCGCTCCATGTCCAGGGGATAGCGGGGCTCGAGGACCGAGACCTC
>Ga0209507_1001825_pt1 | contig 15911 bp, 17 predicted proteins | sample AD_UKC028_MetaG_FD_184414 | JGI IMG/M metagenome (GOLD analysis project Ga0209507, IMG submission 184414) | Active sludge microbial communities of municipal wastewater-treating anaerobic digesters from USA - AD_UKC028_MetaG (SPAdes) (version 2) | ecosystem: Engineered > Bioreactor > Anaerobic >...
CTCGGCGACTATGTCGACCCGAAGAAGGACAAGAACAAGGCTGCGCCCTGGATCAACCAGTTCATCGGCCTGTCGCTAGCGACGGTGACTGACAAGGGCTGGCGGGTCAAGAAGGACCACGGCCGTTTCGATTACTACGCCGGTGCAACGGTTACCCCGCGCGCCATCGTCAAGGCGGTGCACAAGGCCGTCCAGTGGGCCGACCCGCAACGTGACAAACTGTTCGCCGAGAACGGAGGCAAGCCATGATAAGTCGCGAAGAACTCAGGAACATCGCCGGCAACGGCATCTGGAAGCAGAACTCGTCGATTGTCCAGTTGCTCGGCCTCTGTCCGCTGCTGGCGGTGACTACCAACGCGGTCAACGGCATCATGCTGTCACTCGCTACGATTATTGTCATGGCCGTAGCCAATGTGGCCGTCGCGTCGCTGCGTAACTTCATCCCGCACGAAATCCGCATCCCGGTCTTTATCCTGATCGTCGCCGCGCTGGTCACCGTCGTCGATCTGCTGTTCAACGCCAACCTTCACGAACTCTATCTGGTGCTCGGCATTTTCATCCCGCTGATCGTCACCAACTGCATCGTCCTCGCCCGCGTCGAAGCTTTCGCCGCCAAGAACCCGCCGCTGCAATCGATGCTCGACGGTGTCTTCATGGGGGTCGGCATGCTGTGGACGCTGGCCCTGCTCGGCGCCATGCGCGAACTTCTGGGCAGCGGCACGCTGTTCGGCGGCATCGACATGGTCTTCCCGAGCCTGCAGCCAATCCATTTGTTGCCGGAAAACTACCCGGGCTTCCTGCTCGCCATGCTGCCGCCCGGTGCCTTCATCCTGCTCGGCTGCATGATCGCCTGGAAAAACTGGATGGATGCCCGCGTCGCCGAACGCGCCCAACGCAAGCCGCCGCGGCCGGCGGCCACGGCTGGCGCCCACTAGGCACCCAGTCTTGCCCGGCCGACGAGCCGAACCTCAACCCGTCACCAATCTGCTGAACCGCAAGGCCAAGGGCCTTTGTCCAGCCTTGCGCGATGCCGACCCTGTCATGAAAAATCATGCAAGGCACTGATGCGGTTCCGTGCGCACAACCAGACATAATTTACGTAGACTTCATTACATCAAGGAATCCTCGTGAGCGATTTGCAACATCCTGAGCATCCGACCCTGACCCAGGCGCTCCCGTACTGGCTGAAGCTTGGCTTCATCAGCTTCGGCGGCCCGGCCGGGCAGATCGCCATGATGCATCAGGAACTGGTCGAGAAACGGCGCTGGATCTCCGAGCACCGCTTCCTGCACGCGCTCAACTACTGCATGTTGCTGCCGGGGCCGGAGGCGATCCAGCTCGCCATCTACATTGCCTGGCTGATGCACGGCATCGCCGGCGCGGTCGTGGCCGGGGTTCTGTTCTTCCTGCCGGCATTCGTCCTGCTCTCATCGCTGGCGGCGGTGTATCTGGCGTATGGCGATGTGCCACTGGTGCAAGGTATCTTCTACGGAATAAAACCGGCGGTCGTGGCGGTGGTTCTGTTCGCCGCCTGGCGCATCGGTTCCAGGGCGATCAAGAACGAAGTGCTGTTCGCCGTCGCCGCGCTGGCCTTCATCGGCATTTTCTTCTTCAGGATCGATTTCCCGTGGATCGTGCTCGCGGCCGCCATCATCGGCGCCATCGGCGGCAAGCTCTATCCCGCCAAGTTCAAGGGCGGTGGCGGCCACGGCACATCGAACAAGCAATACGGCCCGGCGCTGATCGACGACGATACCCCGCCGCCAGCCCACGCCACGTTCTCTTGGGGCAAACTGCTCGCCAAGCTGAGCATCTTTTCGGCGCTCTGGATGGTCGCCATGCTGACCATCGGCGGCCAGCAGACGCTGGCCGACATGGGCGAGTTCTTCACCAAGGCCGCCTTCCTGACCATCGGTGGCGCCTATGCGGTACTGCCCTACGTCTACCAAGGCGCGGTGGAGCATCACGCCTGGCTGTCCGGCGCCCAGATGATGGATGGCCTGGCCCTCGGTGAAACCACGCCGGGACCGCTGATCATGGTGGTGACCTGGGTCGGCTACCTGGGCGGTGTCGCCAAGCAGGTGTTCCCCGATCCGGTCGCGGCCGGTCTGGCCGGGGCGTCCGTGGCGACTTTCTTCACCTTCCTGCCCTCCTTCCTGTTCATTCTGGCGGGCGGCCCGGTCATCGAGTCGACGCGCGGCGAGCTGAAATTCACCGCGCCGCTCACCGCCATTACCGCCGCCGTGGTCGGCGTGATCGTCAATCTAGCGGTATTCTTCGCCTGGCACACCTTCTGGCCGCAGGCCACCGAGGCCGCACCTTTTGCCGGACCGTTCGCGTGGCTGCAAGTGGTGGTTGCCGGCATCGCCTTCGTTGCCTTGTGGAAGTACAAGGCGGATATCATCAAGGTCATCGGTGCCTGCGCGCTGGTCGGTCTGGTTTACACTCTGGTTATTTAAGGCATGGGCAAGGATTCAAATGATTCTCCCCGCCGGCGTCGCACCGGAAGCGCGGTTGCTGTTGCTTGGCCGGGCCTTGCGCGCATTCTGCGACGGCTACGTCGCCGTGCTGCTGCCCGCCTACCTGCTGGCGCTCGGTTTCGGTATCTGGGAGGTCGGCATTCTGAGCACCGCGACCCTGCTCGGTTCGGCGCTGGGAACCCTGGCCGTGGGCGCCTGGGGCCACCATTTCCATCACCGCGCACTGCTGCTCGGCGCCGCCCTACTGATGACCGCCACCGGGTTGAGTTTCGCTGGCTTGTCCTCGTTCTGGCCGCTGTTGCTGGTCGCGTTCGCCGGCACGATGAACCCGAGTTCCGGCGACGTCAGCGTTTTTCTGCCCCTTGAACATGCCCGCCTGGCGGAAGCAGCACAAGGTGAAACCCGTACCGCCCTGTTTGCCCGTTACAGCCTCACCGGCGCCTTGTTCGCCGCAGTCGGCGCGCTGGCCGCCGCCGTGCCGGATGCCCTTGTTCCGTTCGGCATCGAGCGGCTCGCCAGCCTGCGCGGCATGTTCGTCATCTACGGCATGGCGGGGCTGCTCGTCTGGCAACTATACCGCCGACTGCCGGAACCCGCGCCCCACGAAAGACCGGCGCCGCCCGTGCCGCTCGGCGTTTCGCGCCATACCGTATTCAAGCTGGCGGCGCTGTTCTCCGTCGATGCCTTCGCCGGCGGCCTGGTGGTGAATTCATTGCTGGCCCTATGGTTGTTCGAACGCTTCGACCTGTCGCTGGCAGCGGCCGGCCAATTCTTTTTCTGGTCCGGTCTATTCTCGGCCTTTTCGCAACTGGCCGCGCCCTGGGTGGCGAAGCGTATCGGATTGCTCAACACGATGGTCTTCACCCACATCCCGGCCAATGTCTTTCTGGTTCTGGCGGCACTGGCACCCACGCTGGAGCTGGCCCTGGGATTGCTGCTGCTCCGATCGTTATTGTCGCAAATGGATGTCCCGACGCGCTCGGCCTTCGTCATGGCGGTGGTCACGCCTCAGGAACGGGCGGCGGCGGCCAGCTTCACGGCCGTACCGCGCAGCCTGGCAGCGGCCGTCGGCCCTTCGCTGGGCGGCGTCTTGTTCGCCGCCGGCTGGCTGGCTGCACCGCTGGTCGCCAGCGGCATGTTGAAAATCGCCTACGACCTGGGAATCTGGCGGGCCTTCCGCCAAGTTTCGCTACCGGGACACTGAGACGTGCAGATCGAACAACTCCGCCAGACGCTGCGCATGTACGGGGCGCTGCCTTGTCATGAAGAGCGTGTGCTGCGTGCGTGGACCGGCGCCAAGGCGCTTGCCAGCGGGGCGCGCCGCCAGCGGGCCGAGGACTACCTGCCGCTGAAGTTGCGCGAGATGCTGCCGGCGCTGGAAGCCGAACTGAAGGCGCTGGCCCGCATCCGCGCCTGTCACCCCGGCGCGGATGGCTCGGAGCGCCTGCTGGTCGAACTCGCCGACGGCCAGACCGTCGAGAGCGTGCTGCTGCCGCGTGATGGCCTTTGCGTGTCGTCCCAGGTCGGCTGCGCGGTCGGCTGCCTGTTCTGCATGACCGGCCGCGACGGCCTGCTGCGCCAACTCGCCAGCGGCGAGATCATTGCCCAGGTCGTGCTGGCCCGCGCCCGGCGCATGGTCAAGCGCGTCGTCTTCATGGGCATGGGTGAGCCGGCGCACAACCTCGACAACGTGCTCGAAGCCATCGACCTGCTCGGTACCGCCGGCGGCATCGGCCACAAGAACCTGGTTTTCTCGACGGTCGGCGACACCCGCGTTTTCGAACGTTTACCGCAACAGCGTGTCGTCCCGGCGCTCGCCCTGTCACTGCACTCGACCAAGGCCGAACTGCGCGCCCGCCTGCTGCCCAAGGCGCCGCGCATCGACCCGGCCGAACTGGTCGAACTCGGCGAGCGCTACGCGCGCACCACCGGCTACCCGATCCAGTACCAATGGACGCTGCTCGAAGGGATCAACGACAGCGACGAGGAAATGGACGGCATCGTCCGCCTGCTGACTGGCAAGTACGCGATCATGAACCTGATCCCCTACAACACCACCGAAGGCGAAGGTTTCCGCCGTCCCGCCGCCGATCGGGCGATCGCCTTGGCCAAGGGCTTGCACCGTCGGCGCATCCTGACCAAGTTGCGCAATTCTGCCGGGCAGGACATCGACGGCGGCTGCGGGCAACTGCGGGCGCGGTCGACGCTGTCTAGGGTGCCAAAAAGCGCCCATGCGAGTTGATTGCTGCGAAGCCCGAGCCCTTCACGTCAGGTAGAATCGGGCACCGCGAAATGATGCCATCCCCGTGAACAAGACCCAGATCGCCGATTTCTATGCCCGCCTGGCGGCAGCCAATCCGGCGCCGGCTACCGAACTGCACTACGCGACCCCGTTCCAGTTGCTAGTCGCCGTCATCTTGTCGGCGCAGGCGACGGATGTTGGCGTCAACAAGGCAACGGCCCGGCTGTTTCCGCTGGCGCCGACGCCTGAAACGATGCTGGCGCTGGGGGAAGAAGGTCTCACCGAATACATCAAGACCATCGGCCTCTTCCGCACCAAGGCCAAGAACGTCATCGCCACCTGCCGCATGCTGGTCGAACGGCACGGCAGCGAGGTTCCCACCGACCGCGCCGCGCTCGAAGCGCTGCCCGGGGTCGGGCGCAAGACGGCCAACGTGGTGCTCAACACCGCCTTCGGCCAGCCGACCATCGCCGTCGATACGCATATCTTCCGGGTCGGCAATCGCACCGGGCTAGCGCCCGGCAAAACACCGCTCGATGTCGAGAAGAAGCTGCTCAAGGTCACCCCGGCGCAATATGCGAAAGACGCCCACCACTGGTTGATCCTCCACGGCCGCTACGTGTGCAAGGCGCGCAAACCGGAATGTGGTCGCTGCGTCGTCGCCGACCTCTGCCGCTACAAGGGCAAGCTCGCATGAAGGTCGCCAGCGGCCTGGTCAGCGGCCTCCACCCAACGCCCGATCTGGCCGCCGATGCCGTGCACAGTGCGCTGCAAAACGCCGGCGTGGAGCGCGCCGATCACGTCCTGCTCTTTCTCACCCGCGATTTCGTGCGCCACGCTCAGCCGGCAATCGTCGCCGCCGCAGGAGCAGCCGGCACGCTGCAGGTCAGCGGTTGCACGGCCTACGGCGTACTGACCGAAACGGGCTGGCTGCTCGACCAGCCCGGCGCGGCAGCTCTGGTCATCGCGCAAGCGACACCAGCAACGGAATATGACGCGCTCAACGGGCTGCTGCTCTCGTTCTGCGGTCACCATACCCTGCCTTATGCGTGGCAATACTCGCCGGAACGCGCCGGGCTGCTCGATGCCGAAGCGGCAAGCTGGGCGCATGGGAGACTAGCCGGCACACCCGGCGCCGAAATCCGTCTGCCGGGCATGGCGGCGCGAGTGTGCCGGTCGCCCGGCCTGCGCACACTCGGCCTGCCGCTGACGGTCGACGCTGCCAACGGCTACGATCTGCGAACGCTTGGCGGACTTGCCGCAACCGACAGTCTACGCCGCGCCCTGCCGGCCGAACTGCGCACCGACCCGCCACTGCACCGGGTCGTCCTTATCCTAGCGTCGGATGATCTGGCCGTGCCCATCCTCAGCACCAACGCCGACGGTTCGCTGACCCTGGCCGCAGCGCTGGCGGTCGGCGAACAGGTGCGCTGGGCGATTCGCCAGCCACTGAGCGCCGAACAGGACATGCGCCAATCCTTGCTTGTCCCGCCGCAGGGAAGCGTTGCGGTCGACCCGGAAAAAGCGCCGGATTTTGCGTTGATGTTTTCCTGCCTTGGTCGCGGCCCGCTGTTCTACGGCAACGAGGACCGTGACCTGCTGGTTTTCCGCGAGCGCTTTCCCGGCGTACCGCTTGTCGGCGCCTACGGCAGTGGTCAGATCGCGCCGGTTGGCAATGCGAACCGCCTGTTTCAGAATACCGTCGTCACCCTGCTCTACGAAAGCGCCCATGTTCAACCCATCGCGTGAACAGGTCCGCCAGTTTTTCTGTACGGCCTGGAAAAAGCATCAGGAACGTTTGCCGCTGGTCGGCGCCGAAGTGACCGCTGCCGACATCGCCGCCCGCCACCCGGAGTATCACGCCATACTTGCCGACAGCGCGGGCGCGCTGGAAAAGGAATGGACCCCGGAAGGCGGCCAGAGCAACCCTTTTCTGCACCTGTCGCTACACCTTGCCATCCACGAGCAGATCAGCATCGACCAACCGCCGGGAATCCGTGCCGCCTACGACGCGCTGCGCGCGAAAATGGACGCGCACGACGCCGAACATATCCTTCTCGAATGCCTGGGGGAAACCATCTGGCGCGCCCAGCGCCAGGGTACGCCGATGGACGCGGCGGCCTACGTCGATGCCGTGCGGCGCAAGGGCAGCCTGATCTGAGACCGCCGGCCGCGCCCCGAAGGTAGTCCCCTTGGGAGAATCAACGCGGCAGTGCGTAGTTTTCTTGCTTCATCAGGTCGACGCCGCACTCGAGGCGCTCGATCCAGTTGATGAACTTGTTGACCGCGTCCTTGCCGACGAAGCGGTTGCCGTGCTGTGGCACGATCTGTTCGATATCGAGCTGGCGCACCATGTTCGCCCAGAATTTACACACTTTGCCGGAGACGATGTAGCGCTTGTGAAAGCCTTCCATGTACTGGACATGGCTGTCGAAATCGGTGACCGGTGCGCTCGCCGCAGCCGACGGCACGATCGAGGCGCCAAGGTCGCCGGAAAAGAGAATTTTCGAGACCGGATCGTAAAACTGGAAATTACCCTCGGCGTGCATGAAGTGCGCCGGCAACGCCAGCACCTTGCATTGCCCAAGCGTAATCTGCACACCCGGATCGGGAATGCCGATGATGCGTTCCGAAATATCCTTGCCGGTCGTTAAGTGCGGCACGAAGCGCGTCCACAGACTGGAGATCAGCACCTTGCAGTGCGAGGCGACGAACCACTTGTTGACCGAGGCGATGATGTCTGGATCAGGGTGCGAGGCGAAGATATAGTCGAGATCCTTGGACGAGAAATACTTCTGCATGTCCATCAGCAAGCCGGTGTAGGTCATTGTGCCACCCGGATCGATCAGCGCGCCGTGGCCGTTGTCGACAATCAGGAACTGGTTGCACTGGACCGCCCCGCTGGTCTTTTCATCGACCAAGTCGTAGAAGGCGTGGACGATGTGCTTGCCATCGTTGAATAGTTCCACTGCCATGATGCTTCCCTCTGAAAAATTGTTCGCGGATTATCCGTCGATCGGCCGATTATCGCCAGCACACGGTTGCTATTGCTCGTCAGCCGGTGGCGCCACCTTGATCACCTCTTCGAGCGAAGTCAGCCCCTGCGCGACCTTCAGCGCTCCCGATATGCGCAATGGGCGCATGCCCTCGCGGCTGGCCAGGTCGCGCATCCTGGCCATCTCGGCATTGGGCCGGATCAGTTTGCGCAGTTCCGGCGAGTTGAGCAGAATTTCGTAGATGCCGACGCGCCCGCTATAGCCGGTCATGCGGCATTCGAGACAACCAACCGCCTGATGCAGTTGTTCCGGCTCCTTCGACTTCCACGGCGCCACCAGCGCCCGCCAGGCGATCTTCTGGTCCTCGGTGATCGGCATCGCCTTCTTGCAATGCGGGCACAGCGTCCGTACCAGGCGCTGCGCCATGACACCAAGCAGGGTCGAATTGATCAGGTAAGCTGGTACCCCGAGGTCGAGCAGGCGGGTAATCGCCGCCGGCGCATCGTTGGTGTGCAGTGTCGATACCACCAGATGCCCGGTCAGCGCCGCCTGGACCGCCATTTCGGCAGTTTCCAGATCGCGGATCTCGCCGATCATGACGATGTCGGGATCCTGCCGCATCAGGGCACGCACGCCATCGGCAAAACCCAGGTCGATACTGCGCTGGACCTGCATCTGGTTGAACGACGATTCGACCATCTCGATCGGATCTTCGATGGTGCACACATTGACCTCGGGCGTCGCCAGTTGCTTGAGCGTCGTATACAGCGTCGTCGTCTTGCCCGAACCGGTCGGACCGGTGACCAGGATGATGCCGTTAGGCGTGCCAGTCATCTGCTTCCAGCGCGTCTCGTCATCAGGCGAAAAACCGAGCGAGCGCAGATCGCGGACCAGCACCTCGGGGTCAAAGATGCGCATCACCAGCTTTTCGCCGAACGCGGTCGGCAGTGTGGACAAGCGCAGCTCGACCTCATCGCCAGCCGGTGTCCGCGTCTTGATCCGGCCATCCTGCGGACGCCGTTTCTCGATCACGTCCATACGTCCAAGCAGCTTGATGCGGCTGGTCATCGCATTCATGACCGCCATCGGAATCTGGTACACCTGATGCAGCACGCCATCGATGCGGAAACGCACGATGCCGAGATCGCGCCGCGGCTCGATGTGAATATCCGACGCCCGCTGGTCGAAGGCGTACTGCCACAGCCAGTCGACGATATGGACGATGTGCTGGTCGTTGGCATCGAACTGACGGTTGCCCTTGCCCAGTTCGACCAGTTGCTCGAAGCTCGACAAGCCGGCCGTCACTTCGCCCTTGGCTGCCGCCTTCTTGACCGAACGGGCCAGGTTGAAGAATTCGACGAGGTAGCGCGAAATATCGTCAGGATTCGCCAGTACGCGGCGAATCTCCTTGCGCAGGATGGGCTGGAGTTCGGCGACCCATTCGCGGACGAAAGGCTCGGCGGTGGCGATGACAATTTCGCGCGTCGTCACCTGCACCGGCAGGATGCCGAAGCGTCCCGCGTAGGCGCTGGACATGACGTCGGCGACACCGGTGAAATCGATCTTGAGCGGGTCGATGTGCAGGTAATCGAGGCCAACCTTGCCCGCCAGCCATTCGGTCAGTGCCTCCAGCGACAGCAGACGTACTGGCGTTCCCGGTGTTTTCCATTTCTGGTCGGCAATGACCACCAGCGGGTGAACCTTGGCGCCATGCAAGCGCCGCTCGACCTTGAGCGCTTCCGCCGCCTCGGGCGCAACCAGCCGATCGGCGACCATCCACTCGAGCACCTCGGAAAGGTTCAGGCGGTGCTCGTGCGCATTGATTTCATTCATGCGGAGAAATATAGCATGGCAAACGTAACGCTTTGTAAGCAGCGGCGTATCTGCTTGCACCCGATTACAAATAACCGTGAACCCTGTATCTGGCATGTCTAAAATGGAATTACCTCAACCGGACTGGAGAAACACATGAAAACACGTTTGCTGATGATCGGAAGCGCACTGCTGGCATCGCTCGTTTGTCTGCCGGCCGTGGCTCAACCTGCTCCGGGGCAAGGGATGGCTCCGGGCATGGGTGGTATGAGCGGTATGAATGGAATGGGTCCGGGTATGGGCGGCATGGGCCGGCACGGCCCACGCGACTGTTCGCAGATGGCGCACCCCGAAGCCTGCCGTGCACATCAGGCGGCCCGCATGCAGGCAAGAGCCGCCTGCCAGGACACCCAGGGCCCGGCGCGCCGGGCCTGCATGCAAGGCCAGATGCAGAATTTCGACTGCGCCAAGACCGGCAACCCGCAGCAATGCGAAGCGCGGAAGAGGGTCTATCAGGAATGCCAGAACCAGCCCGCCGGTCCGGCCTTACGCCAATGCGTCCAGCAAAGAATGGCGGCCGCCGATTGCAGCAAGGCAGCCGATCCGCAGCGTTGCGCACTCCACCAGAAGGCGCGCGCCGCCTGCAAGGACAAGGTCGGGCCGGAGCACATGGCCTGCCTGCGCGCCCAGTTCAGCAGCTAGTAAACAAGCAGGGCGGATTTGCGCCCCGTTTTTTCCCATTAAAAGCCGGTTGACCGCGCCGCGCGAAAAATCGTCACGGCGCGTCGCCGGTCTTTTCATTCCCGGCCGGCGATTTATAATTCAGCCGCCGTACAGAAGGGAAATTCCACCGGATCGATTCAAGACTGGCCTGCAAGGAGAAACAGATGCAATCCCCCTGGAAAATAATTGCCGGCGCGCTGATGTCATTCGTATTGTGTCTGCCGGCAATGGCGCAAACAGCGGAGGACCGCGAACTCGCGCAGATGATCTGCAAGGATCAGTCCGGCTCGGCGTTCAACATCTGCGTGAACCAGCAGCTACGGAATTTCAACTGCAACAATGCACACAACCGGCAGCAATGCGAAGCCCGCAAGCAGGCTTCCCGACATTGCGCGGGACTGTTCGGTTGGGAATTCCGCCAATGCACCCAGGTGATGCTACAACCCGATTGCAACACATTGAACGCAGCGGATCGCAAGGTTTGTGAATTTAACCAGCAAGCTTTCGCTAAATGTTCGAGCAAACAGGGCGCTGAGCACATGAACTGCCTGCGCGCCCATTTCAGCGGCCAATAAGCTGCCTGTAAATGATCGGACGGTTGTCTGAGCGCTCCGCTTTCGGGCACTCGTCCATGAATCTTGCAAGTGCCGACATCTTCGGTCACCATGCGCGTTTGCCGCCGGCGGGATATGGCGGATTCGTCGTTGTTCCATGGAGGAGGTCTTGATGTCACAGTATTTGAAGAAGTCCCTCGGCTTCTCGCTGGTCGCCGCGCTTGCGCTGTCGTCCCAGCTGGCCGGCGCCCAGCAATATGGCGGTTATCCGGGCGGCCACCCGGCCTGGCAGGGTGGACCGCCGCCGATCAACGATTATGGTTACGGGGCCCAGCCATGGAACCAGCGCGGCGAAGAGAATTCGCCGGCCGCCCAGCTGCGCGAGGCAGTCGAAAAACTCACCAACATCCTCGAAGGGCGACCGAACCGTAACAAACTGACGGCCTACATCGACGCCGAAGTCGCTCCCTGGTTCGACTTCGATTACATGGCCTCATGGGCCGCCGGGCGCCGCTTCCAGTACATGAACGAAACGCAGCAGGATGAACTGGCATCGCGCATCAAGGTTTCCTTCCTCGACAAGATGGTGCAGAAACTGGCCGGCTACAGTTCGCAGCGCGCAGTATTCATGCCGGCCCTGCCGGATGGTCCGGGTCAGATGACCCTGCCGGTCGCCATCGAGAATTCGGGCGGCTATCCGTCGCACCTCGAATTCCACATGCGCCAGAGCGGCAAGGGCTGGAAAGTCATCGACGTCTCGGCCAACGGCATGAGTGCGCTGCTGCACTATCGGCAGACGTTCAACGAAATGATGGGGCACCGTCCGCCGCCCGGGCGTTATTGAACGAACGCTACCGCCGATACTGTGGTTCGACAAATTTCCCGGATTATTGCGGTCGACCGCAATAATCCGGGTTTTTCATTTATGGCCCGATAACTGGCGCTTGCGCAGCGGATCGAGCAATGCCGACAGACCGTTATGGTCGAGTTCGTGCATCAACGCCAGCAGGCGGCCGATTTCACCGGACGGGAAGCCCTCGCGGGCGAACCAGTTGAGGTAATTGCCGGGCAGGTCGGCAATCAGCCTTCCCTTGTGCTTGCCGAAGGGCATGACGCGGGTTACCAGCAATTCCAGCTCAACCGTGTCCGGCATACCCGCCGCCATTCACTCGCTGAGAAACGGGTAATCCGTATAACCCTTTTCCTCGCCGACATAGAGCTTCTCGTAGTCAGGCTGATTGAGCGGCGCGCCGCGCCGGAAGCGCTCGACCAGATCGGGATTGGCCAGCAGCGCGCGACCGTAGGCGATGGCATCCGCCGCCCCGCTCTGCACGGCAGCCTGGCCCGTCGCGAAATCATAGCCGTTGTTGAGAATCAGCTTGCCCTTGTAGATGGCGCGCAGCCGGTCGTAGTTGAAGGGCAGCCATTGATCCTGCGGCATGCCGCCGGTACCCTGCAGGATGTCGAGGAAAGCAAGATCGAAACGGTTGAGCGCTCCCACCACATAGTCGAAGGTTGTCTGTGGATCGGCATCGAAGATGTCGTTGAACGGCGTGACCGGTGACAGGCGTACACCGACACGATCGTTGCCGATCGCCGCGCACACGGCAGTCAGGATTTCGAACAGCAGACGCGCCCGGTTTTCCTTGCTGCCGCCGTAGGCGTCGCTGCGCTGATTGGTCGACGAACGCAGGAACTGGTCAAGCAGATAACCGTTACCAGCATGAACTTCGACGCCGTCGAAGCCGGCCGCCATCGCGTTTTTCGCGGCCTGCGCGAAGGCCGCGACGACCCCGGGAATCTCGCCCGTTTCCAGCGCACGCGGCGTCACGAAATCCTGCATACCCTTCAAGGTGACCGTCTGCCCGGCCGGGCGCAGCGCCGAAGGCGCCACCGGCAGAGCGCCGTCTGGCTGCAGGTCGGGATGCGAAATCCGCCCGACATGCCAGAGCTGGATGGCGATCCGCCCGCCCGCCGCATGCACGGCATCCGTCACCTTCCGCCAGCCGGCGATCTGCTCCGGGCTATGAATGCCCGGTGTACGCGGATAACCGTGGCCTTCCGGGCAAACCGGCGAGGCTTCGGTCAGGATCAGCCCGGCCGTCGCGCGCTGCCGGTAATACTCGACCGCCAGATCGCTCGGCACATTGCCCGCCCCGGCGCGATTGCGCGTCAGCGACGACATCACGATGCGGTTGGGCAATTCGATAGCGCCGAGGCGCAGCGGGGAAAACAGGTGAGTCATGATCATTGCCTCCAATAAAACAGGGAAGAACTTCAAAATTCAAATTGAAAAACAAGGCCGTAGCAGCACGAAAATTAATCAAGACAGTTCAGGGCTACTGAAAATCAACCAATCGCCGCAAGAATTCTTCGCCACTCATGCGCGAATAACCCTGTGTCATACGTTTGGCGTTCAATTTGATTTTTCCGACTGAATAGCAATATGAGGCCACCTGATCGCCGAGCAGCATTTTCGGATTCCGCCCGTGGTATCTGGATTGAATGTCCCGCCTCCACAAGTCACCTTCGATATGTCGATGTTCCATATGGGGCAATTTGTAGTTGTCAGGATTAAGCGGATCACGACACGGATTCAACGGTTCAAAAATATCGCCGAGTACATTGCTTGCTGCCAACTTTTCTACGAGGACATCGGGACTCAACTTCAGTCGTTCATAAATTCCACGCTGATCATCAAATGCCTCATCTACTTTCATAAGGTAAAACAACCAGTTTTCTTTTCCGCCTTTACTACTCGAGAAACCGGCAATCCAGATGCGTGATTTTGAATCGTCAGCCTCGAAAACTGGTGAGGTACGTATCTTGTGTTTACAGGTACAGAGTGTGATCCGACCTCCATCCAAATTTGGTCCTGAACCTGTGTGTCTCAGTAACGGCGAAGGCAGACCGCCGCCATATATTGGCTGACAGGTTCTGACCACGTAGGCCAAAACGATGTCATCCTCCTTAATCGCTTGGCCCAATTCTTGGGTTGATGGCGTGGCATAAGGCTCCGCAGAAGGAGTCTGTTGGGACGCCCCTTTCGTTCCGCACCCCGATTGATTGCTAACTTTGACTAGTCGCCTACTACCACAGGATGCCTTATTCATTGAAAAACGCTCTCCAGCCAAGAGTGGATTTGCATTGTATACGCACTATTTCGGCAATCCAGAACGAACTCCTGTCCTTTGGCCACGGACTGCAATTGAACCCATCCCTCATCCGCCGCTTTCCAGCGAGTTGGGTCGCCGTGATAGGACAAGGCGCTACCTTCCGACGACGGAGCAAAGAAAGCCGGGATTCGCCAGAGCGACCTTGAAGACTGTTCCGGGGCCGAGAGTATTCGGGCGTCATAGACATATTCAAACGGGCCGCCACCAGCAAACTGTCCAAGCCAACCGGGCAAATTCAGCGTTGGGCTGGCCACATAGATTGTGTTGCTGCCGGATCGCTCCCCATTGAGGAGTGGATGTCGGGCAAGCCAAGGATATCTATCGCTGAATTCGTCCGTTTTTGTACCAACCCGCAATATCTCCCCGACCTGCAGCCATCCAAAAATCACATGACGATCAGCCCCCCCGGATACATAACTCCAGCGCCCGCTGAAATTTCTTTCTACCTTTCTGAACCAACCAAAGAATAGAAACAGGTCTCCCACTTCGACGCCCTGGGAATTCAAGTGAGATTGCGCAGCTCCCGTCTGGCCGAAGGCAGGTAGCCAACCGTCCTGACGGTGAAGCGCTTCATTGCTCAAATCGGGATCAAGATGCGTGTGCGAATTCGGCAACACCTTGCCTCTGGACAATTCCCCTACAATCTGTCCCAGACTTTGCCCCTCAAAGCCAACGTCGCTAAAGCGTGTCGGTGCGTCCGAAGCCGGAATCGGGAGAGAAATTAAGCGACCATCGGGGAAAATCGGGCTGGCACAACCGCCGTTCGACGAATCAAACCCTTTCCGGCTCAGAATTATTTTCACGTTTCTCTACCCACTTGAATCCGCCCCAAGCTTTAATCCAGAAACGCTTTCGCGGGCAGTAACAACCGCGTTGGCTGTCCCGGTAAATTCAGAAAACCAAAGTGCCGATAAAAAGTCGCGGCAACATCGTTTTTTGCTTCCACGACGATACCCGCGACAGCCAACGAAGTGCTGGCATGCGCTATCTTGCGACACGCATCGGCCAACAGGATCGATCCCAGACCTCTTCCCTGAAAATCATTGGCTACCGCAAGACGTCCGATTAGCGCCACAGGCACGGGATAGCGCGGTAGTTTTTTCGCCAGCGATTCCGGCAGCTCGGCACAACTGACACTTCCGGCACTCAGGGTGAAGAAACCTGCCAGGCGAAGCGGTTCACCTTCGGGCGTAGCCACGAATACTCGCGCCACATTTCGTCGCACGTCTTGTGAAGCGTAACGACGGATATATTCATCGAGAGATGAATTTCCGCAGTTGAACTGCGTCGTATCAATATCGCCAGCGAGCGCCCGAATCCGATACCGGGTCACTACGAAACCTGTTCCTCGTGTCGCTTGAAGGCATTTTTCAGCGCGGCATTGGGCGCTGTGGGTGCATCGAGCGCAGCCAGAAATGCCTGAAAATCTTCCGGCTTCAAGGTGATGTGTTCATTCGCCTGCACCACTTTTTCCGCGGAAGCCAAGGCATTGGAGAGAACAAACTCTGAAACGCTAACGTGCAGATAGGTAGCAGCCTTGTCGAGCAGTTCACGCATCCTGCTATCGCAACGGATGTTGAGACGGCTTTCCTTTACGGCAGTATTTCCCATAGCTGACTCCTTTTTGGCATCAAAGACAGATTGTGCGCCATTTGTGAGTACGTTACAAGAAAAATCTTCCGCACTACGCGAACCTTCATTTTCGCCCTTCCGGACCGGTAGACCGCAACCGGCCGCCCGGAAGGTTTGAAGCAGCTTACTTGCCCGACAGCGCCATCATCAAGTCGTTGATCCGCTTGACGAAACCGGCCGGATCGTCGAGCTGGCCACCTTCGGCGAGCGTGGCCTGTTCGAAGAGCAGCGCCGCCCAGTCGTCGAAGCGGCTCTCTTCGTACTTGAGGCGCATCACCGCCGGGTGTTGCGGGTTG
>Ga0209507_1001826_pt1 | contig 15892 bp, 10 predicted proteins | sample AD_UKC028_MetaG_FD_184414 | JGI IMG/M metagenome (GOLD analysis project Ga0209507, IMG submission 184414) | Active sludge microbial communities of municipal wastewater-treating anaerobic digesters from USA - AD_UKC028_MetaG (SPAdes) (version 2) | ecosystem: Engineered > Bioreactor > Anaerobic >...
GCCCAGGTTCCCCTGCACGTCTGGCTGCCCGACTCGATGGAAGGCCCGACACCGATCTCCGCGCTGATACACGCTGCCACGATGGTGACGGCAGGTATCTTCATGGTCGCGCGCATGTCGCCGTTGTTCGAACTGTCGACCACCGCACTTTCCTTCGTTCTGGTGATTGGTGCGATCACTGCGCTGTTCATGGGCTTCCTCGGGATCATCCAGAACGACATCAAACGTGTCGTGGCTTACTCGACACTCTCCCAGCTTGGCTACATGACCGTTGCGCTGGGTGCCTCCGCCTACTCCGTGGCCATCTTCCACCTGATGACTCATGCCTTCTTCAAGGCGCTACTATTCCTCGCCGCCGGTTCGGTCATTATCGGGATGCATCACGATCAGGACATCCGCAACATGGGTGGCTTGCGCAAATACATGCCCATTACCTGGATCACTTCGCTGGTCGGTTCCCTGGCACTTATCGGTACCCCGTTCCTGGCTGGTTTCTATTCCAAGGATTCGATCATCGAGGCGGTGGCACTCTCGCACATCCCCGGCTCCAGCTTTGCCTACTTCGCCGTCATGGCTGGCGTGTTCGTGACCGCGTTCTATTCTTTCCGGATGTATTTCCTCGTCTTCCACGGCGAGGAGCGTTTCGGCAAGGCAGCACACGACGAACATCACGATCATCATGGTGACCATGATGACGAAGAAGTTTCGCACGACCATCACCATGGTCTCGCGCCTGGTCAAAAACCGCACGAAACGCCGTGGGTGGTAACGTTGCCCCTGGTCCTGCTGGCCATTCCGTCCGTAGTCATCGGCTTCATCGCGATCGGTCCGATGCTCTTCGGCGACTATTTCAAGGGCGTCATTTTTGTCGACTCCCAGGCGCATCCGGCCATGGCGCATCTTGCCGAGCATTTCCATGGCGCGACCGCCATGGGCATTCATGCCCTGACGACACTGCCGTTCTTCCTGGCACTTGCCGGCGTGGTGCTTTCCTGGTTCTTCTACATGAAGCGGCCCGACATTCCGGCAGCAATCCAGCGCCGGTTCTCGGCGATCAATACGCTTCTTGAGAACAAGTACTACTTCGACAAGTTCAATGAACTGGTCCTGGCTGGCGGCTCACGCGCTCTCGGCAAGGCGTTCTGGCGCGGCGGCGATGTCGCCGTGATCGATGGCGTGATCGTCAATGGGTCGGCCAAACTTGTCGGAATGATTGCCTCGGTAACCAGGTTGTTCCAGACCGGTTACGTCTATCACTACGCTTTCACCATGATCATCGGCGTCTTTGTGCTGATGACCCTGTGGATCAACCGCGCCTAGCGTGAATAGTTCGCAGAAAAGCAAGGAATAACATGTCGACTTACCCGCTGCTATCTCTAGCCATCTGGATTCCAATCGTCGCCGGTCTGGTGGTGCTCGCCACCGGATCCGACCGGAACGCTCCGCTGGCACGGATGCTTGCCCTGTTTGGCTCGATCGCCGCCTTCCTGGTCACGATTCCGCTGTGGACCGGCTTCGATATCGCCAACGGCGGCATGCAGTTCGTTGAACTGAGAAACTGGATTCCCCGCTTCAATATCAACTACCACCTCGGCGTCGATGGCATCTCCATGCTTTTCGTCGTGCTCAATGCCTTCATCACGATCATCGTCGTTGCGGCAGGTTGGGAAGTCATCCAGGAAAAGGTCGCCCAGTACAACGCAGCGTTCCTGATCATGTCGGGGCTGATGAACGGCATCTTCACCTCCCTGGACGGCATCCTTTTCTATGTCTTCTTCGAAGCGTCGCTGATCCCGCTCTATCTGATCATCGGCGTCTGGGGCGGCCCGAACCGGGTTTATGCTGCCTTCAAGTTTTTCCTCTACACGCTTTTCGGTTCGTTGCTCTTCCTGCTGGCCCTGATGTATCTGTTCATCAACTCCGGTGGCAGCTTCTCCATTCTCGAATGGCACAAACTGCCGATCGCGCTGGGCGCCCAGATCTGGCTGTTCCTCGCTTTCCTGATTGCCTTCGCCGTCAAGGTGCCGATGTGGCCGGTGCATACCTGGTTGCCGGATGCTCACGTCGAAGCGCCGACAGGTGGTTCCATCGTGCTGGCCGCCATCGCCCTCAAGCTCGGCGCCTACGGCTTCCTGCGTTTCTCGCTGCCGATCGCGCCCGATGCGTCGCATGAACTCTCCGGCCTGGTGGTTGCCCTGTCGCTGATTGCCGTGGTCTACATCGGTTTTGTCGCCCTGGTCCAGGCCGATATGAAGAAGCTGGTTGCCTATTCATCGATCGCCCACATGGGCTTCGTGACGCTGGGCTTCTTCATGTTCAGTGCCATGGGGGTCGAAGGCGCGCTGGTACAGATGGTTTCGCACGGCTTCGTCTCCGGCGCCATGTTCTTCTGCATCGGCGTCATGTACGACCGTGTACATAGCCGCCAGATCGCTGATTACGGCGGTGTGGTTAACAAGATGCCGAAGTTTGCCGCCCTGTTCATGCTGTTTACCATGGCCAATGCCGGCCTGCCGGCTACTTCCGGCTTCGTCGGCGAATTCATGGTTATCCTCGGTGCCGTCAAGTTCAACTTCTGGGTCGCTTTTGCCGCCGCCAGCTCGATGGTCATCGGTGCCGCCTATTCGCTGTGGATGTACAAGCGGGTGATTTTTGGCGACGTCGCCAATCACCACGTCGAAGAGCTGTCAGACATCAACAAGCGCGAGTTCGCCATCCTTGGCGTGCTGGCCATCGCCACCCTGTGGATGGGCCTGTACCCGCAACCCTTCACGGAAGTCATGCACGCGTCGGTCAATGACCTGCTGCGTCACGTCGCCATCAGCAAGATCCAATAAACGGTAGCCGACATGTTCGACAATTTCGTTGTCCCCGATCTCCTGCCCGCCGCCCCGGAACTCTTTCTGGCGTTCATGGCGCTGGTCATCCTCATGATTGACCTGACCGTCAAGGATCGTCGGCGGACCCTGACCTTTGCGCTGACCCAACTGACACTGGTCGGATGTGCCGTCATCCAACTCGGTACCAGCACGGGGGATGTGGTTTACACCTTCAGCAACATGTTCGTCGACGACCTGATGGCCGACTTGCTGAAGTTGTTCCTCTACATGACCGTCATCATGGTGCTCTTCTATTCACGGGCTTACATCCTCGACCGCGAGGTGATGAACAAGGGCGAATACTACGTGCTGGCGCTGTTTGCGACGCTCGGCATGATGGTCATGATCTCGGCCAATAATTTCGTGACGATTTATCTGGGTCTCGAACTGTTGTCGCTTTCGCTGTATGCGATGGTCGCCATGAATCGCGAGTCCGTCACCTCCACCGAGGCGGCGATGAAATACTTCGTTCTCGGTGCGCTGGCTTCCGGCTTGCTGCTCTACGGCATGTCCATGATCTATGGTGCGACCGGCTCGCTTGAAATCACCGGGATTGCCGAACGCCTCTACGGCGGTGGCGTCAACAAGTCGGTGCTGACATTCGGTCTGGTCTTCCTGGTGGCAGGTCTGGCGTTCAAGCTGGGCGTAGTTCCGTTCCATATGTGGATTCCCGACGTTTATCACGGTGCCCCGACCTCGGTCACCCTGTTCATCGGTTCTGCTCCGAAACTTGCGGCTTTCGCGATTGTCATGCGCCTGCTGGTCAATGGACTGATCACCATGGCCCAGGATTGGCAAGCCATGCTGGTCATCCTTTCGGTGCTGTCGATGGCCATCGGTAACCTGGCCGCCATTGCCCAGACCAACCTGAAACGCATGCTGGCCTACTCGGCGATTTCCCATATGGGCTTCATGCTGCTCGGCATCACCACCGGTGTGGTGGGTGGCGATGCCCGTTTCGCCTTGAATGCCTACAGTTCGGCGATGTTCTATGTGGTGGCCTACGTTCTGATGTCGGCCGGTACATTCGGCATGATTCTGCTGATGGCGCGCGCCGGTTTCGAGGCAGACAATCTTGAAGACTTCAAGGGTCTGAACAAGCGTAGCCCGTGGTTCGCCGGGATCATGATGATGTTGATGTTCTCGATGGCCGGCGTGCCGTTCTTCATCGGCTTCTTCGCCAAATTCGCGGTGCTGCAGGCGGTTGTTGCCGCCGGCTACATGTGGCTGGCCATCGTCGCCGTGCTGTTCTCGCTGATCGGGGCCTTCTACTACCTGCGTGTCGTCAAGCTGATGTACTTCGATGCACCGCTCGATGAATCCCCGCTCACCGCGGCCTTGGACATGCGTATACTGATTTCGGCGAACGGTCTGGCAGTTGCCCTGCTTGGCATTTTCCCGCAAGTCATCATGTCGCTCTGTGCCTATGCGCTGCTGCGCTCGCTCTGATTGGCGATAATCCATTGACGATGAAACGCCCCGAATTTCGGGGCGTTTTCAATTCCGGAGCCCGAGATGAGCCACGACACCCACCTGATCGAATCGGAAATCGCCTCGCAAACCGTCTTCAAGGGCGCCTTACTTGAGGTTCGCAAGGACCGGGTGCTGTTGCCTGACGGCAAGGAGTCGTTACGAGAATACATCGTTCATCCGGGGGCCGTCGTCGTTCTGGCTTTTCTCGATAATGGCAATCTGCTGTTCGAGCGGCAGTTCCGCTATCCGCTGCGCCGGGTATTCTTGGAACTCCCGGCTGGCAAGATCGATCCGGGCGAACCGATTCTCGATACTGCCCGCCGTGAATTGCTGGAGGAAACCGGCTATGTGGCGAGCGACTGGGAATACATTGGCGTAATGCACCCCTGCATCGGCTATTCGGACGAAAGAATCGAAATTTTCGCGGCTCGAGGGCTACATCTGGCCGGCGCCAAGCAGCTTGATCACAACGAGTTCCTGGAAGTCGTCGAACTGGCTCCGGCGGCCGCCAAGGCGGCAGTCTGGAATGGCCAGATCACCGATGCCAAGACGGTGACGGCACTTTTCTGGCTGGATCGTCCGTAATCCGGGGATCACCAGATCAATTTTGAATTTGGCCGTTTTTTGGCAGTCGACCGCAACACTTCATTCCTTCAGACAGGCTGATTCCAGCCAGTGAATGCTGAGCAGGCGACCGGGGCCGCACCAGGGGCTGGGTTGGAAGCCGCAGGCTGTGGCGAGGTAGGCATCAAAATGGCAGGCGAGAACGACGTTCTGGGCCTGTAGATCGCCCAGAGCGAAGGGGGTGATCTGAATAAAACAGCCCGCCGAAGCGGGCTGTAGTGATCGTCCAGACGAAACTGGAGAAAGCAGGCTTTTAATGCTCAGCCGCAGGTTCCAACGGCGCCACAGGCGGTGCAGAAATCGCAGCCGTCCTTGCGGATCATCGTATGGTTGCCGCATTCGCTGCATAGCTTGCCCTGCGTCGGGTGCACCGTGTTGCTGGCATCTTCCGGGGCTTTCAGGATGCCCATTTGCTGGAGCGGGAAGCCGTTCTCGTCGAGAATGCCCAGCATCGCGTAGCGATGAATGATCAGATTGGCGATATAGGCGACGGTCGACGGATACGTCTGCTGCTTACGTGAGCCGGGAACGAACGCCATGAAATCGCCGAGTGGTTCTGGGTAATCGAGCAGCTTGCGTAGCTTCATGCCGATCCAAGCCGGATCGAGGACGCGCATGTCGAGCGATAGCAGCTTGCACAGGCCATCCAGTGCCCGCGGATAGTTGCCCGACAGCCACATCGAGTAGGGGCGGGTCACGCCATCGGGCAGGGTGATTTCCTTGAGGCCGAGGACGAAATCTTCACTAGTGGACGGGTTGTTGACGTCGACGGTCCAGGAGAGCGTGCCGTCGGTGCCGGTCTTCGGCTCCTTGGCGCTGAACAGGGCGTCCTTCACCGGGGTCGGGCCTTCGTGCCTGAGCGCACCGAGTTGTTCGACACGCCAGCGGATGATCTGCGCCATGGCAGAAACCACGGACGGCACGCGCTTGCGTTCGCCATGCGGCGGCATCGGCATTTCGAAGGATTCGCCCGGCGTCTTGGCCAGCGCGTCGAGCTTCATTTCCAGCCAGGCATGATCGTTGGCACGCATGTCCATCGACAGGGTCTTGGCGACGGCGCCGAGGCCACGCGGTTCGGACGGGCCGTTGGCCCACACTTCGAACGGCCAGGCGCGGCCTTCAGGTTCGACGTGGCCGACGAACAACGCGAACTTGCCGATCGGCGAATCCAGCATGTAGGTCCAGCACAGGTTGCCTTCCGGCAGGCTGGGGCGGTTCGGCCAGCGCAGGCTGGAGAGCACCGGGGCCGGCAGATCCTTGATCGACAGGCGGCGGTTGGCGTCGGAAACGAAATCCTGCGGTGATTTGGCGTCGACCGCAACAGCCTCGGCCTTGGTCGGCTCGACGGAGAGCACCGAGCCGAGCACGCTGTTCGGGCGATAGGTAGCCAGACCCTTGAGGCCGGATTTCCAGGCGCTCATGTAGAGATCCTGAAAGTCTTCGTACGGGTAATCGGCCGGTACGTTCACAGTCTTGGAAATCGAGGTGTCGATGTGCGGTGCAACGGCGGCGACCATGTCCTTGTGCGCTGCCGCGGAGATTTCCAGCGCGGTGACGAAGTAATCCGGCAACTTGGTGACATCGCCGCCGAGATGCTTGTAAAGGCGCCAGGCGTAGTCCTCGACCGAGTATTCCTTCAGCGTGCCGTCCGGCATGCGCTTCTTGCGGCTGTAGGTCCACGAGAAGGGCGGTTCGATGCCGTTCGAGGCGTTGTCGGCGAAGGCTAGCGAGATGGTGCCGGTTGGCGCGATGGACAGCAGGTGCGAGTTGCGCAGGCCGTGCTTGCGGATTTCGGCCTTGACCTCGTTGGGCAGGCGGGAAGCGAAATTGCCGCCGGAGAGGTAGAGTTCGGCATTGAACAGCGGGAAGGCGCCGCGCTCCTTGGCCATCTCGGCCGAATACAGGTAGGCGGTGTCGCGCATGAATTCGGTCATGCGGGTGGCCATGGCGCGGGCTTCCGGCTTGTCGTAGCGCAGGCGCAGCATGGCCAGGGCATCGCCGAGGCCGGTGTAGCCGAGGCCGACACGGCGCTTGTTGGCGGCTTCCTGCTGCTGGCGTTCGAGCGGCCAGTGGGTGGCGTCGAGCACGTTGTCGAGCATGCGCGTGGAAACGCGGACGACGTCGGCAAATTCGGCGAAATCGAACTCGGCCTTGTCGGAGAACGGGTGCCTGATGAACAGGGTCAGATTGATCGAACCCAGGCAGCAGCAGCCGTAGGGCGGCAGCGGTTGTTCGGCGCATGGGTTGGTGGCCTCGATCACTTCGCAGTAATTGAGGTTGTTGTCCTTGTTCATCCGGTCGAGGAACAGGATGCCCGGTTCGGCGTGGTCGTAGGTCGATTTCATGACCTGGTCCCACAGGTCGCGAGCCTGCACCTTGCGATATACCCACAGGCCATCCTCGCGTTGGTAGGCGCCGGTTGAGCGCATTTCAGCATTGGGTTCGGCGCGGTGGGTGAGTTCGACCTCGGTATCGGCATCGACCGCTTCCATGAAGGCATCGGTGACGCCGATGGAGATGTTGAAGTTGGTCAGATCACCCTTGTCCTTGGCGTGGATGAAGACTTCGATATCCGGATGGTCGCAGCGCAGCACGCCCATCTGGGCGCCGCGGCGGGCGCCGGCGGATTCGACGGTTTCGCAGGAGCGGTCGAAGACGCGCATGTAGGAGACCGGGCCGGAAGCGCGCGATTGCGTACCTTTTACGTGAGCGCCCTGCGGACGAATGCTGGAGAAATCGTAACCGACGCCGCCACCGCGGCGCATGGTTTCGGCAGCCTGGGCCAGCGCGGTATAGATGCCCGGTTTGCCGTCGGTGGTTTCGACGATGGAGTCGCCGACCGGCTGCACGAAGCAGTTGATCAGTGTCGCCTGGAGATCGGTGCCAGCGGCGGAATTGATGCGGCCAGCCGGAATGAAACCGTTTTCCTGAGCCCACAGGAAACGCGCTTCCCAATGGGCGCGATCCTTTTCCTGTTCGACTTGGGCCAGAGCGTAGGCGACGCGGCGACGCACGTCGTGGACATTGGTTTCCTTGCCTTTGGCGTATTTTTCGATCAGCACCTCGCCGGAGATTTCCTGTTCCGGGAGCGGGGTGATTTGCGGCGGTGCCGGGATGTCAGTCAGCGACAGTTGTTCGGAAACAGGGCTCATTTTTTGCTCCTCGGCATGGCGATGTTGATCGGGCTTATTGGTTTTTGATTGAGCGATAATCTACTATATCTAGTAGGTCAATGCAATCCGTTGACTAGATACAGTGTCATGTGCCGATGGAAAAAGCTCTTTGTCATGTCGCAGAAAAGGCCGAAAAAACAAAGCCCCGGCACCTTTGGGTGGCGGGGCCGGGGCGGAAAAATATTTTGTTCAGAGTGCCAGAAGCGTCTGTGCGTGGTGGGCCATCATCCACTCTTCGTTGGTCGGGATAACCAGTACATCGACGCTGCTGTTGCCGGCGCCGATGTGCAGATCGTGACGGGCATTGGCTTCCGCGTTGAGGCGGATGCCCAGCCATTCGGACTGCAGGCAGACGCGGCGCCGCACCTCGGCGGCGTGCTCGCCGATGCCGCCGGTGAAGACCAGGGCATCAAGGCCGCCGGCCGCCGCAGCCAGCGAGCCGAGTTCGCGGACGATACGGTAGCAGAACAGATCGACGGCTTCCTGGGCTTCCGGCTTGTCGCTGGCGAGCAGGGTGCGCATGTCCTGGGAGATGCCGGAAACGCCGAGCAGGCCGGATTCCTTGTAGAGCATCCTGGTCATTTCCTTGACGCCGAGGCCCTTGGTTTCCATCAGGTGCAGCACGACGCCGGGGTCGAGGTTGCCGCAGCGCGTGCCCATCATCAGGCCATCGATGGTCGAGAAACCGAGGGTGGTACCCAGGCACTTGCGGCCGACCATCGCCGCCATGCTGGCGCCATTGCCGAGGTGGGCGACGACGACGCGGCCTTCGGCGCGGCTCGAGTACTGGGGCAGGGCACGGGCGATGTATTCGTAGGAGAGGCCATGGAAGCCGTAGCGCTTGACGCCCTCGGCGGTCACCCAGCGCGGCAGGCCGAACATCTGGGCGACAGCCGGCTGGCTGCGGTGGAAAGCGGTGTCGAAACAGGCCACTTGGGGCACCTTCGGCAACAGGGCTTGCAGCGCGCGGATGCCGGCGACGTTGTGCGGCTGGTGCAGCGGGGCCAGTGGAACGAAGCTGTTCAGATGCTCTAGTACCTGGCTGTCGATGATGGTCGGCTGCGAGTAGAGATCTCCGCCATGAACCACACGGTGGCCGACGGCGACGATTTCCCAGTCGGCATGGCTGGCGGTAAACCATTTGAGCAGCGCGTCGAAGGCCTGAGCGTGGCTGACTTTTTCGCCGGCCAGTGTCTGGTCGGCGATGCGCTCGCCGGTCTGGTTCTTGGCCACCATTTTGGTGGCGTCGGTACCGATGCCGTCGATCTGGCCGGAAACCTCGGCCTTTGGCGAAATCGGATGATCGAGAGGAAAGAGGGCGAACTTGATCGAAGACGAACCGGCGTTGATGGTGAGGATGCCAAGCGACATTTATGCAACTCCCTTGTTTCTGTTGGCATGGGCGACGAGCGCGGCGATCACGCACGAAGCGGTGCGGGTTTCCGCCGTATCGGCACGGCTGGTGAGGACGATGGGTACCCGGGTGCCGAGCACGATACCGGCGGTCAGGGCGTTGGCCAAATATTCTAGCTGCTTGGCCAGCATGTTGCCGGATTCGAGATCTGGAACGACGAGGATTTCGGCGTGTCCGGCGACTGCCGATTTGATGCCCTTGGTCTTGGCAGCGACGATGGAGACAGCGTTGTCGAAGGCGAGCGGCCCGTCGAGAATGCCGCCGGTGATCTGGCCGCGGTCGGCCATCTTGCACAGCGCGGCGGCATCCAGCGTGGACTGGATTTTCGGATTGACCGTTTCCACGGCCGAGAGAATCGCCACCTTGGGTTCGGGAATGCCGATGATGTGGGCCAGTTCGATGGCGTTCTGGATGATGTCGACCTTGTCTTCCAGCGTCGGTGCGATGTTGATCGCCGCATCGGTGATCAGCAGCGGGCGATGGTAGGTCGGTACGTTCATCAGGAAGACGTGGCTGATGCGGCGCGCGGTGCGCAGGCCGTTGGCGCGCGAAACCACCTCGCCCATCAACTCGTCGGTATGCAGACTGCCTTTCATCAGCGCCTCGGCATCGCCGGTCCGCACCAGCGAAACGGAAATGGCCGCGGAGTCATGGCTGTGCCGGGCATTGACGATGCGGATGCCGTGCAGGTCGATGCCGAATTCTTCGGCGACGGAGCGAATCTTCGCTTCCGGCCCGACCAGGATCGGCTCGATGATGCCTTCCTGAAAGGCGATGACCGGGCCCTTGAGCGATTCCTTGTCGCACGGGTGGGCTACTGCGGTCGGAATCGGCTCCAGGCCTTTGACCATCGACAGCATCTGCTGATAGCGCTCGTGCTTGTTGTCGATGCTCACCTGCGGGCGATGGACTTCCGCCATGTGCGAAATCTTCTCGGTCGGCGCCAGCACTTCGGCAGTGCCGCGCACGACTTGCAGGTTTTCCTGATTGGTGCACACACAATCGAGAATGACATGCTTGTTGTGATCGAATTTCTGTTTCGCGGTCACCGTGATGGTGATCGTGTCGCCAATCGTCACCGGCCGCGCGAAGTGCAGGGACGAATCGATCAGGATGGTGCCGGGGCCGGGAAACTGGGTGCCGAGGACGGTGGAAATCAGCGAACCGCTCCACATGCCATGCGCCATTACCTCGCGGAACATGCTGCTTTCCGAATACCGGGGGTCGGTGGCGCTGCGGTTGAAATCACCGGTCAGGACGGCGAAGAGCTTGACATCCTCGGGCATCAGGGTGCGCGTGAGGCTGGCGAAATCGCCGACCCGGATTTCATCGTAGGTCTTGTTGACGACGAATCGTCGTTCACTCTCTTCATGCATTTTTCGGCTCCCGGTAAAACTGTGCAGGCTGAGTAGTCCACATTGGCTAGGTAGTAGTATAGTGTGCTGCGGTGCAGCAAACAATGTCGTTCGTGTAACGTGCCAGTCAAGGAAATGGGCAAAAAGGCATGCTCGTGAATTTTACTACTTCCCGCAACCCGGACCGGTGTTCGGGCGCCGCTGTCAATCGGTGGCGGGCGGAATGTGTGGAATCCACGTGTTGCGCCGCATCATCCCTTGCCGGCGCTTCATGGGTGATCATTGGTCAATAAAAGGGGCACTAGAAGGTCCCAATCAACTTGTTAAAGGAAAACAGCATGAACGCAATCAACGAACAAACCGGCGTAGGCGACAACACCCTTCTGCTTCCGCTGGCGGGGAAAAAAGGCTTGATTACCGGTATCGCGAACGACAAGTCGATCGCTTATGCAGTAGCCCGGGCGGTGCGTGCGCTCGGCGCCGACATCGCGCTGACCTACCAGAACGAGAAGACGGCCAAATACACCCAGCCGCTGGCCGAGGCACTGGGCGCCAGGCTCTTCGAAAAGCTCGATGTGGCGCAGCCGGGCAGTCTGGAGGGCGTGATCGAAAAGTGTGGCGCCGAGTTCGGCCAGATCGACTTCGCCATCCACTCGATGGCTTTCTGCGAAGCCGATGACCTGCATGGCCGCGTCATCGACACCTCCGAGTCCGGTTTCGATTCGGCGATGAACATCTCCTGCCACAGCTTCCTGCGCATGGCCAAGGCGCTCGAGCCGCTGATGACTGAAGGCGGTTCGCTGATCACCATGTCCTACCTGGGCGCCGAGCGCGTGGTGCGCAACTACGGCGTGATGGGCATCATCAAGGCGGCGCTGGAATCGGCAGTCCGCTACATGGCTTACGATCTTGGCCCCAAGGGTATCCGCGTATTCGCCGTGTCGCCCGGGCCGATCATGACGCGCGCCGCGTCCGGCATCGCCAACTTCAACAAGCTGCTCGAAGCCGATGCCGTCAAGGCGCCGCTCGGGCACACGGTGACGATCGAGGAGGTGGGTGCCCTGACCGCCTTCCTGTGCACCTCCGGTTCCTCGGGGATGACCGGGCAGACGATCTATGTCGACGCGGGAGCGCACATCGTCGCTTGAGCGCAAACAACGGGGACGCTTTATAGTGAGCGTTCCCGCCTGTTATATGCTCGGAGCTTGCGATGGCAACCAATTGCGGCGAACTGCTGCCCGACCCGATACCCGATCACCCGCTGCTCAACGGCAGGAAGGAGATCGGACGTGGTGAAAGCACCATCGTTCTCGATGGCGACTTGGTCGATGGGGTGGAGCGCGTGTTCAAGGTGCTCTCCTCGCCTACCGACTATGCCTATTACACCGCGCCCGACCGGCCGACCGGCAAGCATTTTCCGAACGTCTATGCCGATCATGGCGTCGTCGGCCGTTCGAGTCGCGGTTTCCCCTTTCATATCGTCGAAGTCGAAAAGCTCTATCCGCTGCCGGGCAGCGGCGATGCCGCCGAGGTGGCGACAAAGCTGAGCACCGCCTATTTCGATGCCTGCATGATGTGGCGCAATCTGGCGCAGGACATGGGGCGTATCGCCTTGCATCATCTCGCCGTCACGCCGATGGGGTGGAGCGAGACCGTGCAGCAGTCGCTCACGGCGCTGGAGATTTTTTCCCACGAGTACGGTGCCTTGCCCGACCTCATCAAGGCCGACAACCTGATGATGCGCAAGGATGGAACGCTTGTGTTTTCCGATCCGGTTTTCATGGAATAAAGCATGACCATCCGTCACGTTAGTTTTACGTCACGGCTGCGCGCCGAATCTCTGGCCGCCAGCCCGCATATCGCGGTGATTTCGATCACCGATCCGGGAACGCCCGAGGCCAGCCTCGACTCCGGCTTCACCGATGTCCTGCGCTTGTCGTTTTTCGACGCCGTACCGGCCGACGAGTATCTGCCGGCGCCACTGCCAGGTATGTTCGATCACGTCATGGCGCGCCAGATCGGCGATTTCGTGCGCGAATTGCACGCGGCACCCGCCGATGTTTCGCTCATGGCGCACTGCGAGTATGGTGTCAGCCGCTCGGCGGCGGTTGCGCTCTTTGCCGCGGCCCATGCCGGCGCCCCGCTGGCGGCGCGTGAATTTGCCTATGACGCCAATCACTGGGTCGTCGAGTTACTGTCGCGCCTCTACCCCGATCTGGCCATCGAAATCCCCGCCGCGGCTGGCGCCAGCGAGCGTCGCACCCTGCCGCGCGCAGCCTGAATTTCCGGTTTTCCGGTGACAACGTCGCCGGTGGTTGACCTGAAACAACAAGTTGTAATTTTTTGGTGCTACGCTTCCTCGCGTCATAAGCATTTGTCGGGAGATTGTCGTGGCACTGAACGATATGCACGCCGAGGCGGTCGCCGGGATCGTCGACCGCGTAGTTACCCGCTATCGGCGTGATCCGACCTGCATGGTGCAGATCCTGCGCGAGGTGCAGGAAGCCTGCGACTGGATTCCACCGGAAGCCATCGACCGCATGCAGGCGCTGCTCGGCGTACCGCGCACCAAGATCGAAGGCGTCGCCGGTTTCTATTCCTTTTTCTATACCCAGCCGCGTGGCAAATACCGCGTCCTGTTCTCGGATAACATCACTGACCGCATGCTGGGCAACAAGGCGATGATGGACCGCCTGTGCAGCAGCCTGTGGGTCGAGCGCGGCAAGGTGTCGGAGGACGGCCTGGTCAGTGTCGGGAAGACTGCGTGCACCGGCATGTGCGATCAGGGGCCAGCGATGCTGGTCAATAATTACGCTGTGGCGGGGTTGACCGCAACACGCATCGACGAGATCGCCGAACTGATCCGCGGCAAGGTGCCGCTGGCCGAATGGCCGGCGGAATACTTCCGGATCGAGGACAACATCCGGCGCGCCGACATCCTGCTCGGCAGCGACCTGAAGCCGGGCGATGCCCTGCTGGCGGCGCGGGCGCGGGCGCCGAGCGACGGCCTGATGGCGTCCAACATGCGTTCCTGGCGCGAAGGGCTGCCGACCGGACTGAGCGGGCCGATCTCGATGCTCGACGAGATCAAGCGCGCCAACCTGCGCGGTCGGGGCGGCGCCGGCTTCACTACCGCGCTGAAATGGGAAGCCTGCCGCAACGCGCCGTTGAAGGCCGGGCTGCAGCGCATCGTCGTCTGCAATGCCGACGAGGGCGAGCCGGGCACCTTCAAGGACCGCGTGCTGCTGGCGAAATATGCCGATCTGGTCTTCGAGGGCATGACCGTGGCCGCCTATGCGGTCGGCGCGACACGCGGCTTCGTTTATCTGCGCGGCGAGTACCGCTACATGCTTGACCACCTGAACGCCGTGCTGGCGCATCGCCGCCGCGAAAACCTGCTGGGCAACAACATCCTCGGCATCCCTGGTGCCGATTTCGACCTCGAAATCCATGTCGGTGCCGGTGCCTATGTCTGCGGCGAAGAGTCGGCGCTGATCGAATCGCTCGAAGGCAAGCGCGGTACACCGCGCAACCGGCCGCCTTTTCCGGTCACCAACGGTTATCTCGACCAGCCGACCATCGTCAATAACGTCGAAACGTTCGCCGCGGCGGCGCTGATTGCGCTGAACGGTGGTGAGTGGTACGCCGGCATCGGCACCAAGCATTCGGCGGGAACCAAGATTTTGTCGGTATCCGGCGATTGCGAACGGCCCGGTCTGTACGAATACCCCTTCGGCGTCAGCATCCGCCAGGTGCTGGAGGATTGTGGGGCGAAGGATACGCAGGCCGTGCAGGTCAGCGGCCCGTCCGGCATCTGCGTCGCGGCGGACGAATTCGACCGCATCATCGGTTTCGAGGACATCCCGACCGCCGGCGCCTTTACGGTGTTCAACAACACCCGCGACATGTTCCAGGTGGCGCGCAACTACGTGCATTTCTTCCAGCACGAGAGCTGCGGTTTCTGCACGCCGTGCCGGGTCGGCACCTCGCTGCTGAAGAACCTGATGGACAAGCTGCACAACGGCGCCGGTTCGCCCTACGATTTCAGCGAAATCGAGAAATTGAACCAGTTGCTGCAATCGATGAGCCACTGCGGCCTCGGGCACACCGCCTGCAACCCGGTGCTCGATACCATCGCCAAGTTCCGCCCGGCTTACGAAAAACGCATGATGCAGCAGGACTTCACGCCGGCCTTCGATCTCGACCGGGCGCTGGCGGCGGCGCGGCAGATGACCGGGCGCGACGATGCGGCGGCCCACCTGACCACGGAAAGCGGAGGTGAAGCATGAGCCAGACCTTCATGCTCGACGGCAAGGCCATTCCCTTCGAGGAAGGGCAGACCATCATCCAGGCGGCGACCAAGGCCGGGGTGTTCATCCCGCACCTGTGCTATCACCCGGATTTCAAGCCGCATGGCTCGTGCAAGCTGTGCACGGTCAAGGTCAATGGCCGGCAGACGGCATCCTGCACCATGCGCGCGATGGCCGGCATGGTCGTCGAGAGCGACACCGAGGAAATCAACGCCGAACGGCGGGCGCTGACCCAGATGCTGTTCGTCGAAGGCAACCATTTCTGCCCCTCGTGCGAGCAGAGCGGCAACTGCCAGTTGCAGGCCACCGCTTACCACCTGGGCATGATGTCGCCGCATTACGACCACTTCTTCCCGAGTCGTCCGGTCGACGCCTCGCACCCCGAGGTTCTGCTCGATTTCAACCGCTGCATCCTCTGCTCGCTGTGTGTGCGCGCCAGTCGCGACGTCGATGGCAAGAACGTTTTCGCACTCTCCGGACGCGGCATCGGGACGCACCTGATCGTCAATGCCAAGTCCGGCCAACTGGGCGACACCGATTTCACGCTGGACGACAAGGCGGCGCACGTCTGTCCGGTCGGCGTCATTCTCAGGAAGCGGAAGGGCTTTGCCGTGCCGATCGGTGAACGAACCTACGACAAGCAGCCGATTTCGGGGACTGTCGA
>Ga0209507_1001829_pt1 | contig 15878 bp, 14 predicted proteins | sample AD_UKC028_MetaG_FD_184414 | JGI IMG/M metagenome (GOLD analysis project Ga0209507, IMG submission 184414) | Active sludge microbial communities of municipal wastewater-treating anaerobic digesters from USA - AD_UKC028_MetaG (SPAdes) (version 2) | ecosystem: Engineered > Bioreactor > Anaerobic >...
GGCAGGGATAGTCATCATTCACCAGTTCGCTTCGACACGCCGATCATAGCCGAGCCGCAGGAATGGAAAAAAGCCGGGGCCGAATGAACGGCCCCGGCAAGGGGGAGATATTCTGAATAGCGTTCCGAATCAGCGCGCCGGCGGCGTCATGCGGCCTTCGCCACCCATGCCGCGCGGCCCGTCACCACGACCACGCCCCGCTTCGCCGGCTGGCTTCATTTCGGTCAGCTGCTTGCGCTGCTCCGGGGTCAGCACCTCGAACACCTGACGCTCAGCCTTGGCCCGCGCCAGCGTCATTTCCGACATCGCCTTGGCCGCCGCGTCGGCCAGCGATCTGGCCTTGGCATCGCTGTAATCAGCTGCCGCCGTCAGCGCGCGCAAGTCATCTTCCGCCTTGCGCAAGGCCTTGGCCTTGTCGCGCATCGCCGGCGCCTGGGCATGCATGATCTCGAAAATCTTGTCGCGCTGTGCTTCGGTCAGATTCAGGCCGCGTAGATGTGGCGGCATCATCTCGCCACCCATCATGCCCGGACCGCCGTGCCCCGCGAAGTCCCCGCAACCGTGGTGCCCGCCGGGATGGCCCTGAAACGCCGCGGCGCTCAGCGGGACCGCCAGCGCGACACCGGCAGCGACGAGGAAGCGCTTGATGTTGCCGTGAGAAATAGCCTTCATGTTTGATTTCCTTTCAATCGGATTGGCTGCCCCGAGCGGGGCGAGCGACAGGACGAATACTCTCCCCGGGCTGGGTAAAGCGCGGTTAGCGGCCTGTAAATAAAAGTAAATCTGGTAACCGGCCGTGACAACAGGAGTCTGCGGATTTAATGCTGAAAATTGCCCCTATTTTGCGGTCGACCGCAGCATTCCAAAGAAAGCAATAAGGCTACTGAATCAGCAAGCCATTAACAAAATTCACCTCCGCCGATCCGGATGGCCCGCAAATGCCAGGCGGGTTAAGATTCGGGGCTCAACGACGGGTTTCCCATGGCCACATACTCAGAACGCAACACCTCGCCCAATTACGCGACTGAAAAACTCTTCGCTGACCTCTGCTGGGAAGAAGTGAAATGAAGAGCGCCCTGTTCGTCGACTTTGACAACGTCTATTCAGGCCTGAGGCAACTCGACCCCGTTTGCGCGGATCGCTTCGCCCGGCATCCTGCCCAATGGATGGAGTGGTTGATCAACTCCCTCGAGCTTCCCGAACATTCGCCGGAGGGCTCAAAACGGCGCGTGCTGGTCCGCCGCTGCTATCTCAACCCACAGGCGTACCAGCGGTTCCGCCCATCGTTCAATCTCGCCGGATTCGAAATCGTGGACTGCCCTGCGCTAACGAGTGAGGGAAAGACCAGCACCGACATCCACATGGTGCTGGACCTCGTGGATCTGCTGCAACACGAGACGCGATACGACGAGTTCGTCGTGTTTTCCGCTGACGCCGACTTTACGCCGGTTCTCCGAAAGCTGCGCCGCTGGGACCGCCGCACCACCGTGCTGGCCATCGGCTTCCCTTCCGCCGCATACAGGGCGTCTGCCGACCTGCTAATTGACCAAGACGACTTCGTCCGCAATGCCCTTGGCTTCGACGACGAGCCTGAAGCAAAGCAGATGGTGGCTGCAGCCATTGAGCGCCCCTCCGCGGAGGTTTCCGCCGCGGCCTTCAAGCTGATTCGGCAGGCTGTGGCCGAGTCGCCCGGCCCCATGGCGCTGTCGAAGCTCGCCTCGCTGACTCTCGCGAAGGTGGATGGCATGGACGCCTCATCCTGGGCGGGGTTCGGCAGTTTCAGAGCCATGCTCGACTCCAAAGGGCTTGCCCCGCTTGAGGTTTGCTGGGAGGGCGGTGGTTCGGTCAGGGATCCCAAGCGGCACTCTGCGGCACCCGAGAAGCCACAGAATGGCGCGGTTCCTGAGGATGTTTCGGAATCCGCCTCAACCATCATCAAATCGGAGGTTGCCAAGGCTAGGCAGCCCATTCAGTGCGGCACGCTTGCCAACCTCATAATCAAACGACACCCACAGCTTGCGGCCGACTGGAATGGGAGTGGCACCTTCCGGAAGTTCGCTGAATCGCTGGACGTCACCCCGGTGGTGTTTGACTGGTCGGCCTCCGGTGGTTCGGCCTCCAATCCCGCCAAGCTGTCGACTGCGCAGCCGCAGCAGGAGGACTGGGGAGCAACTCGTTCGTTGTATCCCGCCGCGAGGCAGATTCACGAGGTGACGGGAATGCCACTCCTGCCCCCCTCCAAGTACCGCATCCTGTTCGGCCTAATCGAAGCTGATGCGGCCGCCCATTCCTTCCATTTGATGGAGACAGGGAAACGGGTCCGATATCTTTGCAAACAGGCGGGAGCCCCCGTCAGCAGGGCGGATGTCAACCACATCCTTCGAGGGCTGCTCTTGCGCGGCCATTCTTTCGACCAAGGTCAGAATGATGCGGGAACACTCGGAAGGAAGCTGGCCGATAACGTGAAATTCCTTTGTCTTCGTGAACAGATGGTGCTCGACACCGCGATCATCGCCGCCATTGAATCATGGCTTTTGGGCGACGCTGCATAAGGCAGGCGGCCTTGCCATAACCGCGTAAAAAGGGGGGATCGATTTTTCGACCCCCCTTTTTTGCTCATTACGCTTGGCAAGTTTAAACCGAAGCCAAACCTTTCCTCACAGTTTGTTAACGGCTTGCTGAATCAGCGGCCTTTCGTTTGCCGAGATAGCTTGCCCTGACTCAGACCTTGCTATAAACCTCGGCCCCCGCCTTGACGAATTCCACAGATTTCACTTCCATCCCCTTCTCCAGCGCCTCCGCTTCGGCGATCCCCTGCTGTGCCGCGAACTCGCGCACGTCCTGCGTGATCTTCATCGAGCAGAAGTGCGGGCCGCACATCGAGCAGAAGTGGGCGACCTTGGCAGATTCCTTGGGCAGGGTTTCATCGTGGAATTCACGCGCCTTGTCGGGGTCGAGGCCGAGGTTGAACTGGTCGTCCCAGCGGAATTCGAAGCGCGCCTTGCTCAGTGCATTGTCGCGAATCTGCGCGCCGGGGTGGCCCTTGGCGAGGTCGGCGGCGTGGGCGGCGAGCTTGTAGGTGATGATGCCAACCTTGACGTCGTCCTTGTCGGGCAGGCCGAGGTGTTCCTTGGGCGTCACGTAGCAGAGCATGGCCGTGCCGTACCAGCCGATCATGGCGGCGCCGATGCCGCTGGTGATGTGGTCGTAGCCCGGGGCGATGTCGGTAGTCAAGGGACCAAGGGTGTAGAACGGAGCTTCGTCGCAGTGTTCGAGCTGGAGATCCATGTTCTCCTTGATCATGTGCATCGGCACATGGCCGGGGCCTTCGATCATGACCTGCACGTCGTGCTTCCAGGCGATCTGGGTCAGTTCGCCGAGGGTCTTGAGTTCGCCGAGCTGGGCTTCGTCGTTGGCGTCGTAGATCGAGCCCGGGCGCAGGCCATCGCCGAGACTGAAGGCGACATCGTAGGCCTTCATGATTTCGCAGATTTCCTCGAAGTGGGTGTAGAGGAAGCTTTCCTTGTGGTGCGCCAGGCACCACTTGGCCATGATCGAGCCGCCACGGCTGACGATGCCGGTCATGCGGTTGGCGGTGAGCGGCACGTAGCGCAGCAGCACGCCGGCGTGGATGGTGAAGTAGTCGACGCCTTGCTCGGCCTGTTCGATCAGCGTGTCGCGGAAGATTTCCCAGGTCAGGTCTTCGGCCTTGCCATTGACCTTTTCCAGCGCCTGATAGATCGGCACGGTGCCGATGGCGACCGGGCTGTTGCGGATGATCCATTCACGGGTTTCGTGGATGTTCTTGCCGGTGGACAGGTCCATCACCGTGTCGCCGCCCCAGCGGATCGACCAGGTCATTTTCTCGACTTCTTCCTGAATGCTGGAGCCGAGGGCCGAGTTGCCGATGTTGGCGTTGATCTTGGTGAGGAAGTTGCGGCCGATGATCATCGGCTCGCTTTCCGGGTGGTTGATGTTGTTGGGGATGATGGCGCGGCCGCGGGCGATTTCGCTGCGGACGAATTCCGGGGTGATTTCTTCCGGGATGCTGGCGCCGAAGTTCTGGCCGGGGTGCTGGCGTCCGAGCAGGGCAGCCATTTTTTCGCCCATTTTGCCGGTTGACCGTAGCGATTCGATGTAGGCGCGGCGATTGTTGTTTTCGCGGATGGCGACGTATTCCATCTCGGGGGTGATGATGCCTTGGCGGGCATAGTGCATCTGGCTGACATTCTTGCCGGCCTTGGCGCGCAGCGGCTTGCGGTGCAGGCCGGGGAAGCGCAGGTCGTCGAGGGACGTGTCGGTGGCGCGCTTGCGGCCGAATTCGGAGCTCAGGTCGGCGAGTTCTTCAACGTCGCCGCGCTCGGCAATCCATCCGGCGCGCAAGGCTGGCAGGCCGTTGCGGATGTCGATTTTGACGGCGGGGTCGGAATAGGGACCGGAGCAGTCATAGACGTAGATCGGCGGATTCTTCTCGCCGCCGAACGCGGTCGGCGTGTCGTCCTGCGAAATTTCACGCATCGGCACAAGGATGTCCGGACGGGAACCTTCGATATAGACCTTGCGGGAATTGGGCAGTGGCTGGACTGCGGCCTCGTCGACGTGGGCATTGGCGGCGAGGAATTGTTCTTTGGCGTTCATGGGTGCTCCTAGCGTGTATTAACGGGATGAGACGGGCAAGGAGCGATCTGGTTCCAAATACAGAGTTCGTTTCCCTACGACGGCATGACCCGGTCAGGTTCGAAGGGTATTTCTCAGCCCACCGACCGGCAGGCACCCCTAACAAGTGGCTGCAAGTTACTGGAACGACAGGAAAAAGGCAAGGTGACGCGGTCGACCTGCCGTGGGAGCCGGATTCCGGATGCTGACAACCGGGCAACGAAGCACATTGACCGCGATTCATTCCCGGTGGTAACTTAATGACCGAACAGTCATTAAGTTACCCATGGTCAGCGAATCTCCTCTCAGAAAGCGCCGCAAGGAAGCCCGCCCGTCCGAATTGACCGCCGCAGCACTCGGGTTGTTCGTTGAAAAGGGCTTTGCTGCCACACGGCTTGAAGAGGTGGCGTTGCGCGCCGGCGTGTCGAAAGGCACGCTGTATCTTTATTTCGACAGCAAGGAGGCCTTGTTCAAGGCGGTGATTCAGGAAGGCATGATGCCTGTGGTTGCCGAAAATGAAGCCCTCGTCGCCAGCCATGCAGGGAGCGCTTTCGATCTGCTGGAGCGCCTGCTGAATAACTGGTGGGGTCGGATCGGCGAAACCGATTTCGCCGGGATTCCCAAGCTGATGGTGGCGGAAGCGCGCAACTTCCCGGAAGTTGCCCAGTTCTACTATGAAAACGTGATCCGACGCGGGCGGGCACTGGTCGGCGCGGCACTCGAACGCGGCATGGCCAGCGGCGAGTTTCGGCGCATGGAAATCGAGACCTGCATCGAAGTCGTGATCGCCCCCGTTCTGATGCTGCTGATCTGGCGCTTCTCGATGGGCTCCTGCCAAGGCAAGCAAGTCGACCCGGCCCAATACCTGGCAATCCATATGGATCTGCTGCGACAGGGCTTGCAGCGTAGTCGGGTATAATTTTGTTTTGTCGGAACGAATATATTAGCTCGTGCTAATATTTAGCCTGCGGAGACCCAAATGAACATCGAGCAAGCACGCTTCAACATGATCGAACAGCAGATCCGTCCCTGGGAGGTTCTGGATCCGCAGGTTCTCGACCTGCTTTTTGTCGTCAAGCGCGAGGATTTCGTGCCTGCCGCCTACCGCAACCTGGCTTTCGCCGACATGGAAATCCCCATCGGCAGCGGTCAGGTCATGCTGGCACCGCGCGTCGAGGCCCGTCTGCTGCAGGAACTGGGCATCAAGAAAACCGACAAGGTGCTGGAAATCGGCACCGGCAGCGGCTACATGGCCGCCCTGCTGGCAGCCCGCGCCAAGCATGTGATCACCATCGAATCCCGCCCGGAACTGGCCGCTTTTGCCCGCCAGAATCTGGAGCGTGCCGGCGTGACCAACGTCACCGTCGAAGTCGGCGATGGCGCCAACGGCTGGACGCAGCGCGCGCCCTACGATGCGATCGTCGTTTCCGGTTCGCTGCCCGTCCTGCCGGCTGCCCTGCTCAAGCAGCTGCGCGTCGGCGGCCGCCTCGCAGTGATCGTCGGCGAAGCACCGGTGATGGAAGCACAACTAATCACCTGCAGTACAGAGGGTGTCTATAACACCGTCAACCTGTTCGAGACCGTCGTTCCGGCACTTGACGGCGGCGAAGCAAAATCGGGCTTTTCTTTCTGATGCAGCAGATTCGCCCACGCCAACTGGCCGACTGGCTGTCCGACGACAGCCGCAAGAAACCGGTCCTGCTGGATGTGCGTGAGCCATGGGAATTTGCGCTGTGCAGCCTGCCCGGCTCACGGCACATTCCGATGCACCTGATTCCACAACGCCTCGCCGAACTCAATCCCGATGACGAAATCATCGCCATCTGTCATCATGGCGGGCGCAGCATGCAGGCTGCGATGTTCCTTGAACGCCAAGGCTATTCGACCCTGTTCAACCTGATGGGCGGCGTCGATGCCTGGGCAAACGAAGTTGACCCGAAACTGCCCCGTTACTGACCGCCATGAAAAAACTTCTCTCGCTGCTTGCCGCACCCTTGCTCGTCTCGCCGCTGTGGGCGGCCGACCTGATGCAGATTTACCGCGAAGCACGGGAAAACGACGCCACCTACGCGGCGGCCCGTTCCAGCCTCGACGCCGGCCGCGAGAAAACCCCGCAGGCCCGTGCCGGCCTGTTGCCGACGCTGTCGGCAAATGCCAACACCGTCTGGAACGAGAACGACCTGTACTTGCGCAATGGCACCCTCCCCTCAACCGTAAATGCAAATCCGCGTTTTAACAGCAACGGCTACACGTTGGCACTGACCCAGCCCTTGTTCCGCTGGCAGAACTGGGTCGCTTACGACCAGTCGAAATTCCAGGTCGCGCAGGCCGAAGCCAATTTTGTTCAAGCCGGGCAGGATCTCATTCTGCGCGTTGCCCAAGCCTACTTCGACGTGCTCTATTCCATAGAGAATCTGAAGGCCGTCCGCGCCAGCAAGACTTCCATCGAGCAGCAACTCGAATCGGCTAAACGGAATTTTGAAGTCGGCACGTCGACCATCGTCGATGCCCAGGAAGCGCAGGCCCGTTACGACCTCGCCATCGCGCAGGAAATCGCCGCCGAAAGCGATCTCGAGGTCAGGCAGCGGACGCTCCAAGCCATTATTGGAAAGGAACCGGGCGAACTTGCCCCGTTCCGCAGGAACGCGGAAATACCGCAACCGCAGCCAGCCGACATGAAACAATGGGCCACAGCTGCCGAAAAGGACAATATCAACGTCCAGATCCAGACTGCTGCGCTGGAAATTGCCACCCGCGAAGTCGACCGGCAGCGCGCCGGCCATTACCCGACGGTCGATCTGGTGGCCAACGTGGGAAAATCGACGGCTTTCGCGTCGACCGTGGGGGGGCAGCTTGAAACCGATTTCCAGAATATCGGCATTCAACTGAATCTCCCAATTTTCCAGGGTGGCCTGGTTGCCTCCCGCCAGAGCGAAGCGAGCGCCAACCGCGCGGCAGCGGAATCGACCCTTGAACAGACCCGCCGCAACTCGGCGCTGGCGGCGCGCCAGAATTACCTTGGCGCCGTCAATGGCCTGGCTCAGGTACGCGCACTGAAAGCCGCCCTGGTCTCCTCGCAATCGTCACTTGAATCCAACCGTCTGGGCTTCGAGGTCGGTGTGCGCATCAACATCGACGTGCTGAATGCCGACAACCAGGTCTATGTCACCCGCCGCGACCTGGCCAAGGCGGTGCTCGATACGCTGATGTCGCAACTCCGGCTGAAAGCGGCAGTCGGCACGTTGAGCGAGGAAGACGTGGCGGCCGCCAACGCGCTGCTCGACCCGACAGCTATCCAGTAGTAATCGCCGCGCGGATCAGGGCCACCATCCTTGCAGTGGCACCACGGTGGGCCGCCGCAAAGCGCAAGGCAGCAGCCCGCATTTCTCCCAGTTCGTCCGCATCGTCGAGCGCCCGGCTGATCGCCGCGGCCAGTCCATCCGCATCATCGACCCGCAGTGCTGCGCCGGCGGCGATAGCATCTGCTGTGGCCTGCAGGAAATTGAAGGTATGCTGGCCGACGACTGCCGGGCAGCCGCAGGCAGCGGCCTCGATCAGGTTCTGCCCGCCGAGCGGCAACAGGCTGCCGCCAATGAAGGCGATATCCGCCAGCGTGTAATAAGCGGCCATTTCACCCATGCTGTCACCCAGCCAGACCTGCGTCTCCCTCTCCGGCAGACCGTCGCTGCGCCGGAAAAAATCGACTCCTTCCCGCGCCAGCAGTTCCGCCACCGCGCCGAAGCGTTGCGGGTGGCGCGGCACCAGCACCAGCAGGGCGCCCGGCACGGCAAGCTTGCGCCATGCCGCGACCACCAGTTCCTCCTCGCCCTCGCGCGTGCTGGCAGCCAGCCAGACGGGGCGCTGGCCGACTGCTTCCCGCCACAAGCGACCAAGGACAATTTTCTCGGGCGCTGGCGTCACGTCGAACTTGAGATTCCCGCAAACGCTGACATGACTCGCCCCCAGCGCGCCTATCCTTGCCGCGTCGCCGGGCGTCTGTGCGGCAACGGCACGCAGGGCGCCGAAGGCCGGAAGCGCAAGGGCCGGGAGTTTTCCGTAACCGCGCGCCGAGCGCTCGGAAAGACGGGCATTGGCGAGAATGACCGGAATCCCTTGCGCCTTTGCACCGGCCAGCAGATTCGGCCAGATTTCGGTTTCCATCAGCACCCCGAAGTCCGGGGAAAAGTGCCGAAAAAAGCGGTCGACCGCACCAGGGTAGTCGTAAGGCAGGTAAGCCTGAATGACCTGTGCGCCGTAGACTTCGTGCCCGGCCGCGCGGCCGGTCGGCGTCATGCCGGTCAACAGGATGCGGCGGTCCGGCCAGGCTGCCTGCAAGGCCTCGATCAGCGGCTGGGCGGCGCGCGTTTCGCCGACCGAGACAGCGTGCACCCAGATCACTTTTGCCGGGGCTGGGTTTCGATAAAACCCCCAGCGCTCGCCGAGATTCTGCAGATATTCGGGCTGCTTGCGGGCGCGCCACAACAGCCGCAGCAGTATCAGCGGCGTAGCAAGGTAGATAACCAGGCTGTAGAGCAGGCGGGCCATCAGGCGAGAACCGGCTGCAGCGCTGCCAGCACCGCCTCGGGCGCCGGCATCTGCGCCTTGCCGCCCAGGTTGCGGTGAAACCCGCTGCCGACAACGCCAGTCAGGCCAGGGTCGGTGGCCACATACAAGGCCACGGTCGGCGTCTCGAGCGCTACCGCCAGATGACTCAGGCCGGTGTCGACGCCGATAACGGCCTGCGCGCCTTTCAGCAGCGAGGCCAGCTCGGTGATCGACAGCGACGGTGCCGCCACAGCGCCGGGAATCGCCGCCGCCAGGCGGGCTGCCCGTTCCCGCTCGACCGGATTGCCGGCCGGCAACACGATGCCATAGCCGAGTGCCTGCAGTTGCCGGCCGAGGGTCGTCCAGTGAGGCTCCGGCCACAGCTTGTCGTCGCGGCTGGTCGCCGTCAGGAAGGCCACATACGGCCCTGCCGGAAGCCAGCCGAACGAGACGGCAGGCGCCTCGATACCGTACTCCGCGTCGCCGGCAACGCTGTAGCCCAGCGCTGCCGCGGTCAGCTGGCGGTTGCGGGCGACGGCGTGTTCGCTTGTCGCCACGCTGAATTGGCGATCATAAAAACGGGCGGCCAGCGGCTCGCGCGCGGAATCCGCGGCATAACCGGAAAGCGGTCCGCGCGCCCGGCTGGCGATGAGTGCACTCTTGAGCAGACCCTGGGTATCGATCACCGCATCGTAGACTTTTCCCTGCAATTGCGTCCGGAAGGTAGCGATTTCCTGCCAGGTCGACGCCTTGAAAAGCGCCTTGCGCCAGCGCCGGACAGCAACTGGAATGACTTCCTCGACGCCCGGATGCAGGCGCGGAATGGCGGCAAAACTCTCTTCCACGCACCAGTCGACCACGGCATCCGGAAAATGTCGCTTGATGTCGCTGACCACGGGCAGATTGTGGATAACGTCGCCGAGCGAGGAAGTTTTCACGAGCAGGATGCGCATCGGCAGATAAAATGACGGCTTTTCGAAGCTGCAATTATAGATGCCCGCCACGCGCCAGCCGCTCTCCGTCGCCATCATCACGCTCAATGCGGCCGCGCAGCTGGAGGCCTGCCTGCAGAGCGTGCGTTTTGCCGACGAGATCGTCGTCGTCGATTCCGGCAGCACGGACGGCACGCCGGCGCTGGCCGAAAGATTCGGGGCGCGCGTCATTCAGCAGGACTGGCTGGGCTTCGGGCCGCAGAAGCAGTTCGCCGTCGCGGCCGCCGGCAACGACTGGGTGCTGTGCCTCGATGCCGACGAGCGGGTGACGCCCGAGTTGCAGAGATCCATCGAAAATGCCCTGCAAAACCCGTCGACCGCAGCATTCCGCTTCCCGCGCTGCAACCGCTTCCTCGGCCGCTACCTTAAGCATGGCGAGGGCTACCCGGACTGGAGCCTGCGCCTGTTCGACCGCCGTCAGGCCCACTGGTCGGATGACGCGGTGCACGAGAAAGTCGAGACGAAAAGTAGCGTCGGTGAATTGACCGGCGACCTGCTACACGACTCGGCCGAGTCGCTGGCCGCCTACCTGACCAAGCAGAACCGCTACACCACACTGGCCGCCGAGATGGCACTGGCGGCGGGAAAACGGGCAAGTTTCGGACGCATCGCCTTCAGTCCGCTGGTCCGCTTCATCAAGTTCTACTTTATCCGCCAAGGCTTCCGCGATGGCCTGCCCGGGTTGATCCACATCGCCATCGGCTGTTTCAACAGCTTCATGAAATATTCCAAAATGCTGGAGCGCCAGAATTCAGATGCTGCGCTGCGGTAAAATCCAGACTTTCCTAAAAGAGGCTTAACCCGTGAAAATTCTCGTCACCGGCGCCGCCGGGTTCATCGGCATGACCACCTCCCTGCGCCTGCTGGCGCGTGGTGACGAGGTCGTCGGCCTCGACAACTTGAACGACTATTACGAAGTCAGCCTCAAGGAAAACCGGCTGGCCCGCCTGACCGGGCACGCGAATTTCCGTTTCGTCAAACGAGATGTCGCCGACCGTGCCGGTATGGAACAGCTGTTCGCCGCCGAGAAATTCGACAAGGTCATCCACCTTGCCGCCCAGGCCGGCGTCCGCTATTCGATCCAGAACCCGCACGCCTACGTCGACAGCAACCTGGTCGGCTTCATCAACATCCTCGAAGGCTGCCGCCACAGCAAGGTGGCGCATCTGGTCTATGCCTCCAGTTCCAGCGTCTATGGCGGCAATACCAAGATGCCGTTCTCGGAACACGACAGCGTCGACCACCCGGTCAGCCTCTACGCCGCGACCAAGAAGGCCAACGAGCTGATGGCGCACACCTACAGCCACCTCTACGGCCTGCCGACCACCGGCCTGCGCTTCTTCACCGTCTACGGCCCGTGGGGCCGTCCGGACATGGCGCTCTTCCTGTTCACCAAGGCCATCCTCGAAGGCAAGCCGATCGACGTCTTCAACCACGGCAACATGCAGCGTGATTTCACCTACATCGACGATATCGTCGAAGGCGTCATCCGCGTCATGGACCGCAATGCCGCGGTCAACGCCGAATATGACCCGATTTCCGCCGATCCGGCCACCAGCAACGCCTCTTACCGCGTCTTCAACATCGGCAACAACAACCCGGTGCAACTGCTCGATTTCATCGGCGCCATCGAAAAAGCCCTCGGCATGTCGGCCGAAAAACGCCTGCTACCCCTCCAGGACGGCGACGTTCCGGCGACTTACGCCGATACGGCACTGCTCAACGACTGGGTCGGTTTCGTCCCGGCCACCCCCATCCAGGAAGGCGTCAGCCGTTTCATCGCCTGGTATCGCGATTACTACAAGGTTTAAGGATCAGCTATGTGCGGCATTGTCGCGGCAGCAGCCGGCAACAACATCGTTCCCGTTCTCGTCGAAGGCCTGAAGAAGCTCGAATACCGGGGCTATGATTCGGCCGGCCTGGCCGTCATCGGCAGCACCGGCATCGAGCGCGTCCGCTCGGTCGGCCGCGTCGCCGAACTCGAAACCGCCTCCGCCGAAACCAGCGCCGTCACCGGCATCGCCCACACGCGCTGGGCGACCCACGGCGTGCCCAGCGAGCGCAACGCCCATCCGCACGTTTCCGGCTCGATCGCCGTCGTCCATAACGGCATCATCGAGAACTACGAAAGCCTGCGCAGCGAACTCAGCGCCCAGGGCTACGTCTTCACCTCCGACACCGACACCGAAAGCATCGCCCACCTGATCGAGGCGACGCTGAAGAGCGAGCCCGACCTGTTCAAAGCGGTACAGATCGCCTGCCGCCGGCTAATCGGCGCCTACGCCATCGCCGTCATCGACCATCAGCAACCGGGCAAGGTCGTCGTCGCCCGCGAAGGTTCGCCGCTACTGCTCGGCGTTTCCGACAGCGGCAACTACGCCGCCTCCGATGCCTCGGCGCTGCTCCAGGTCACCCGCAACATGGTCTATCTGGAAAATGGCGATATTGCCGAGTTGACCGCAACAGCCGTCACGATCGCCCGCCTCGACGGTACCCCGGTCGATCGCCCGGTGCATGTTTCGCAGCTTTCCGCCGCCGCCGTCGAACTCGGCAACTACCAGCACTACATGCAGAAGGAAATCTTCGAGCAGCCGGAAGCGCTGGCCAACACGCTGGAAATCGTCGGCGGCAGCAAGAGCATCCAGCCGGGCATCTTCGGCGCCGAGGCCGTCAATCTGCTGGCCGATGTCGACTCGATCCTGATCCTCGCCTGCGGTACCAGCAGCCATTCCGGCTACACCGCCCGTTACTGGCTCGAAGCCATCGCCGGCGTGCCGTGCACTGTTGAAATCGCCAGCGAATACCGCTACCGCACCTCGGTGCCCAACCCACGCCAGCTGATCGTCGCCATCTCGCAATCCGGTGAAACCGCCGACACGCTGGCCGCGCTACGCCACGCCAAGTCGCTCGGCCAGACCAGGACGCTGGCCATCTGCAACGTCCCGGAATCGGCCATCGTCCGCGAATGCGCCCTGCGTTTCATCACCCGCGCCGGCCCGGAAATCGGTGTCGCCTCGACCAAGGCGTTTACTACCCAGCTGGCTGCCTTGTTCCTGCTGACGCTGGTGATGGCCAAGGTCAGGCAACGGCTGACCGCCAAAGACGAAAGCGCCTACATCGACCAGTTGCGCCACCTGCCGGTTGCGGTCAACAAGGTGCTCGGTCTCGAAAAGGAAATCAAGGCCTGGGCCCAGCGTTTTGCCGACAAACACCATGCGCTGTTCCTCGGGCGCGGCCGCCATTACCCGATCGCCATGGAAGGTGCGCTGAAGCTCAAGGAAATCTCCTACATCCACGCCGAAGCCTACCCGGCCGGTGAACTCAAGCACGGACCGCTGGCGCTGGTCGATGCCAACATGCCGGTGATTTCCGTCGCCCCCAACGACCAATTGCTCGACAAGCTAAAGTCAAATCTCAGGGAAGTCCAGGCGCGCGGTGGCGAGCTTTATGTCTTTGCCGACAAGGACTCGGAGATCGGCGCCTCGGAAGGCGTGCATATCCTGCGCCTGCCGGAGCATTACGGCGAACTGTCGCCGATCCTGCATGTAATTCCGCTGCAACTGCTGTCCTACCATGCGGCGCTGGTCAAGGGGACCGATGTGGACAAGCCGCGCAACCTCGCCAAGAGCGTCACCGTCGAATAATGGCCACCTACGCCATCGGCGATATCCAGGGCTGCTACGACTCGCTGCAACGACTGCTCGACCTCTGCGCCTTCGACCCGGCCAGCGACCGCCTGTGGCTGGTCGGCGATCTGGTCAATCGCGGGCCGCAATCGCTGGAAACGCTGCGCCTGATCAAATCGCTCGGCCCGGCGGCGTTGACCGTGCTCGGCAACCATGACCTGTATTTGCTGATGGTCGCCGAGGGCGGTGCCAAATTCCGCGGCAAGGACGACACCATCCAGCCCATTCTCGATGCAGCGGACCGCGGCGAACTGCTCGACTGGCTGCGGCGGCAGCCCTTATGCCATACCGAGGGCGAATTCTGCCTCGTGCATGCCGGCTTGTTGCCGCAATGGACCGCTACCCGTGCCCGTGAGCTGGCGCGCGAGGTGGAAGCTGAACTTCAAGGTCTCAACTACCGCGAATTCATCATGAACCTGTGGGGCAGCGAACCGGCGGGCTGGTCGGACGAGTTGACCGGCTGGGCGCGCCTGCGCGTCATCGTCAATGCCATGACCCGGATGCGTTTCTGCACCCGGGACGGCATCATGGAATTGAAGACCAAGGGGGAACTGGCCAATGCGCCGGCCGGCCACCTGCCCTGGTTCGATGCGCCGAACCGGAAGAGCGCCGATGCGGTTCTGGTTACCGGCCACTGGTCGGCGCTCGGGCTGAAAATTACGCCGAATCTGCTGGCGCTTGATTCCGGCTGCCTGTGGGGCGGCCATCTAACAGCATTGCGTCTGGAAGATCGACGCCTGTTTCAGGTAGATTGCTCGCCAACGGAAGCCCGGCCGCCAAAGCGATAGCCTCGCGCGCCTCGGCCGCGACCTGGCGACGGTCCTCGCCATTCAAGCCACGCAAAGGCGTCGTCACCAATCGGGCAATCAGTCGTTTGCGGCCAAGTATGGCGCGCGTGCATTGGCCAAGCGAGATATCGCCGTCGTAGCGCGGTGCCAGACTGCGTTGTCCGTCCGGCTCCCAATACGAAATTGCCGCCGGCAGCACCGGCCGGCCGGCGGCCAGCGCCGGTTGCAGCAAGGCCGCGTGAAAATTCAGCAGGCTCCGGCCATCGGTCGTCGTCCCTTCGGGGAAGACGGCGACATGCTTGCCCTGCGCCAGAATTTCGGCAATCTGCACGTTGATGATCCGCGCATGGCCACGGCTGCCCCGACGCAGGAACACCGTGTCGTTTTTCGCTGCCAGCCGGCCGATCACCGGCCAGCGCCGGATCTCTTCCTTGGAAACGAAAGCTACAGGCAGCACGGCATTGATCACCAGGATGTCGATCCACGAGATGTGATTGGCTACCAGCAGGACACCGGGCACGACATGCGTCAGGTCAGCTTCGAGTTTTACCCCCAGAGCCCTGAGCAATGCCGCCGACCAGCCGGCGCGGAAGCGCAGCCGCACTGCATCGCCCAGGAACGGGAAGAGGACGAACGAAACAGTTGTCCCGCCAAGCAGCAGCAGGGCAACGCGACAGATACGAAAGAGACGAAGATGGAAGGAGGTTTCGTTCAGTCTGCTTGTCCCAGGTAATGCTTGGCGTAACGGCTGGCAACCTTGGCCATCGGCATCAGGATGGGCAGGTCTGCCGTATTGAAATCGGGGTCCCAGGCCGGTTCACCGCAAATCCACGCACCCGCCCGCAAATAACCCTTGATCAGCGGCGGCGTAACCGCCGGCCGGTCCTGTTGCAATGCCGCCAGAGGCAGCGGACAGCGCGGGAAAACACGGTACTCCTGCGGCCCCAGATGCTCGGAAGCCAGCCGATTATACAAGCTGGCCGCGGCATGCCCGCCATCGGCCATGCTGATCGAGGCGCAGCCCATCAGGTAGTCGTAACCCTGTTCGGTCATGTACTGGGCAAGCCCGGACCACAGCAGGGTAATCGTCGCGCCGGTCCGGTAATCCGGATGCACGCAGGAGCGGCCGATTTCGACCAGCCGCGAACGCAGATGCTGCAAGCGGGTCAGGTCGAATTCGTTTTCCGAGTAATAACCGATCTGGCGGGCAT
>Ga0209507_1001830_pt1 | contig 15870 bp, 17 predicted proteins | sample AD_UKC028_MetaG_FD_184414 | JGI IMG/M metagenome (GOLD analysis project Ga0209507, IMG submission 184414) | Active sludge microbial communities of municipal wastewater-treating anaerobic digesters from USA - AD_UKC028_MetaG (SPAdes) (version 2) | ecosystem: Engineered > Bioreactor > Anaerobic >...
CCGAGCAGGGCGCTGCCGACCGGTGTCAGGACGGAAATTTTCCCTTGTCCAGGGTCGGCTTCATCCGGATAGACCAGTTCGATTTCGCGTCGCATGCCGGTGCGCTCGTCGATGTAAGCGCAGCGGGTGTGCATGGTCACGACGTCGTTCGGGATATGTTCAGGATGGACGACAATTGCCCGGTCCAGTTCGTCGGTCAACTCGTCGCTCAAAGGGTATTGCCGCAGGCGCATGCAGTCGGTAATACTGACAACGGGTGGCTCGAAGTCACTGGATTCACTGGGTAAAAAATCTGTGTTCGTAAGTTGGATAGTCATCATAAGGTCAATGGTACGGGAGCGGAGCGCCTTGCGCTAGGCATTGGCAGGGCATCAAAATGTATCCGTATTCGCTACAATCAGCTGGGGCAGAAAATTATCGGAGAGCGGGTAACGATGGCGGACTTGAATTTGATGGCGATCTTCGCGCGCGTTGTCGAGGTCGGTAGTTTTGCCGAGGCTGCGCGCCGCCTCGGGACGTCGCGTTCGAGCGTCAGCAAGGCGGTAGCAAAGCTGGAAAAATCGCTTGGTGCCCATTTGTTGAACCGGACGACGCGCCACCTCAGTCTTACCGAAATAGGTGCCGCGGTGAGCGAGCATTGCACCCGCATGCTGGAGGAGGCACGGAACGGAGCAACTGCTCGACAGCCTGAGCACCGAAGCGCACGGGGTTCTGAGCGTCAGTGCCTCGGTCGCCTTTGGGACGCTGCACGTTGCCCCGGCGCTCGCCACCTTCCTGTCGCACCACTCCGAACTGAAGATCGACTTGAGCATTACCGACCGCTGGGTCAATCTGGCCGAGGAGGGTTACGATGTCGCCATCCATGTCACCGGCGACCCCCGGCCTAATCTGGTGGCGCGCCCGCTGGCACCGGTTTGCCGCCGGTTGTGCGTAACGCCCGATTATTTTCGGCGCAAGGGAATTCCGCGAACGCCGACCGAACTGGTGGGTCCTGACTGCCTTGACTACACGCGCTCCGGAGAGCCGGGCGTTGGCGGTTCACCGGGCCGGCAGGGGAGATTTCCGTGCCGGTCAGTGGCCCCTTGCGTGTCGATAACGACGAGGCGCTGTAACAGGCCGTCCTCGGCGGACGTGGGGTTGGTCTGCTGCCGACCTTCATTATCGGCAAGGACCTGCAGAGCGGCAGTTTGCAGGCTGTGTTGTCCGAGTACATCTCGGTGGAGCGGCAAGTCTATGCAATGTAGCTGCCGACGCGACACCTTCCCAGCAAAGGCCGTGTCTTCATCGACTTCATGGTTGCCCATATCGGCGCCGAGCCGTATTGGGACCGCTAGCAACCCGCCGGCCGAGCAGTCGTCAGGTCTTGATCCGCGTCAGGCTGATTTTCTGGAGCAGGGCGTAAAGCTCGTCCTTGACTGCCAGCTTTTGCTTTTTGAGCACCTCGATCTCGTCCGGTGTTCCCGATTCGTGCCGGGATTCCATGTTCTTGATCCGCTGATCGAGTGAATTGTGTTTTTCGAACAGATTCAGGAAATATCTGTCGCTCGTCTTCAATTCGGAAATCAGGTCGCGATATTCAGGAAACATGGGAATCCCTCCTTGGTATTGAAACTGGGTTATATGACGCCCTGCGCGAGCATGGCATCGGCCACTTTGACAAAGCCGGCAATGTTGGCACCGTTGACGTAGCTCACCTTGCCGTTGGCATCGCGACCGTAGTTCAGACAGGCTTCATGGATATTGCAAATGATTTCGTGCAGGCGGGCATCGACTTCTTCACGTTGCCAGGAAAGGCGCATGGCGTTCTGGCTCATTTCAAGGCCCGAGGTCGCCACCCCGCCGGCATTGCTGGCCTTGCCTGGCGCGTAAAGCACACCGTTGCTTTCGAAAACCTTAACGGCCTCGCCGGTAGACGGCATGTTGGCGCCTTCGGCGACGCAGATTACGCCATTCTTGAGCAGGCGCTTGGCATCTTCGCCGTCGAGTTCGTTTTGCGTCGCGCACGGCAGGGCGACGTCTACCGGCACGTGCCAGGGGCGCAATCCCGGGCGGAAGGCGGCGCCGACGCGCTTGGCATAATCACTGACGCGGCCGTAGAGATGATTTTTCACCTCCATCAGTTCGGCCAGTTTCTCCGGCGTAAAACCGCTTTCGTCGACGACCGTGCCACTCGAATCCGACACCGTGATGACCTTGGCGCCAAGGGCCATGGCTTTCTCGACTGAATACTGGGCGACATTGCCGGCCCCGGAAACGCTGACGCGCAGGCCGTCAAAACTGCGGCCGCACTGCTTGAGCATCTGTTCGGCGAAATAGACCGTGCCGTAGCCGGTTGCTTCGGGGCGGATCAGCGAGCCGCCGAAACTCAGGCCCTTGCCGGTGAAGACGCAATCGGCGCGGTTCGATAGCTTTTTCATCATGCCGGCCATGAAGCCGACTTCGCGACCACCGACGCCGATGTCGCCGGCCGGCACGTCGGTATCGGCGCCGACATGGCGGAACAGTTCGCTGACGAAAGCTTGGCAGAAACGCATCACTTCGCCCGGGCTGCGGCCCTTCGGGTCGAAATCGGAGCCGCCCTTGCCACCGCCCATTGGCAAGGTGGTCAGGGCATTCTTGAAAGTCTGTTCGAAAGCCAGAAACTTTAGGATCGAGAGATTGACCGACGGGTGGAAGCGGATACCGCCCTTGTAGGGCCCGATGGCCGAGGAGTGCTGTATGCGGTAGCCGCGATTGACCTGGACGTCACCATGATCGTCGACCCACGAGACGCGGAACATGATGACCCGCTCAGGTTCGATCAGCCGGTCGAGCAGGCCGTGTTCGGCATACTTCGAGTGTTGCGCGATGTACGGCCACAGGCTCTCTATGACTTCGGTGACTGCCTGCAGGAACTCCGGTTGCCCGGGGTTGCGGGTGGCTGCTTGCCGGATGAATTCGTTAAAGCTCTGGTAGCGCATCGCTTCTCGTTGGCTCGTTGTGCGTGGTGAATTGTTCAGGATCCCCAGAGTCGGCAGCGTCGTCCCAGGTTCGTGAGGTAGGCATTGATGGCGGGATGGCGACAATGACCAAGCGCCTTGCGATCCTGAATCGAGGTGCTGCTGGTGCAGGTGCGGAAGCAGGGTGAAGCGGTGATCCTTTTTTAACGTTGCAATCATAGGGCCGGATGCCGGGCTTGATAAGCCGGCAGTTTTGAACAAAACTGTTTCCATTTTGATAACAGTCGGAGGCCTTGTGCACGACATCAATGACTTGCTTCTGTTTGCGCATGTGGTCAAGGTCCGGAGTTTTTCCGAGGCGGCGCGCCGCCTCGGTGTCTCCAAGTCACGGGTGAGCAAGGCCGTCGCCCGCCTCGAAGGTGACCTCGGAGTCCGGCTGTTGCACCGGAGCACCCGCAGCCTTAGTCTCACCGAGGTCGGCGAGGCTTATTTCGAGCATTGCGACCGGATTCTCGAAGAGTTGAGCCTGGCGGATACGGCCATTTCCCGCTTGCACCAGGAGCCGCGCGGAAAACTGAAGATCAGTGCCCCGGTTGCTTTCAGCACGATGCACGTGGCCTCGGCTCTGCCGGATTTCATGGCGTGCTACCCCGATCTGACCGTCGATCTGACGATCAGCGACCGCCTGGTAGACTTGGCCGAAGAGGGCTATGACATCGCCCTGCGCATCAGCCGCGAGCCGGGCCAGAATCTGGTGGCCCGGCAACTGGCGCCGATCCGCCGCATGATTTGCGCCAGTCCCGACTATCTCGCCCGGCGCGGGATGCCGCTCGCCCCCGCGGATCTGGTCCGGCACAACTGTCTGAGCTACACCTTCCTAGATACTCAGGAGGTCTGGCATCTCAAGGGCGGCGACGGTGATGTTGCGATCCCGGTGTCGGGCACCCTGCGCATAAATGACGACGAGGCGCTGTCGCAGGCAGTGCTCGGCGGCCTCGGGCTGGCCATGCTGCCGACCTTCATCGTCGGCCGGGATCTGCAGGACGGTCGCCTGGTCGAGGTGCTCCCCGGCTTTGTCCCGACCGAGCGCTTCATCTACGCCGTGCATCTGCCGAACCGGCATTTGCCGCCCAAGGTGCGTGCCTTCATCGATTTTCTGCTCGCCCGCTTCGGTCCGACCCCGTATTGGGACCGCTAAACCCGCCGCGTCACCGTTTTGTAATCCGCCGGTAACGCTGTCTTCATGGCGAGGAATTATCGTGCCGCCATGCCCAAGGTCAGATCCGTATTCTTGTCCGACATCCACCTCGGTACGCGGGCGTGCCAGGCGGATCGGCTTCTCGATTTTCTGCGCGAACACCCGGCCGAACACACTTTCCTGATTGGCGACATCGTCGATTTCTGGGCGATGAGCCGCAGCATCTGCTGGACGTCGGCGCAGAACACCGTCGTGCAGAAACTGCTGCGCCGGGCCCGGCACGGCGACGACCGCGTGGTCTTCATTCCCGGCAACCACGACGAGGCGCTGCGCGACTATTGCGGCATCGTTTTCGGCGATATCGAGGTAGCCGACGAAGTGATCCATGAGACCGCCGACGGCCGCCGCTTCCTGCTCATCCACGGCGACGTCTTCGACCAGGTGACGCGCCACCACCGCTGGGTGGCGGTGCTCGGCGATCAGGCCTACGGGCTGCTGGTGCGGCTCAACTTGTGGCTGTCGTGGGGGCGGCGCAAGCTCGGCATCGCCGGCTACTGGTCGCTGGCTAGCTACGCCAAACGCAAGGTCAAGACGGCGCTCAACTTCATCTTCGATTTTGAGGAATCGGCCGTCCGCCACGCCCGCGAGCGCGGGCTGGACGGCGTCATCTGCGGCCATATCCACTGGGCGACGATGCGCGAGATCGGCGGCCTCACTTATATCAATTGCGGCGACTGGGTCGATTCGTGCACGGCGATCGTCGAACACTTCGACGGCCGGCTGGAACTGGTGGCCTGGGGTATGCGCAGCCTGATTCCGGCGCTGGCAACCCCGGTGGCCGAACATGCGGAGGCTTGAATGCGGATTTTGATGGTATCGGACGTGTATTTCCCGCGGGTCAATGGCGTATCGACCTCGATCGAAACCTTCCGCCGCACGCTGGCGGCGCAGGGGATCGAGGTCCGGCTGGTGGTGCCCCGCTATGGTGACGAGGCCGAGGAGTCCGGCGTCGTCCGCGTCGCCGGCCGGCCGATCCCGGGCGACCGCGAGGATCGCCTGGTCGGCTGGCGCGCGATGCAGCATGCGGTGCTGGCGGCGGCGCAGGATTGCGACCTGATCCATATCCAGACCCCGTTCATAGCCCACTACGCCGGCCTCAAGGCGGCGCGCAAGCTGGGCTTGCCGGTGGTGGCGACCTACCACACGCTGTTCGAGGAATACCTGCAGCACTACGCGCCCTTCCTGCCCGCCAGCTGGCTCAAGGGGCAGGCGCGCGCCTTCTCGCGCCGCCAGTGCAATGCGCTGGACGCGGTGGTCGTGCCATCGACGGCGATGCGCCAGCGGCTCGAAGCCTACGGCGTCACCACGCCGCTGCACGTGCTGCCGACCGGCATCCCGCTCGCCCAGTTCGCGCGTGGCGATGGCCCTGCCTTCCGCGCACGCCACGGCATCCCGGTCGGGCAGCCGGTGGCGCTGTTCGTCGGGCGCGTGGCGCACGAGAAGAACATCGGCTTCCTGCTCGAAGCGCTGCTCCATGCCCGCCGCCTGCGTCCCGAGGTGCTGCTGGTGGTGGCAGGCGAAGGGCCGGCGATGGCCGACCTGCAGGCGCAGGTGCGGGCGCTCGGCCTGCACGGCGCGGTGCGCTTCATCGGCTATCTCGACCGCCAGCGGGAACTACCCGACTGCTACGCGGCGGCCGACGTCTTCGTCTTCGCTTCGCGCACCGAGACGCAGGGCCTGGTGCTGCTGGAAGCGATGGCCGCCGGGCTGCCGGTGATCGCCCTCGCCGAAATGGGGACCATCGACATCCTGGCGCCCGGTCGTGGCGCATTCTGCCCTCCGGCCGAGCCCAAGGGCTTCGGCGAAATGCTCGGGCATTTCCTCAACCGCTCGGGGGCCTGGCGGCATCTGGCCGAAGAAGCGCCGGTTTATGCCCGGGAATGGTCGGATACGGCGATGGCGGCGCGCCTCGCCGGCCTCTATCGTGAATTGGCGGACTTGAAAATTGCCCCGGAAAGGCCGTTGACCGCAGCAGCGTGATTTAATGGCGTATGACTGAACAATTCGAGCAAACCTGCAGCCACTGCCGCTACTTCCGGTCAGCTGATGCGGTGAATGGCACTTGTCACCGTTTTCCGCCGATCTTCGCCGGCGAAAGTTCGCCGCGCGAAACACATCACTGGCGTTTCCCGATGGTGAGCATCCATGCCTGGTGCGGCGAATTCCTGCTGGCGCCGCCGGCTCAGATATCTTCGACCGGCGTCACCATCTGATTGACCTTACGCAGGCGCTCGGCCATGACGCGCATGACCTGGGTGGCGAAGAAGGGCGTCTGCTGGACCAGGAACTGAAAACGCCTTTCGTCGACGGCGACGAATTCGCAATCGGTGGTGGCGACCACACTGGCCGAACGCGGGCCGGGCGAGACGATGCCCATTTCACCGACGATGTTGCCATGCTGCAGGGTTTCGACGACGCGATTGTTGACGATGACCTCGGCGTGGCCGGTGGTCAGCACAAACATCGAGTGTCCTTCCTCGCCTGCCGTAAACAGCGGCTGGCCGGCGGGAACGCGGACGATCTCGGGGTTGTTGGCGAATAGTTCGAAGAAAACCATGGGTTAGATTTCCTGAATGACGGTAGCCCGTTTTAGCACAACTGGCCCCGCGGCTTTGTTTCAGAAATATTACAGGCGGGCGGCGTGCGCGCTAGAAAATGGGCGGCGTGATGAAGCGCAGGCCGATCGACAGCCAGCGTTCGCCGTGCATGTCGGCGAGATTGCTGCCGACCGTGGTGTCGACCTGCAGGTGACCGGGAATCAGCCAGTAGCGCACACCGCCTTGCAGGAAGGGGCGGCCGGTATCTAGTCCGAAGACCTCGGCGATGATGTAGAGGTGCCGGGTGGCGGCGGTTTCGCTGCCGAGGCCCCAGGTCATGCGCGTTTCCCGGGTGTCGCCGAAGTAGGTGGCGCCGAGGTTGGCGTGCAGCACGACGCGGTCGTCGGCCAGCGAGAGGCTGCCCGGCAGGTAGAAATAGGGACCGCCGGACTGCCCGCGGCCGGTCTGCGTGGCGTAGCCGGCGGCGAGGCCGAGGCCCCAGCCATTGGTTTCCAGCGGTTTGAACAGAGTCTTGCCCTGGACGACGACGGCGCCGCTTTGTGCTGCACCGTCGAAGCGGGAGAGGGCGCCGCCCAGCGCCATCTCGAAATTGCCGCCGGGGTTGCAGGCCGGCAGCGCCCAGAGTTCGTGGGTGTTGTGTTCGTGCAAGTAGGCCCAGGTTTCGAGCTGGCAGGCCTGCGGGTCGGTGATCCGAGCATCGTCGGTGACCATCGGGCGCGCCGCCTCGGCCCCGTGGTGCAGGCAGGCGAGCAGGGCGAAGAGGGACAGGCGTTGGCGAAACGGCATGGAGGCGGGATTGTAAGCAGGTTTTGTGACGCCCCGGTTAAGGCGGTTGTCATCAAACCTTAGCGCGCGGCGATTACCGTGAGCGCTTTCACGGAGCCGCGATGCACGACCCGACACCGCACGAACTCGGCCTCGACCCGGCCAACGAATCGCCCTTCAAGGGCAAGACAGGCCTGCGCCGGGTCTGGAATGCCTTCAATTACTCGATCTCCGGCCTGAAAGCGGCCTACCTGTGCGAAGACGCTTTCCGCCAGGAGGTCTGGCTGGCGCTGCTGCTGATCCCGGCGGCGTTCGTGCTGCCGGTGCCGTGGCTGGGGCGCGGCCTGATGATCGCCAGCGTGCTGCTGGTGCTGGTCGTCGAACTGCTCAATTCGGCCATTGAAGCGGTGGTCGACCGCGTCAGCCTGGAAAACCACCGCCTTGCCAAGCGCGCCAAGGATATCGGCAGCGCGGCGGTGCTGGTCTCGCTGCTGACGGTCGTCGTGGTCTGGACCTGCGTGCTGCTGGGGGCGTCGTGAGAACGCTCGATATCGCCTTCGTCACCGAAACCTATCCGCCCGAAGTCAATGGCGTGGCCATGACGGTCGGCCGGCTGGTAACCGGCCTGCGCGAACGCGGCCATCGCGTCAGCGTCATCCGCCCGCGGCAGGACAAGGCCGACGCCGGCGGCGAGCACGAGCTGGCGCTGTCTGGCCTGCCGCTTCCCGGCTACCCCGGCCTGCGTTTCGGTCTGCCGGCGGGCGGCAGGCTGGCGCGCCAGTGGCGGCAGCGGCGTCCCGACCTGGTGCATGTCGTCACCGAAGGCCCGCTCGGCTGGTCGGCGGTGAGCACGGCGCGCCGGCTGGGGATTCCGGTGACGTCCGGCTTTCACACCAATTTCGACCGCTACAGCGTGCATTACGGTGTCGGCTGGATGCGCCCGGCGGTCGCCGCCTACCTGCGCGCCCTGCACCGGCGCACGCGGGCGACCATGGTGCCGACGGCGGCGCTGGCTGCCGATCTGGCCGGCGAGGGGATTGGCGGCGTGCGCGTGGTCGGGCGCGGCGTCGATACCGTGCTTTTCGATCCGGCGCGCCGTTCGTCGTCGCTGAGAAGTGGCTGGGGCGCGGTGGACAGCTGGCCGGTCTGCCTCTACGTCGGCCGCCTGGCGCCGGAAAAGAACCTGGCGCTGGTGCGTCGCGGCTTCGCGGCGATCCGCGCCCGTCATCCGCTGGCGCGCATGGTCTGGGTCGGCGACGGGCCGTCGGCGCGGCAACTGGCCGCCGAGCATCCCGATCACCATTTTGCCGGCGTGCGATTGGGAGACGACCTCGCCGCCCATTACGCCAGCGCCGATCTTTTTCTCTTTCCCAGTCTTACCGAAACCTACGGCAACGTGGTGGCGGAGGCGATGGCCAGCGGGTTGCCGGTGGCCGCCTATCGCAGCGCGGCGGCGGCTGAGCTGGTGATGCATGAGCGCAACGGGGTCGTCGCCTCGCCGGGTGACGAAGAGGCCTACATTGCCGCGGCGCTATGGACGCTGGCCGAGCCGGGGCGCCTCGACGGGCTGGCAGTGGCGGCGCGGCAGGCGATGCTGTCGCGCGGCTGGGGCGAGGTCGTCGCCTCGTTCGAGGTCGTCGCCCGCGAGGCGCTGGCCGGCTGAGCCGTCGTTCAGAACTCGGCGTGGACGCGCAACGAGCCGATGTTGGCCGGGCCGCGGTCGGCGTTGTAGGCCGGATTGGCGATGCGCTGGTAATCGGCGGCGAGCCACAGGCCGTTGATGACCTTCAAGCTGTAATAGGTTTCGAGGATCGACTCGGGATGGTAGTTGAGGCCGCCGTCGCCGATGAAATAGGAGATGGCGCCGAGGCTCAGGTAGTTGCGGCGGTCGGTGGAAATGGTGTTGCGCATCCACGATAGCCCGAGCGTGTCACCGGCGCGCGCCCAGGCGCTGCCTTTCAGCTGCAGGCCGGTGGCGAAGGAGCCGTCGGCTTCCGTGAAGGCGTAGGTTTCAGTGCGCCCGTCGGCACGCATGGCGCGCAGGAAGAAGCCGAGGTCGTCGTTTATTGCCTGCTCGATGTTGATACCGACACCGTACTTGATTTGCGCGCCGTTGCGCACGTCGAAGATAGCCTGCGGATTGCCGCCCGGATGGCTGACATACCAGGCGCTGGCGTCGTTGAAGGTGGCGAGGACCGCCCGGTCGCGCCAGGCGAGCAGGCGGACCTTGCCCGGCTGGCCGGCGATCTGGTGCGCATGCTCGAGTTCGACTTGGTCGCCGAAATGCTTGAGGAGCTGGAAGTCGAGCGTTTCGCCGTTCGGTTCCTTGGGCCCGGTCATGCGGCCGAAGCGGAACACCCAGTCGTCGTGATACCACTCGCCGGCGAAGCCCCAGCCGAAACCGCGGGCGTCGGCCGCGTAGTCGAAAGCGGTATGCGCCATGTTGCTCCAGTTGAGAAACTGGGTGCGCGGGTCCTTGGCGTAGGCGTTGCCGTCGAACACGTCGAGTGTCGAGAAATTGCCGGCGGTGAGAACGAAGCGATTCTTGTCCACAAAGCCCGCCATCCGGTTGAAGTCGGAGGCAATGTATTCGCTTTCACCCCCGAGGTTCCACGTCTGACGCAGGAAGAGCCGCTGCAGGTAGCCTTTTAGTTGCTTGCCGGAGACCTTGGTTGCCTCGCCGTTGGTGAAGCCGCCCAGCCCGGTGAGGCCGGAAAGCGGTGCGCCCTGGCCGACCTCGGCGTTCATGTAGACCTCGCCACCGCGCCACGGACGGGCGCCGAGAAAAGCGGTGGCGGTGAAGGTGTAGCCCGATTCGCGCTGGTCCGAAAGGCTGTTCTGGCCGCTGTAGGCCGCCGGGAAGCCGGAGGACTGCTGCCAGATGTAGGTGCTCTGGAATCTTGCCTGCCAGTCTTCGGTCGTCTCTTCGGCGAACAGCGCCGGGGAAATCGTCAGGGCCAGCAGGCAGGGGAGCAGAAAACGCACGGGTCGGGAGGGGTTGCGGTGGGACGCGGATTATAGGCCGGAAAAATGACCGCACCGTGACAGCCAGGCGCACCGTGACATCACTCGGGCAGAACGATACGTTCTGTCTTGATCGCTTCGCGCAGCTCGCGGCGCAGGATTTTTCCGATTGGCGTCTTGGGCAGGACATCGCGGAACTCGACCTGGCGCGGCAGTTTGTAGCTGGTCAGTTGCGCCCGGCAGTGCTCGATCACATCCTCTTTCGTCAGGTTCAGGTCTTTCCTGACAATGACCACCTTGACCGCTTCGCCGGATTTTTCGTCGGGCACGGCCACCACGGCACATTCGAGGACACCCGGGTGCGCCACTACGACGCTCTCGACCTCAGTCGGGTAGACATTGAAGCCCGAGACCAGAATCATGTCTTTTTTGCGGTCGGTGATGGTGACGCGCCCCTGATCGTCCAAGTGGCCGATGTCGCCCGTTTTCAGCCAGCCGGCGCGCAGGACATCGGCTGTTTCGACGGGATTGTTCCAGTAGCCTTTCATCACCTGCGGGCCGCGAACGCAGAGTTCGCCGGTATGTTTCTCGATGTCGCCGGCGCCGGTCCATACCGGCAGTTCGTTGAAACTGTCATCGCGGATCGACACCCCGGTGGACGGCAGAGGCAGGCCGACGGAGCCGTCCCACGGCGCGCCTAGCGGCACGCAGCAGACACCCGGCGAGGTCTCGGTGAGGCCGTAGGCCTCGGTGAGGTAATGCCCGGTCACCTGTTGCCAGCGCTCGGCAACAGGTTTTTGCACGGCGGCGCCACCGCCGACCACCACCTTCAGCGCTGAGAAATCGATCTGCGCGAATCCCGGTGTGTTTAACAGCCCGTTGAACAGTGTGTTGACGCCGGTCATCGTCGTGAATTTCCAGTTCGCCATTTCCTTGACCAGGGCCGGCAAGTCGCGCGGATTGGTGATCAGCACGCTGAGGCTGCCCCACTTCATGAACGACAGCGTCGAGGTGAGACAGAAGATGTGGTACATCGGCAGCGGGGCGATGACGATTTCGGCAGCTTCCTTGAAGCTGACCGAAATCCAGATGCCGGTCTGTTCCAGATTGGCGAGAATGTTCCGGTGGCTGAGCATGGCGCCTTTGGCGACCCCGGTCGTGCCGCCGGTGTACTGGAGGAAAGCGATCTCTTCACTCTTCACATCAACCGGATCGAAGCGCGCCGAGCTGCCGCGCACAAGTGCCGCACGTAGCGTTATGGCCTTGTCGATGTGCCACGCTGGCACCATTTTCTTGACGTGCTTGATCACGAAATTGACCAGCCAGCGCTTCGGGACCGGCAGCAGATCGCCGATCTGCGTGGTGATCACATGTTCGACCGCGGTTCTGCTTATAACCTGCTGCAGGGATTGGGCGAAGTTCTCGACGATGACGATGGCCTTGGCGCCGGAGTCCTTCAGCTGGTGTTCGAGCTCGCGCGGCGTGTACAGCGGATTGACGTTAACGACTGTCATCCCGGCGCGCAGAATGCCGAACATTACCACCGGGTACTGCAGCAGATTGGGCGACATGACCGCCACGCGCTCGCCTCTGGTCATGCCCGGCAGGCCTTGCAGGAAGGCGGCGAAAGCCCGCGACAGCTGTTCCAGTTCGGCATAGCTGATGGTGCGGCCGAGGTTGTGATAGGCCGGCTTGTCGGCGAACTTGACGAACAGCTTGTCGAGCAGATCCGGGATCGATCGGAACTGGTCCGCATCGATCTCTGCCGGCATGCCTTCCGGGTAATTCTTGAGCCAGATCTTGTCCATGGCTTTCTCCCTTTTGAAGCTTTTCGAACTCCTCGCCTCTCAGCTTACTCCCTATCCGTCGTCATGGCTTCTCGCCAGCGATGGTTAGTTCCCGAGCGGGCGCAGTTCGACGATTTTCGGGTCGTCGGCGTGCTCGATCAGGATGCGCCGGACGCGCTCCTGCCAGAGTTCGCCGAACAGGTGGCGGGCGGCATCGTCCGCCGTGCCACTGAGAATGGCGCCGAGCAGGCCGCCGAGGCGCGGGTCGGCGGGCACCATTTCGAGCCTTAAAATGCAGTCGACCGCAACATTCGTGTCGAGCCGCGTGAATGCCAGTCCGCCGACCCCGGCAACGCCAAAGCGCAGCAGGTTGCGCCGGCTGTAGCGGCCGCCCAGCCCCTTGAAGCCGCCGTCACCGGCAGCGCCGGTGAGCAGTCCGGCAATCGAGGCGATGACCCCGGCGACGCCGCTATCGGCGTTTTCGCCGAGCGCGACACGCAGGTCGCCGCGGATCGGCGTCTCGTCGCCGTACAGGGCGCGCAATGCACGCATGGTCATCAGCCAGGCACCGGCGACGGTCGGGCAGGAATGACCGGCCAGCTTCACGGCATCGGCGAAGCGGTATTCGATCAGCCCGCCCTCGGCCGCGCCGAGCAGTTCGGCCAGCGGGTCGCGCAGGGTGATTGTGGGGATGCGTGCGAAAAATTCGGGAAAGGCCATGGCAGTCTCCGGTGAGCGGCCAGTATGCGCAGCCGGGACCGGGATGGCCTTGATTTCGCTCAGGTGCGCTGCGTTCCCGGCAGGCGGCCGGTGACGCCGAGCAGCAAGGCCAGCGCGGCACAGCCGGCTGGCAGGCCGCCAGTAAGGGCAAGGAGCAGCAGATTCCAGCCCGGCCAGGCGGCGGGCCGGGTCGCCGGATCGGCGAGGAGGACGGCGAGCAGGCCGAACAGCGAGCCGCCGAGCACCAGCCCGAGGCCGGCCGCGACCAGCATCCAGGCGAGGATCGCGATGGCGCGCCGCACGGCCGGTGGCGCTCAGGCGCGCTGGATCAGCTCGATCTTGTAGCCGTCCGGATCTTCGACGAAGGCGATGATGGTGCTGCCGTGCTTCATCGGCCCCGCTTCGCGCACCACCTTGCCGCCGCGCGCCTTGATTCCGGCGCAGGCGGCCGCGGCGTCCGGCACCGCCAGCGCGACGTGGCCGTAGCCATTGCCGAGGTCGTAGCTCGTCGTGTCCCAGTTGTGCGTCAGTTCCAGCACGGCGCCTTCGCTTTCAGGGCCGTAACCGACGAAGGCCAGCGTGAAACGGCCGTCCGGGTAATCCTGGCGGCGTAGCAGCTGCATGCCGAGAATTTCACTGTAGAAGGCGATGGAGCGGTCGAGGTCGCCGACGCGGATCATGGTGTGCAGGATGCGCATGCTGTTTTCCTTGGTTTACTGAAATTGGGGAATCTGCCGGCCGAGCTGGCGCAGTTCGAGTCGCCGTACTCGCCAGTCCGGACACAGTTGTTCCACTACCGACCAGAAGCGCGGGCCGTGGTTCATTTCCTTGAGGTGCGCCAGTTCGTGCGCGACGACGTAATCGACGACGGCCAGCGGCATGAAGACCAGCCGCCAGTTGAGCGAAATGCCGCCGTGGTGGCTGCAGCTGCCCCAGCGCGTGCGGGCGGCCGACAGCCGCAGTGGCGGGGTGGCAACGCCGAGCACGGGGGCGTAGTGGGCGAGACGTTCAAGGAAGACGGCGCGGGCCTTTTCGCGCAACGCCTTTTCCAGCACGGCGCTCGCCGCAATGGTGGGCGGCACGAAAAGATGGAGCTTGTCGCCGCTGAACAGCCAGCGCTGGCTGCCGCCGGGGGTGATGGTTACGGTCACCGCCGCGCCGAGGGCAGAAATCACCGTGCCATTGGTCAGCGCGAGTTTCTCGGCGGCGGGGCGTTCGCGCAAGGCGGCGAGCTTGTCGAGCACCCACTGGCCGTGCTGGAGAATCAGGCTCTCGATGTCGCCGAGGCGGGCCTGCAGCGGGGCGCCGACACGCAGGCCGCGCTGATCGATGGTGAGGCCGATGGTGCGCCGCCGGCTGCGCCGCAGGTGGTAGTCGACCTGCTGCCCTGCCAGCGAAATGCTGCGGCTTGGCGGGTCGGGCGCTTCAGTTCGCAGGCGCGGCATCCGGGTAGCGGTGCGGCGAAATGCGGTGCATTTCACCTTCGATCCAGTTCTCGACGCGCTCGTTGATCTCCTGTTCGGAGAGCCCGGTCGCATCGAAGGCGGGACCGATGCTGACGGTAACGGTGCCGGGCTTCTTGAGGAAGGACTGGCGCGGCCAGAGTTCGCCGGAATTGTGGGCGACCGGCACCACCTTGCAGCCGACCCGCGTCGCCAGGTAGGCGCCGCCGGGCTTGTAGCGCCGTTTCTGGCCGGGCGCGACGCGCGTGCCTTCGGGGAAGATGATGACGTAGAAGCCCTGCTTGAGCCGTTCGCGTCCCTGGGTGACGACCTGGTCGAGGGCGTTCTTGCCGGCGGCGCGGTCGATCGAGATCATCTTCATCGCACCCAGTCCCCAGCCGATGAACGGTACGCGCAGCAACTCCTTCTTGAGTACGAAGACGCAATAGGCACCATGCGGGACGTAATCCTGCAGGGTCATCGTTTCCCACGCCGACTGGTGCTTGGACAGGATGATGCAAGGTTCCTGCGGCATGTTCTCGATACCGATGACCTTGGGCCGGATGCCGAGCAGATTTTCGACGCCCCACTGGATGCCGAGACGCCACAGCTTGCCGAAGTGGTAGCCCCAGAGGCCACGCAGCAGCAGCGCGCCGCCGATGACCAGGGGGGCGGTCAGCAGGGTCCAGGCCAAGGCCCAGAGCGCGAACAGCGTGGAGCGGAGGATGTTCATTTCTTTTTCACCGCCAGAATGTGGTCGACCGCAGTAGCCAGATCCGTGAATTCCAGGGTGCCTGCAGGCAGGTTGCCTTCGGCCCGGGTCTTTTCGCCCTTGCCGGTGCGCACCAGAATCGGCAGGCAGCCAACGGCGGCGCAGGCCTGCAGGTCGCGCAGCGAATCCCCAATCGCCGGCACGTCCTTGAGGTTGGCGTTCATGGTTTCGGAAATGCGCTTGAACATGCCGGGCTTGGGCTTGCGGCACGCGCAGTCCGAGTCGGCGGTATGCGGGCAATAGAAGATCGCGTCGATGCGCCCGCCGACGGTGAACAGCATCTTGTGCATCTTTTCGTGGATGCTGTTGAGCGTGTCCATGTCCAGCAGGCTGCGCCCGACGCCCGACTGGTTGGTCGCCACGACCACCTTGTAGCCGCTCTGGTTGAGTCGGGCGATGGCTTCCAGGCTGCCGGGGATCGGCTTCCATTCGGCCGGGCTCTTGATGAACTGCGCGGAATCGAAGTTGATGACGCCGTCGCGGTCGAGGATGACGAGTTTGTTCGGCATGGCCATGCTCCCGGCTCAGGCGGACAGTTTGGAGAGGTCGGCGACCTGGTTCATCGCAGCATGCAGCTTGGCGAGCAGTCCGAGGCGGTTGGCGCGCAGGGCTGGGTCTTCGGCGTTGACCATGACGTCGTCGAAGAAGGCGTCGACCGGTGCGCG
>Ga0209507_1001845_pt1 | contig 15714 bp, 10 predicted proteins | sample AD_UKC028_MetaG_FD_184414 | JGI IMG/M metagenome (GOLD analysis project Ga0209507, IMG submission 184414) | Active sludge microbial communities of municipal wastewater-treating anaerobic digesters from USA - AD_UKC028_MetaG (SPAdes) (version 2) | ecosystem: Engineered > Bioreactor > Anaerobic >...
AGGTTGACCATGGCCTTGCCTTTTGCGGCACGACCGGCTTGCGGGATCTGATAGACCTTCAACCAATAAACCTTGCCTGCATCGGTGAAGACCAGCAGGTAGTGATGGGTGGACGCGATAAAGATTTTTTCCACAAAGTCTTCTTCCTTGGTACCCATGCCGACTTTGCCGCGTCCGCCGCGATGCTGACTCTTGTAAAGGCTGACCGCGTTTCGTTTAATGTAGCCGGCATGCGATATCGTCACGACCATGTCTTCTTCCACAATCATGTCTTCAATATTGATGTCTTCCGTGCTGGCAACAATTTCCGTCCGCCGCTCGTCTCCGTATTTTTCCCTTATTTCCGTGAGCTCTTCGATGATGACCTGCAGAACCTTTTGAGGATCGGCCAGAATGCCGGCCAGTTTGGAGATCAATGCCGTCACTTCTTTATACTCCGCATCAATCTTGTCTCTTTCCAGTCCGGTCAGACGTTGCAGTCTCATCTCCAGAATGGCCTTAGCCTGAATCTCAGACAAACTGAACTTCGCGCATAACGCCACAGATGCTTCATTGGGAGTTTTGGCCGCCTTGATGACTTTGATGATTTCATCAATATTATTTAAGGCAATAATGTAGCCTTCCATGATATGCGCCCGCTCTTTGGCTCGCGCCAGTTCAAACCGCGTGCGGCGAACCACCACTTCCTGACGAAAGGCAATGAATTTTTCGAGAACTTCCTTAAGATTAAAAACCTGCGGGCGGCCTTCAGAGATCGCCAGCATAATGATACCAAAAGAAACTTCCATTTGGGTGAATTTATAAAGCTGATTGAGGATGATCGCGGAATTCTCATCACGTTTAAGGTCAATGACCACACGGATGCCTTCCCGGTCTGATTCGTCGCGTAAATCCGAGATGCCGGCAATTTTCTTGTCTCGCACCAGTTCGGCAATTTTTTCAATCAAGGTGGCTTTATTGATCTGATAGGGCAGTTCCGTAACAATAATGCTTTCCCGATCATTGCGGGCATTCTTTTCAATCAACGCGCGCGCCCTGATGCGGATGATCCCACGTCCTGTTTTATAAGCGGAAAGAATTCCTTCCCGTCCGTTGATAAAACCGGCGGTCGGAAAATCCGGCCCGTGTATGTGCTTCATCAGCTCTTCAATAATCATTTTGGGATTTTTGATCAATGCAATGGCGCCATCGATGATTTCCGTCAAATTATGGGGCGGGATATTGGTCGCCATACCGACGGCGATGCCTGATGTTCCGTTCAATAGTAAAAGCGGCAGGCGCGTCGCCAGAATCGAAGGCTCCAGCAGGGATTCATCATAGTTGGGAACGAAATCGATGGTATCTTTTTCCAGATCGGCCATCACCTCATCGGAAATGCGCGCCAGGCGGCTTTCCGTGTAACGCATGGCGGCGGGCGGGTCTCCGTCGATTGAACCGAAGTTTCCCTGTCCGTCGATCAGCATGTAGCGCAGCGAAAAATCCTGAGCCATACGCACCAGCGTGTCATAAATGGCCGCATCACCATGCGGATGATATTTACCCATAATATCACCGACGATGCGGGCACATTTCTTGTAGGGTTTATTATGGCGGTAGCCCGTTTCATACATGGAATACAATATCCGGCGGTGCACCGGTTTCAGACCATCACGCACATCGGGGAGTGCACGACCGATGATGACGCTCATGGAGTAATCCAGGTACGATTTCTTCATTTCATCTTCTATATTCACCAAGGTTTGCTTGTGGTGGATATCTCGTTCCATTTTGTTTCTTCCTCTCTTGCTATACAAGCCGTCCAGATCTGTCGGCATGATCGTGTTATTTCAGGTTTCCGCTAGATATCTAAATTGGAAACATTCATGGCATTTTGAAAAATAAAGTCCCGTCGCGGTTCCACCGCATCGCCCATCAGCGTGGTAAAGATTTCATCGGCTTCCACTGCGTCTTCAACACCCACTTGCAGCAGTGTTCGTTTTTCGGGATTCATGGTTGTCTCCCAGAGCTGTTCCGGGTTCATCTCACCCAAGCCTTTGTAGCGTTGGATCGTCAAACCTTTCTTGCCCTGGTTGATGATATATTCGACCAGATCCTTGGCGGTCGGTATAATGATGGGCTCAGCAGATTCCTCCGGCTGATCGCGGTAAGGCGCCTCCCCTAAAACGGATACCTGCCCTAACAGGTTTCTGATTTCACCGAATTGCGGCGTGCGGAAAATTTCTCTGTCCACACAGGTGGTAAAGATATTTCCGTTATTTTTGATGTCGAAGACTATTTTATAGCCGCCATGATCAGGATCGTCTTCAATACGATAGTCGGCAACAACATCGCTATCCATAGCAATAACCGTCCTGCCGGCGATTTTTAAAAGCTCACTTTCATTTTGAAACGTCTCATCCGTTAAAGTCGGATCTCCGGCAGCGATCCGGATGATATTCCGGTTGCGATGTTCCTTTTCAAAGCGGTCCAGCAGATCTTTGATACGCGTAATTTTTTTTATGATAGTTAATAATTTGTTTCCCGTAACAGGAAAGGGACTGCCGTCGCCCATCAATAAGTTTACTTTCTCCACACCGTTTTCCAGAATATAGTCTCTCATTTTTTCTTCATTCTGGATGTAAAGCTCTTTTTTCTTTTCCACTACTTTATAAAGCGGCGGCTGAGCGATAAATAAATAACCTCTCTCAATCAACTCCCGCATCTGGCGAAAAAAGAAAGTTAAAAGCAGCGTTCTAATATGAGCGCCGTCCACATCCGCATCGGTCATAATGATGACTTTGTGATAACGCAGTTTACTGATATCATAATCGTCGGCGCCGATGCCCGCTCCGAAAGCCGTCACCATCGTTTTGATTTCTTCGTTTTGCAGTATTTTATCAAAACGGGCTTTTTCCACATTAAGAACTTTACCACGCAAGGGCAAAATCGCCTGATTCTTTCTATCCCGGCCTTGCTTAGCCGAACCACCAGCCGAATCCCCCTCGACCAGATAAATCTCACTTAATGCCGGATCCTTTTCCTGGCAGTCGGCCAATTTTCCTGGCAGAGCACCTACTTCCAGAGCGCTTTTCCGCCGAGTCAGCTCACGGGCACGCCTCGCTGCATCGCGGGCGCGAGCCGCTTCCATACATTTATTGAGAATTTGTTTGGCAATCGGAGGATTTTCTTCCAGGAAAGATCCTATTTTTTCATAAACAATACCTTCCACCAGACCTTTTACATCACTATTACCCAGTTTTGTTTTGGTTTGTCCCTCAAACTGCGGATTTTTGACTTTAACACTGATGACACAAGCCAGGCCTTCACGCAAATCCTCACCGCGCAGGGATTCCTTCCCGTCTTTAATTAATTTATTACTGGTGGCATAGTTGTTAAACACACGGGTCAGGGCCGATCGGAAACCAACCATATGCATGCCACCTTCAACGGTGTTAATACTGTTGGCAAAAGAGAATATATTTTCCAAATAGGTTTCATTATATTGCAGGGCAACTTCCACCGCACAATCTTCCCTGGCGCCGGTGACATAAATCGGATCTTTATGAAGAACTTTTTTATTGCGGTTAATATACTCAACAAAAGAAACGATGCCGCCCTTATAGAAAAATTCCGCCGATTTTTCAGCTCGTTCATCAACCAGTGTGATCTTGACGCCGGAATTAAGAAACGCCAGTTCCCTTAGGCGGTTTGCAATAACGTCAAAACTGAATTCTGTTTCTTCAAAAATTTCATCATCAGGCAAAAAAGCCACCGTGGTGCCGCGACCTCTGGTTTTTCCCACCATTTGCAAAGGTCCATCCGGAACACCTATTTTATAAGTTTGCCGGTAAACATTTCCGTCACGTCGCACTTCCAGTTCACAAGTTTTAGAAAGAGCATTAACAACGGATACACCAACACCGTGCAGACCGCCAGATATCTTATATGAATCATTTGAAAATTTTCCTCCGGCATGCAGTTTGGTCATTGCCACTTCCGCAGCCGATACACCTTCTGTTTTATGAATATCCACCGGTATGCCACGGCCGTTATCATCCACTACAATACTATTATCAACCCTTATCTTAACAGAAATCGTGTCGCAAAACCCTGCCGCAGCTTCATCAATACTATTGTCAACAACCTCATACACCAGATGGTGTAATCCTTCTTTACTGGTAGAACCAATATACATTGCCGGTCTTTTACGGACAGCCTCCAGACCTTCTAAAACTTTAATACTATCAGCATTATACATCTCTATCATAACAATTTTTAACTCCTTACACTTCTTCCTATCTCGAATTTGTCATCTAAAAAAATTTTATATTTTTAGTGGCATCACAATGCATAAGTAATTATCACCTTCCGCCGGTTTAATGACAGTTGGTTTCAATCCAACACCAACTTCCATCATAACATTATCTATAGAAATTGCTGAAACAGCATCAATAACATAATTAACATTAAACCCAACATCCATATCTTCCCCGGTATAACTAATATCAATTTCCTCTGTTGCTTCTCCAACATCTAAATTAGTTGAATTAAGAGTCATTTTCCCGGAGGTGAAAGATATAATGACACCGCTATAGCGTTCTGAAGAGACAACGTTCATGCGTCTTAGAGCATGAAGAAATGATTCTTTATCCAAAGTCACTCCCACACCTTTTTCCGTGGGAATTACTCTTTTGTAATCAGGATATTCTGCATCCACCAGATTGACTTTTAAAATAGTATTGTCGGTTTTCACCACAAACATATTTTTGTGAACGCCAACACTAACATTTTCATGAACATCTGTTATTTTTTTAACTTCCATTAATCCCTTACGGGGAATAATAATTCCCTTGGTCATTTCAGGACAGGGCTCCACGGTATTTACTTTGGCGACTGCCAACCTGTGCCCGTCCGTCGCCACCATCCTCCAGATATGAGTCGTTCCATCGGAAGACGTTTCAAGTAAAATTCCATTAAGATTTTTCCTGCTTTCATCAAAAGCCATTGCAAAAGCTGTTTTATTAATTAAATCCTTAATGGCTGAACCGGGAATGTTAAAAAACTGCATATTCTGACTATCCGCAACACTGGGAAATTCATCCGCCGGCAACCCGGGTATTTTATAAACAGCTCTCTGACACGTCACTTTGACAATGTTATTGGCGCTTTTTGTAAAATAAATAGTATCTCCCTGGATTTCCCTAATCATCTCATAGAGTTTTTTAGCGGATAAGGTAATTTCACCTTTTTCCGCAATGTCCGCGTCATAATCAGAAATAAGACTTATCTCCCGATCTGTGGCAATGATCTTTAGTTTGTTATGCTCCGTTTTTAAAAGCACGTTATTTAAAATGGGTGTTGTTGTCTTCTTTTCGACAATACCTAAGGTTTTTTGAATACCATCCAAAAAGGTATTTCTGTTGATTTTAAATTCCATCTTAACCTCCCATTGTGTTAATTCTTTTTTTATTTTTTTCTTTAATATAAAAAATTAGTATTAGTAATAAGACCTGTGGATATGTTCACTACTGTTTATTGTTTAATTATTTTAATACTTTTTACTTATAAACCTTGTTGAGGAAATGTGTAACTCCCTACTACGTTTTGTGGATAACACTATCTTCAATCTCCTGAACCATCTTTTTAAAGTTTACATCAGAGGTTATGGTATTAATAATTTTATTATTGGCATAAATCACTGTTGAATGATCACGACCGCCAATTTTTTGACCGATATCAGGATATGATAAATTTGTTAATTTTCTAGCAAGATACATGGATATTTGCCTGGCTAAAACGAGATTCTTATTTTTATTATGGGCTTTAACATCCGCAATTTTCACATTCATTCGACTTGCAACCACTTTAATAATTTCTTCTACACTCACTTCTTCTTTATTATTGTGTTTAACGAGTTTATTGAGTACTTCTTTCACCAAGTCCAAATTAATTTCTCTATTCGTTAAAGAAGAATAAGCGGCAATACGGATCAAAAAGCCCTCCAATTCTCGAACATTAGACTCTACATTAGACGCGATATAATGAGCGACGACCGGTGTTAATTCAATTTTACTTTCTTGCATTTTTTTTTCGATGATCGCTATTTTAGTTTCTATTTCAGGTGGTTGAATGTCGGCAATTAATCCCCACTCAAACCGGGAGCGTAATCTTCCCTCTAAATTTGGAATATCCTTTGGAAATTTGTCACTGGTGACGACAATCTGCTTGCCCGAATCGTGTAAGGTGTTGAACGTATGAAAAAATTCTTCTTGGGTTCTGTCTTTACCCGCCAGAAACTGAATATCATCAATTAATAAACAACCTATATTACGGTATTTTTCGCGAAATTTCGGCATCCGGTCGTAGCGAATGGAATTAATCATTTCGTTCATAAAGGCTTCCGCAGACACATACATGACATTTAAATCCGGATGAGAGGCATTCGTCATGAGGCCAATCGCATTTAGCAGATGAGTTTTTCCTAAGCCTGAACCCCCGTAAATAAAAAGAGGGTTGTAATTTTTTGCTGGCTGCTTGGCTACGGCGATGGAAGCGGCATGAGCAAACTGGTTGGAAGGGCCGATCACAAACCGGTCAAATGTATAATTACTATTTAAATAGGAAATATTTTTATTTCTGACGGCCGGAGTAGAACCGTTATTATTTTGGCTCTGTTCAAAAGGAAGTACGGCAGCTTCCTGTTTTTTTTCTTTCTCTTTACTCAACATAAAATCGATATCAACACTAATACCGACCACGCTGTGCAGAGTGTTTTTAATCATGGACAAATAATTATCCATCAACCAGTCCTTAAAAAATTTATTAGGGACGGATAGTTGGACGCATTTGTCCTCCATCGCCACGATTTTGATGGGCTTTATCCAAGTATCAAAATTCTGCTTTGATACTTTTTCCTGAATGATTTTAGTAGCTTTATCCCAAACAGATTCCATGATAAACCTTTTATAAACAATATTACCAACAGTTGTTAATATGTCTTTGTAACTTTAATTATAGTTCATCCAGAAGGTAACGCGCCAGACGATTTAGTTCATTCATAGAAGTGTATGTAATTTCAATTGCACCTTTTTTGGATGAACCCTTCAGTTGTACCCGGGCCATGCATTTTGCCGTCAATGCCTTTTCCAAATCAGTCATAAAACGATCTTTAACAACGATTTTTTTCTCTTCAGGTTTTTGTTTTAACTTAGTAATTAACTTTTCAGTTTCCCGGACATTGAGTTCTCGCTTCAAAATAATATCCAAGGCCGCCATTTGCTCTTCCTGAGAAGTCAGCGCCAAAAGACAGCGCGCGTGACCCGATGTGATCTTTTTTGCCACCAAAGCGGTTTTGGCTTTAAGCGGTAGCTTTAAAAGACGCACCGTGTTGGCAATAGTCGAACGGTCTTTGCCGACCTGAGCGGATATTAGCTCCTGGGAGAGGTTAAATTTCTCAATTAGTGTGACGTAGGCGCCCGCTTCCTCCAGGGGATTGAGTTCTTCACGTAGCAGATTTTCAATCAGAGATAATTCAGTGGCTTCCCGATCGGAGGCTTTCCGAATAACAATCGGCACCTCTTTGAGGCCTGCCGCCTGCGCCGCGCGCCAGCGCCTTTCCCCGGCGATAATTTCATAGCCATCATCAGCCTTACGGACAACAATCGGCTGAATGATACCGCTTTGCTTTACGGAAGCGATCAGTTTCTTTTGGTCTTCATCGTTAAAATTTTTGCGGGGCTGGTACTGGTTCGGACGCAACTCCTCAATTCCGCAGATGTTAGCCGTTGTTTTCTTGCCGGTATCATTATCGAGCAGATCTGAAAAAATGGCGCCAAGTCCTTTTCCCAGTGCGTCTTTTTTTTGCGCCATCTATATTTCCCTCCGAAGAATTTCCTGCGCCAGTTCCATGTAAGCAATTGCTCCACGCGATTTGATATCATATAAAATAATAGGCAAACCGTGGCTGGGGCTTTCCGAAAGCCGCACATTACGCGGAATAATTGTTTTAAAAACCTTGTTGCCCAGATGTTTGCATACATCTTCCATCACGCGATGGGACAATGAATTACGCACATCAAACATCGTCAACAAAATGCCGCCTAAAGCTAATTCAGGATTCAATTTAGCTTTGACTAATTTCACGGTGTTGAGTAAATAGCCCAATCCTTCCAGGGCATAATACTCGCACTGTAAGGGAACAATCAATGAGTCTGCCGCGACGAGAGCGTTGACCGTCATGAAGCCAAGTGACGGTGGACAGTCAATGACGATAAAGTCGTAGTTCCTGCCCAGTGATTTTAACATCTGACGCAGACGGACTTCACGATTCTCCAGTTGAACAAATTCAACTTCCAGACCAATCAGATCCTGATTGGAAGGAATCATGTCCAGGTTGGGTAATGCAGTCTGCAAAATGACAGAATCCAGTGTCATCTGCCCAATCATGGCATGATAAAAATTCGATTTATCATAGCTTGCTCTATCGATGCCCAAACCACTGGAGGAATTGCCCTGTGAGTCGGCATCAATGAGCAAAGTTTTCTTATTTGCCGCAGCCAGCGAGGCAGATAAATTAATAGCTGTCGTCGTTTTACCGACGCCGCCTTTCTGATTCGCGATACATATGATTTTATTCATTATTTATGTGTAAGTCTTCCGAAAATTTCTTTTGGAAAAACCTGGGTAAGCACTAACACAAAAAAGGCTTTTTTAGAAGGTTTTTTTGTTTTATTTTGTCTTCTGGAAGATAATAATTTTGCGTGGCGGGCCCAAAAGAGTCATGTTTATATCATATTGATATAATTGATATACTTTAGATACATTTCTATCCGCCAGAGCTGTGTCCAATTCGGAGGAAACATCTTGCCCCTTTAGAGTTATCAACAGGCCGTCGGGGGCGAGAAAATACTGTCCCAGGGTCAGCAGATCGGGCAGTTTAAAAGCAGCCCGGGAGATAACAATATCAAATTTTTCTTTCCATGTTTTTGCCTGAACAATTTTTTCCGTCCGGTCATGAAGCGTTTGAGTCTGTTCAAGTTTCAGTGTGCGAATGATGTGCTTTAAAAAAGAAACTTTTTTGCGATTGGTTTCCAGAAGGTAAAGTTGTATAGACGGCATGGCGATTTTTAAGGGAATGCCGGGAAATCCTGCACCGCAACCAAGATCCACCAACCGGGCGTTTGGATTTGAGATGAATTTAGCGGCGGACAATGAATCCAGAAAATGACGGGTGACTATTTCACCGGCTGTTTTTTCAGAGATCAAATTGGTTGTGGCAGTCCATTTTAAGAGCTCGTTTTGATAAAGGTCAAATAAGGCGATCTGCTCATCGTCAAGTTCAATGTCCAGAAGCCTGGCTCCCTGCTGAAGTAAAAGCATATCCTGATTCATGTTTAAAGAAATAACAAAAAATATGTACCACCGCAAATGATAAATCAATGAGACTTCGAACGTATAAAATTTTTTTCTAACAGCGGCTATCTATGGACGAAGTTGCAGCAATAGCAGCAGCCATAGTGGCCATGAGCTCTTTTATAAAACACGATTAGCTCACTTCTTATACTTTCTAAAACTCTTTACCAGCCCGTCAAAACTGTCTGGTCTGTACTTCTCAAAATCTTCTTCATCAACAAAAACATAATCAAAATTGATTTTCTTTTGTGACTGGTTAATATCCGCGCACCATTTCTTTAAGCGCTCCATTTTTAAAGGCACGTCCACATCTTCCAGCCCCTTGGTCTCTACGATGAATATATCCTGATCGCCGGTCTTAACAAAAAAATCCGGGTAGTAATTGGAAATGTTGCCTTCCGCATTTACATAGTCCAGATTAAAATGCACTGCATAATAGTTTTTCGCGTATGAAACAACATCAGGCCATTTTTCCAATACCGACGCAAATTGCAATTCCAGATTGCTGTCGCCGATAATTTTATTGAAAAGGCTTTTTTGCGGAATCAAATAACCCTGTTCTTTAGCCACAAACGGTCGTGTCTGCCGAAGCTTGATATAATCGCGTATTTCCGCACTGCCTTTATCCTGCACCGTCAATTCATTAATTTTTTTCTTGAACGTTTCCATGATGGTTTGCGCCGCGCCCGATTCGGACAAATTGCGCAGCGTGTTAAGATCATCAATCTCAACCGATGAATTAAAAAGGTAATCGGCGATAAACTGCCGCACCTTCGGATATAAAACATCGTAACCGCTGATCAGGTGCAAATCCTTCATAATGCCTTGCGTAAAATAACCGACAACGCTGCGGTAATCGGCCACGGCATTGGATTCCAGATAGGTAATGTGATTGGTCTCTCCGCTGGTAATATCCTTGAAAAGAATTGCCCGCTTTTCCTCTTCCGTAAATTGTTTGTAATCAATCCTGGAAACATTGAAATTAGCCGGATTCAGTTCTTCCAGATTCTTATAGTTCCGATAGGTGCGCGGCGTCATGACGGGGATTTCCATGTCCAATGTCTCAATATTCTTCCGGTCGTTTTCTTGATCCACTTCAATAATAATCGGCGCTTTGGCGCCGGTGCCGCTGCCCATGGGTTTTCTTTCCAACTCAACACCTTCGCTTTTGATGGATTCGACAAAATCCATGAAAGCATCCGTACCAACCACGCTGACGTATTCCGTTGCATCAGCGCCGACGTACATTCTACGTAAGCCCCGTCCCAGTGTTTGCTCGGGCAGTATATTGCTCTTGGCGGCGTAAGCGCGCAGGCCGACAATCGTGGTGACGTTGCGGACATCCCATCCTTCTTTCAGCATCAAAACCGATATAATGACTTTATACGGACTATCCCAACTATCGATATGATTAGCCGCTTTACGTAATATTTCCAATTCTTCTTTACTCTTTTTAGAATCCGCCTCGGAGATTTCGCCATTGTTGTTGGTGTGAATAGTCAAAATGGCGTCTGAAATTTCGGGATAGGTTGTTTTCAAGTATTCAGCCACATCATCGCAATTCTTGGTATTGTCGGTCATGACGAAGAGAACAGCCTTTTTCCCCATTTTTTCATGTTCCGCATAAACTTTTCGCCACTCCTCCATGCCCAAAGCCAGATAATCGGCATACTTTTCCGTATATCTGGCGCTTTGCCGCTCCACCAGTTTGGCGCGGCTTGCTTCATCGGGAAGAACGGGACGTTTGACCACATTTTGTGTGATGGCCTCCACCAGCGGGTAATCGCAAACCGTTTGGACAAATATTGCTCCGTTGTTATGTTTGGGTGTTGCCGTCAAATCAATCTGCAAGGACAGGAAATGGTCTTTTTGCTTTAAACGATTGTGAATGTCCTGGATGGACTTGAACCACGCCAGACGCGGATCATGAATATGATGCGCCTCGTCATTGATAACAATCAATTCATCAATTTCACGGACAATGACGCCCAGGTCAACCTTGGAATCATTGGTTTTTCCGACAGGCCGCTTGCCCAGGAAGTAGTCTTCCAGGTTATCGTCATCAAAGCTGGGTTCGATATCGTTACCGGCATAAACACGGTGAATGTTTGTTAAAAAGAAATTGCCGGTTTTCCGGACAATGGAAACCTCGTCCTGAATATGCAATGTTAATTGAAAATCATCCTGCCAGTTTTGCCCCTCGTATCCATTATCCGGCAACAACGGATCTTTAAAAAATATTTTCAAGCCGTCAAAATCGGCGCGCAGGCGATCCAGAACAATGATATTCGGCGCAATGACCAGAAAATTTGTTGCCAGTTTGGAGTCTGGTTCATAAAGTTTATGAAAATAGCACCAGGCAATGACCAGACTCATCACCTTCGTCTTGCCACTGCCGGTGGCCATTTTGATGACCAGCCTCAACCAGTCTTCATCAAACATGCCGGTGGATACAGCGCCCGACGAATCAAAGCGGATCAAATCGTATTTATCCTTAACCTTGACGACCTCATAAAGATAAATGATTGTTTCCATGGCCTCGCGCTGGGCAAAATAATACTGGAAATCAAAAAGCGATCCGTCCGATTGGGGCATAATATGCTCGCGCTGGAACCACCAGTGGAGCAACGCCTTGCTGGTGTCTGTTGCCCCTTCATAATTTGCGTCCCGCCACTCTTTGACATCCTGTCGTATTTTGTGCACCAGCGGCGGCAATAACTTTTCATAGCTGGACTCGCGAAGCGCTTCATCGGCGGGGAACCAGCGGTATTCAGGGGGCAGTATTTGATACGGTGATTTGGGAAAGCTCGGATGAATGGCCATTATTTTTTCTTCAACTCCAGTTTTTTAATCTGTGAATCTTCCGTTAAGAGCCGCATTTGACCGATGGCTATTTTATTGAGCTTTGCCAGACGCGTTTCCTGCGGCAGTCTTTCGTTGATAAAGAGAGCGTTGAGGTTTTCCAGATTGGACAGGCAAACTAGTTGAGCAGCGTTGGCATCATCCCTGATATTGCCTTTTTTTGTCGTTATTCTTATCCCGCGAGTCTTTAGCGGTCATACCGAAAAGCGCCATATTCAAAACATCCGCTTCAGATGCATAAACGATGTTGATTTGTATTTTTGTCAGTTCCGGCGGAATAAGATTTTCTTTGATGGCGTCCGTATGGATTCGGTAATTGATCTTAGCCAGATTGCGTTTGATATCCCAACCAAGTTGCTTTTGCTCTTCTTCTTTTAACCTTTGGAACTCTTTGATCAAGTAAATTTTGAATTCAGCGCTGATCCACATGCCGAATTCGAAAGCAATATCCTTGTGCGCATAAGTGCCGCCATAACGTCCCGCAGTTGCCTTCAGGCCTATCGCATTTGTCTTTTCAACCCATTCTTTGACGCTTATTTTGTAACTATTTAATCCTGCTTGACTTTTAATTATGGCGAATTCGCCATAATTAAATTCCGGGTTGTGAATTCTTTCCCAGATGCCAAGGAATTCAACGGTATTTCTGTTACGCAGCCAATCGGAGACAAAGAAATCACCGTCCTTTGCCTTCAGCATATCGCTAAGCGAAATATAATCTTCATTCTTGATGGTTACGACATTGATATCCGTTCCCATAACCGTCAGTTTGCCCATTACTTTCCTCCTGCGCTCACCTCAATAATCTTCATTGTATCGTTGCCGAAGATATCCACCACCTTGACGGCGATTTTATAGCGGCCGGGGCTGCACTCATGATACGGTGTCTGCAATTCCAGCGACCGGTCCTTTTTGGTGCGGAAGGACTGCCATTCGTTTTCAAAGATGAAATCGCCCGTCCACTTCTCTTCCATTTCGCCGGTGGCTTCGTCGCGCACGCGCACGATCTCGCGCTTGCTTTCGAAATCGAAATCCACGCTCCAGTAATCAATCCAATCCGCTCATTTTTTCGTCAGCGTCTCGCGGGTAACAATGCCGTTTTTATCCTTCGAGACTTTGATGATTTTGCCCTGCTCGACCACGATTTTGTTCTTGCCGTCTTTGAGCGTTTGCGCCGCGTTGTCCACGCTGTCCTGCGTGTAGTAAACGGAAAAATCCGTCAGCTCCACGGCAATGGCCGGAAGCGTTCCTTTCTTGCCTGCGCGTACCAGCGGCTTGACTTCAATGTAGGAGACATCATGGAAGACGACCTGATTTTTTTCCACGGCGCGCTTGTCGAAAACTTCGCGCGGGATATACTTGAGCGCGAGGTCAATGCCTTTGGCTTTGGCTTCTTCCTGAATATTGGGGAACAGGCCCATTTCAAATTCAAAGGCCAGAATGTCCACGCGCGAGATGCGTTTCTCGCGGCACTCCAGAATAACTTCTTCCACGAAAAGGCGCGTCACCGGCAGATTGATCGGCCCGACAGAAACCAGCCGCCCGGCTTTCTTGCCGTGGAAGCATTTAAAGTTCTCCACGCCTTCCGCTCTGTATGCCTTGAGAATCAGACTGATGAAATCTTTTTCTTTTTGGAGAAGTTGCTTTTGGCGTTCTTCTTCCCGCAGGTTCATATTGACGCCGATATAATGCGCCCGTTCGTATTTGCCAAGATTCAGGATTTCAAACGCCCGGAAGTCTTTGCCGTCCGCCTTGAGCCCGCGCTGTACGCCGATCATGCGCTTGCGCGTCGTGTGAATGGCGAACTTGCCAAGATCGGAACCGATCCACTTGCGTCCCAGCCTTTCGGCCACCGCCAGCGTCGTGCCGGACCCGCAAAAGAAATCGGCCACAATGTCGTTTTCGTTGGACGAGGCTTTGATAATACGTTCAAGCAGAGCCACGGGTTTCTGGGTTGGGTAATCGAGTGCTTCAATGGCTTGTGAATTTATCAGATAAATATCATGCCACAAATCATCAACAATATCGCCTTTCATTTCATCTAGATATTGCACTTTTTCGGGACGTCCATTAGATGTAAAACGTATTAAATCATTTTTGAAAGCTTCATCAATACGTTCTTGCGACCATATCCAATGCATTCCAGCAGGTGTTTCTAGGATTTTTCCATTAAAGTTTTTTGCTGCGCCATTACCTCTTTGTAAAAGAGACACTGTTCTGAAAAGTCTACCTGAAGCGTCTGGTTTGTAATGTGATGTAATGTAATCCTCATCAAACTCTTTATATTGGTTTTCAAATTTAGTTTTTTCCGATTTCGTATAAAAGAATATAGAATCATGGACAATACCAAAACCTATTGATTGTGCTTTTGTTGTTCTTATTTTTTGCCAGACGAGTTCATTTTTGTAGAATTGCTCGCTAAATATTTCTGATAAAATAAGACGCATATAACTATTTAATCTGTAATCACAATGCACATAAATGCTTCCATCCTCTGCCAATAAGTCCCGCATCAGCAAAAGGCGCTCGAAAATCATGGCAATGAAACTATCCGCGCCCTTCCCCCATGTGTCGCGGTAGGCCAACTCTTCCAGCACGTTCGGCTTTTTGGTAAATGTCTCGGTTGGTGAGCCTGTCGAACCACCGATTTCAATGTCCATGGAAAAATCCGCCCCCACATCAAACGGCGGATCGATATAGATTAACTTGATGCCGCCCTGCTTTTCGATCTCTTCCCGGATCGGCCCGTTTTTCAAAGATGATAGAATGAGCTTGTTGTCGCCCCAGATAAGTTTGTTCGTCCAGCCGGCTTTCTGCCGTCCCCGGAAGTCAAACAGATCGCCCTGTGTTCCAGTATCCACCTGACGTTCCGCCCGAGGCTCATCAATTTGCTCAATCACCTGAAACGGCAAAACAATGTTCGTCACTTCATTGGTCTTCCCGTTCCAGACCAGTTCCACTTCGCGCTTGTCGTCAAACAACAAAAACCGGTACTTATCCGGCAACGGCTTTTCCGCTTCAATCAACTTCAAAATCTCGCGCTTTTCGTTATCCGTCAGTTTCATAAGGAGGGCTTTCGTAAAATACTTTTTGTAATTAATGATTTATAAGGCCGCTATACGCACAGAAATCTTTATGTCAAATAAAATATGGTCATTTGGGACGGCGGCAATCATTATTACGCGGACTCTCCCAAATTCCGCGTGCATTTCTACAAGGAGCATCTTATAAAACAGTCAAATGTGGGGGAGGTGGCGAGGACGTTGAAAACCAAAACAAAAAATATCAGCATTGTTTTATACAGGCCCAAGTATGCGGGTAATATCGGTTCAGTGGTTCGGGCGGCCAAGAATATGGGCATTACCCGAATCGTCGTGGTGGGCGCAAAGGAATTTGATCGTGAGGAAATGGAGCAGCGCTCCACGCATCTGGCGGCGGATGTGCTGGATCAAATTCAATATGTTG
>Ga0209507_1001847_pt1 | contig 15703 bp, 18 predicted proteins | sample AD_UKC028_MetaG_FD_184414 | JGI IMG/M metagenome (GOLD analysis project Ga0209507, IMG submission 184414) | Active sludge microbial communities of municipal wastewater-treating anaerobic digesters from USA - AD_UKC028_MetaG (SPAdes) (version 2) | ecosystem: Engineered > Bioreactor > Anaerobic >...
GCCGGGTAGATGGTGTCGTCGGAATAAATACCGAAGGCGTCTTTGTAAGGTTGGTCATTGATGAAAATATTTTTATTCTTGATCTCGATTTTGTCGCCGCCCACGCCGATAACACGTTTAATATAATCTTTGGTGCGGTCGTTGGGATAGATAAAGACAATGATATCGCCCCTTTTCGGATCTGTGATAGGAACGATAATTCTTCGGATGACGGGTATTTTAACGCCGTAAATAAACTTGTTGACCAAAAGATGATCGCCGACGAGCAGCCTGGGCACCATAGAGCGGGAAGGAATTTTATAGGCCTGGACGATGAAAGTTCGAATGACGACGGCAATTAAGATCGCAATGATAATTGCTTCAATGTATTCTTGAACTTTTGACTTTGTCGCTTCCTTGCTTTTTTCTTTTGATTGTTTCTCGCTTTTTTCTTTGGTCCTTTTTATATCTTCTTTCATGTCAGCGGACGACTCCTATGAGTAAATATTGGATAGAGAAACAAAAATCATGATCAGGGCAAAACCCCCTTTAACTGCCTTGATACCCATCATGGCCAAGAGAGCCCCGTAGCTTGCCTGATGAGGGATTTTTAATCGAGATTGACGGAGCCATTCCATGAGAAGCAGCCCTGCCAGTCCTCCCAGAAAAAAACCTCCCCAGACGCCGAGACCCCAGAGAGCGGGTGTTAGAATGAGCATGCCTGTTACCGCGCCCAGAAGTGTCCCCCAAATGGATTTCCCGGTAACCGGTGGTTTGTGGGCGTCGGTTGATCCCGCCCAAAAATCAATGGCTTCGCTGAGAAGGGCAAAGACCAGTAAGAATAAGAGAACTTTCCAATTGACTTGTTCAAAACCCGTGAAAAGGGCATAAAACAAAACGTCGAGAAAAATGATGATTGTTCCGGGCAATCCGAACAAGTTCAAATAAATCCCAATAAACAACACTAAAATAAAAACAACAAATCCCGCCGTGGAGAAGGATGACAATTTTGTTACTTCCTCTTCATTATTGAAGGTTTCATTTTTTCAAAAGTAAGCACGATGGTGCAAGCGATATAGATGGAGGAATACGTGCCGATGACGACGCCGACCAGCATTGGAAAAGCTAAATCATGGATGACCGCTCCGCCGAAGATATATAAGGCCAGAACTGTTAAGAAAACGGTCAGCGAGGTTAAGACCGTTCTGCTGAGCGTCTGATTGATACTCAAGTTAATAAGGTCGCCCAGCTTCTGTTTCGGATTCAGTTTTACATTTTCCCGAATTCTATCTAACGTAACAATCGTGTCATTAATGGAAAACCCGATAATAAAGATGAGTGACGCCAGAGTAGCTATGGTAAATTCCATATTCATAATGGAAACTGCTCCCATCGTAATAATGACATCGTGGACGAGTGCGAGAATGCCCCCCACTGCGTAGCGGAACTCAAAGCGCCAACCGACGTAAATCAGCATGGCCAGCCAGGAAAGAATAACAGCAATAATTGCCTTTCTGGTGAAATCCGAACCGACTTTAGAGCCTACGACTTCCACTCGCCGGATTTCAAAATCCTTATTGAATGCGGTGGAGAGCGGTTGTTCCACATTTGCAGCCAGCATCTTTTGATCAGAGAAAGACTCATGCGTACGAATTAAAAATTCATGAACACCGAACTGCTGAATCGTACTGTTTTCCAATTTGGTTGATTTCAAGGCCGCCCGAATCTGATCGGCGGAAATATTTTTTGAAAATTTAACCTGAATGATTGAACCGCCTGCGAAATCAATACCTGGGTTCAAACCGCCGTGATAGATAATCGATCCGATGCCGATGATGATCAGGATTGATGAAAAAATCACCGCGTACTTCATTTTTCCGACAAAATCTATGTTAACACCCGGTTTTATCAACTCCATGCTCATGTTATATCTCCTGCGTGCGCTTGAATTTAAATACTTAGTTTTTTAATGTTAAAGTTCTGCATAACGTAATCAAAGATTACCCTCGTTATAAAAATGGCGGTAAAAAGACTCGCCAGAAGGCCAATGATTGTTGTTACCGCGAACCCTTTGATCGGGCCGGTGCCGAAAAAAACTAGGATGATGGCGGCCACGATACCAGAGACATGTGTGTCAATAATGGTGATAAAAGCTCTGTCATAACCCGTGTTGAGAGCTAGACGGACGGTTTTCCCCGTTCTTAATTCTTCTCGAATTCTTTCAAAGATCAGAATATTTGCATCCACCGCAACGCCGACTGTGAGGAGCATTCCGGCGATGCCCGGCAGGGTTAGAGTTGCTTGGAAGGCGGCAAGAACCGCCAGGATCAAAATGATATTAATGATGACGGCTAGATCAGCCACAGCGCCGGAAAGCCGGTAATAAACAACCATGAAGAGGATGACTAAAAGCGAGCCGATAATAGTTGCCAGAATGCCATGCTGGATAGAATCACTACCCAGAGACGGACCGACTGTTCTTTCTTCCAGAATGTTGACCGGAGCGGGCAGAGCGCCGGCGCGCAAAACAATGGCAAGATCACGGGCTTCGTCCATGGTGAAGTTGCCGGTAATCTGAGCCTGTCCGCCGGATATTCTTTCCTGAATGACCGGCGCCGAATGGACGACGCCGTCCAGAACAATCGCCAGACGTTTACGAACATTTTCATTGGTGATGCGGTCGAAATCCGCCGCTCCCTGCGCATTGAATTTGATGGAGACGTGAGGTTCACCGAAACGGTCGGAAATCTGAACCTTGGCGGTTTCCAGCGAAGCGCCGGTGAGAAGAGTTTTGTTTTTCAGCAGGTAAGGAACCTGGCCTCTCTGTCCGCTGGCTTTATCCTCGCGTGTGCCGTAAGCAATGACTGAGCCTTCCGGAATATTGCCGCGCAGCGCTTCATCTAAAGAGTTCTCTTCGTCAACGATTTTAAATTCAAGAAGCGCTGTCTTACCGATCAGATTTTTGGCTCTTTCCGGATCTTTAACACCAGGCAGCTGAAGCAATATACGGTTGTCGCCTTCCGGTATGATTTCCGGTTCCGCAACGCCGAATTGGTCCACGCGATTGCGGATGGTTTCCAGTGAATGTTCTACGGTCAATTTTTTCAGATCGATCGCCCTCTTATTATTAATTTTTAATGTTACTAATTGTCCGCTGTCGCGCGGGCTGGATGAGGCTATTTCCAGATCAGGAAACCGGTCTTTCAATACTTTTTCCAGCACAGTTTTGCCGGCCGAATCGGTCAATTCCATGGAGATCGTAGCGCCTTCAGCTTTTTCCACATTACGGAAACGGACTTTGTTTTCCATTAATGATTCTTTTAAATCATTGGAGGTTCTTTCCATCATCGATTCCAGAGCCTTATCCGTATCAATTTCCATGAGGAGGTGCATGCCGCCCTGCAAATCCAGACCCAGATGAATTTTTTCCTTGGGTAGATATTGATCCAACGGCGATGGAATATTACTGACGAATGTCGGTATCAAAAAGTACAAAGCAGCAAGACACACCACTGCGGTGATCGCTATCCTGATTTTTAAATCCTTGAACATGAAATGCCCCTTTCCATTCTATGGCTTTGTGGTCGGAGCCGGTGAGCCCGACTTCTGAAGAACAGCGCCGATAGCGCTTCGCGCGATTTTAATTCGCACTTTATCGGCAATTTCCAGCGTCACAACCTGATCGGCCAAACCGGTTATCTTGCCGTGAATACCGCCCGTGGTCATTACCATATCGCCGTAAGAAAGATTATCGAGCAGTGCTTTAAGTTCTTTTTGCTTCTTTTGCTGCGGGCGGATCATTAAAAAATAAAAGATGGCGAAAATAACCACCATCATGAGAATGAAACTCCAATCACCGAAACCGCCTGCCCCCTGCGCTCCCGGTGCTCCCTGGCCGCCCATTGCGTATGCTGTTGATATCAAATTCATTCCCTCCTTGTCAGCCACTCTTTATCAGAATTTTTTATTATTTCATCCTATTTATTTATAAAATCTTTTTTAAATTCTAAAAAACGATTTTCGCTGATAGCCGCCCGTATTTTTTCCATCAGGCGCAGATAGTGGCGAATGTTATGAATGGTATTCAATACCATAGCCAGTATCTCACCGGCAACATAAAGATGCCTTAAATAGCCCCTGGAATAATTTTTACAGGTGTAGCAATCACATGTTTCATCAAGCGGATTATTATCTTCCCGCCAGCGGGCGTTTTTTATAACAATCTTTTCGGAATTTGTAAACAATAATCCGTGCCGCGCGCAGCGCGTGGGAATGACGCAGTCAAACATGTCGATGCCGCATGAAACGCCATAAACAATATCTGCAGGTGTGCCGACGCCCATCAGGTAGCGGGGTTTTTCGCAGGGCAGCAGGGGAGTGATTTCATCGGTGATGGCATACATCATTTCCTTCGGTTCTCCCACGCTTACGCCGCCCAGCGCGTAGCCGTCAAAACCGAGGGGGACTATTTGTTCGACGGCCCGGCGTCGCAAATCCAGGTACGTGCCGCCCTGGACAATGCCGAAGAGCGCCTGGCGGGAATGTGTTTTCGCTTCGCGGCATAATGCGGCCCACGCCACAGTTAAAGCCAGGGAATCCTGCGTCTGCTTGATTGTCGCGGGGTAGGGGGTACACTCATCGAGGCACATCATAATATCCGAGCCCAGCGCTTCCTGAATTTCAATAGCTTTTTGCGGACTCAGGAAATGTTTGGAGCCGTCGATATGCGATCGGAACAAGACGCCTTCCGGTCCAATTTTGCTAAGTGCGCTCAGAGAGAAAACCTGAAATCCGCCGCTGTCCGTCAGGATCGGTCCCGGCCAGTTCATGAAGGAATGCAGGCCGCCGAGCTTACGAATCGTTTCATGGCCGGGACGCAAGTATAAATGATATGTGTTGCCCAGGATAATGTGAGCGCCACAGTTTTGAATTTCTTCAGGGCGCAGAGATTTCACGGTTCCCTGCGTGCCGACAGGCATAAATACCGGTGTCTCGACGATGCCGTGATCCGTGACCATTTTCCCCAGACGCGCGGAGGTCAGCCTGTCTTGCTTGATCAATTCAAATGAAAAAGGCATGAAGTTCATCCTATAAAATCAGCATGCAATCGCCGTAACTATAAAATAAATAACGGCTTCCAACTGCCCGGGCATAGGCTTCCTTGATGAAATCCGTCCCAGCAAAAGCCGCGGCCAGCAAAAATAAAGAAGATTGAGGCAAGTGAAAATTGGTTAAGAGCCCATTTACTCTTTTAAACGAGTAGCCGGGATAAATATACAGACAAGTTTCGCCGGATTGGGGCGCGATATATCCGTTTTTATCCGCGACGCTTTCCAAAGTTCGCGTGGAGGTTGTGCCCACGGCAACGACCCGTTTGGCAGAATTGATTTTTTCAGCCGCCTCACTGCTGATTTCAAAAAATTCTGTTGGCATGACGTGATTTTCAACCATTTCGGTTTCGATCGGCAAAAAAGTGCCCATGCCGACATGCAGGGTAATCGGCGCAATCTGAACGCCTTTCGATTGTATGGCATTGAGGGTGTCTGATGAAAAATGCAGACCGGCGGTCGGCGCGGCAATCGAACCGGCGTTTTTTGCATAAATGGTCTGATAGCGCTGCCGATCATCCGTTTGATCGGGGGCAAGGCTCTTTTTTCTTTTGATGTAAGGCGGTAAAGGCGCGCGTCCAAAGCGCTCCCGGTAATTTTCAAAACCGTCCTGCGCGTTAAATGCCATCAACCATTTCTTATCCGAAAGTCTGGCTACGACCTTTGCTTCGCAGGAATGTCCAAGATCGATTGCATCATTTTCATTCAATCTTTTCCCGGGTCGTGCCAGCACTTCCCAGAGCTCCGAGTCGTCTTTTTTTTCTTTACAGGTCAAAAGCAGTATTTCAAGAATCGCGCCGGTGGATTTTTTGCCGTAAATCCTAGCCGGAATAACCCGGGAGTCGTTAATGACCAGAACGTCGCCTTGCTGCAGATATTCCGGCAAGGAAGAAAATAGGCTGTCCTCGATCTTTTCTTCTTTGCGATGCAGCATCATCATGCGGGAAGCGTCCCTTTGCGGACGCGGATGTTGCGCAATGAGCTCATCGGGCAGAATATATGAGAAATCCTGTAACTTCATAGCATACCCGGCAAAAGTGGAAAATTTTGAGCAAATAATCAGAATAAGCTACGGCTGTCAATTAAATTACATCAGCGCCGCCCGAAATAAAGCAGAATCAGTCCGAAGATAATGGCCGAAATTCCGATCACGCGCAAAGTAGCATCCGGCAGCGTTGTGATCTTCATCAGGTAGGGTTTTAACTTTTCCGGGAAAACCAGATAGGGAAGGCCTTCAATAATAAAAACCATTCCCATGACACAAAGAAAATAATCCATGCCCTCATAACCTCTTCTCTTTAGCATCATTCCAGAGCGAATCCATCTCATCGAGGGTTGTCTCTGCCGGCGATTTGCCGCGGGCGGCAAGTTGCCCGGCGACATAGGCAAAGCGCCGGAGAAATTTATCAATGGTTCCGTTTGTCGCTGTTTCAGCGTCAATCGACAGGAAACGGCTCAGGTTTACCAGGGTGAAGAAAATATCGCCCAATTCTTCTTCAATTTTTCCGGCATCGCTTGCTTCGCGTGCCCTCTCCAGTTCGTTGAGCTCTTCATGCAATTTTTTCAAGACATCGTCGGTGTTTGGCCAGTCGAAACCGCAGCGAGCGGCGATGCCTGTAATCTTCTGCGCTCTTTTCAAAGCGGGCAGTGAGCGGGGAATGTTACCGAAGAGATTATTTTCCAGAGTCTTGCCGCCTCGTTCCGTCTTTTTAATTTCCTGCCAGTTTTCTTTTACTTCCCGGACGGAATTGACCTTGACGTCGCCAAAGACATGGGGGTGGCGCCGGATCATTTTTTCTTTGACGGCCGCCATCACATCCGCCAGAGAAAACTCTCCGGACTGGGATGCAATTTCGGCAATAAATAAGATCTGGAAAAGCAGATCACCCAGCTCTTCCTGAAGATGGCGCGGATTATTTTCGGACAATGCGTCAAGCACTTCATAGGATTCATCCAGCAGATATTTGCCGATATCCTGTTTTGTCTGCTTCTGGTCCCAGGGGCAACCGTCCGGTGCGCGTAGCTTTTTAATCAGTGCGATCAACTCCTGTAATTCTTTTTGAGCGTTGCTTACGGAATCCATATTGATATCCAATCATCCTCGTTTACGAATCGGGCAGGACGGTAGCATAATAAGGAAAAGCTGACAATGTTTTCCCGAAAGAGAAGAAACAACGCTGTTGACAGCGAGGGCGGACTTTCTTATAGTCCGCCGATGTTAAAAGCTTCTCACATCTACAGAGGCATTATTTTTTTAATGCTTTCGGAATTATGCTTTACCGCATCGACCATATTTTCCAAACTGCTGACCAATTCGTCGGATATTTCGGCTTTGGAGGTAACCTTTTCCCGTTTTTTCCTGGGATGGATCGTTGCCTCGGGAATCGTTTATAAAAATTCCATATCGCTGGTGCCCCATAAATTATCGCTTCTGGTCTGGCGAGGCGTGCTCAATACAGCTGCCGTCATTTTATTTTTCCTGGCGTCACAATACACAACGATCACGAATACGCACATGCTCAATATGACGTATCCCTTTTTCATCTTTCTTTTTGCGCCGCTTTTTTTCCGGCGGGAAAAAATATCGCCTTTCCTGTATCTGATTCTGGTTGCCGCGCTCGCCGGCATCTGGCTGGTGATCAATCCTGATCTGCAGACCATCAACAAGGGCGATATATTCGGCTTGTTGTCGGGGATTGCTTCGGCTTTTGCTATCATTGCGCTGAATCTGGCGCGAAAAAACGATTCGACGGTGGTGATTCTGTTTTATTTAATGTCGATCGGGATAGTATTGAACGGATTGGTGATGCTGCCGGTTTTCGTCTGGCCCCAAGGCAGCCAGTGGTTGCTGCTTCTGGCGTCGGCCGCAGCCGGGGTGGCGGGGCAGGTCTGCATTACCTACGGTTATAAATATATATCCGCGCGGGCGGGATCACTGGTTTCCACCTCCCGAATTTTTTATGCCGTCGTGCTCGGTATGTTGATTTTCAGCGAAGACTTGACGTTGCGTATCGCCGCGGGCGGGCTGATGATTCTTCTTTCGATTGTGGCCGTGACCTTGCTTCAGAAGCCGGAAAACGATTAGGCGTGAAAAGGCCTGCGCCCATCAGGGAAGCGGCCACTCACCGCGTGCCTGCAGAACTTCCTTGAAAGCACTCAGCGCTTCGTTCACCGCCGGCATACCGGCGTAAGTTGCCGTCTGAAAAAAAATTTCAACGAGCTTTTTGGCGTCGCAACCGACATTCAACGCAGCGTTGGCGTGGACTTTCAACTCATCCCGGGCCTTCAGCGCCGCCAGCATGGCGCAGGCCGCCATCTGCCGTTCCTGAATCGTCAACACCTCCCGTGAATATAAATTGCCCGTGATGAAACGGGAAAAATCATTGGCCAGTTCACGATCAAACTCGCGCCATAACGAATAGGGCCGATCCAGTTGCGCGCCGCCGGAAAAAAGCTTTTCCGCCGTTTTTTGTGTTTTTTCTTTCAGGGATTGATCGTTCATATCGTCCTCAATGGTTATTTTGCAACAAAGATATCTCTTTGCCTGTCCTGAAAATACACATGATTGTATTGTGAACCGTTGATCCGGTTGAAAATATTTTCACCGTTTTCACGGCATTCAGGACAGCAGGTATTCGGCAGGATCACGGCGTAGATCTTCTTGCCCGTGTCGGCGACTGATTCGATCATGACCAGACCCCCGCAGTCGTCGCAAACGCGGACGGTTTCGATTTGTTTCTCCGTGATATCATCCGTATCATAATAAATATTCTTTTCGCGACGGATATATTTGGCGGCGCCGGCGATCTGTTTTTTCAGGTTCTTTTTTTTCTTCCACAGTGTCATTACATTCTTCACTTCATTTTCAATGAGCCGCGTGATTTCCGGCGATTGACGAATGCGTTGGGCATCGTAATCCGGTTCCTGTACCTGGCTGTAGTCCAGTCCGGCCATGGCGAGAATGATGCCGACATTGACGTAGGGGAGGGCTTTTTCGATGGAATACCCGCCTTCCAGCACGGCAATGTCCGGCGCGAGTTTTTCATTTAACAGCGCGTACCCCTGAGCGCTGAAACTCATATTGGTGATCGGGTCGCTGTAATGATTGTCCTGTCCCGCCGAGTTGATGATGATTTCCGGCTTAAATTCATCCAGAATCGGGAGAATGACGTGGTCCAGCGCAAACAGAAAACCCTCATCCGATGTGCGGGGGGGCAGGGGAATATTAATGGTCGCGCCCAGCGCATTGGGGCCGCCGAAGTCATCCACAAAGCCCGTTCCGGGATAGAGGGTTCGTCCGTCCTGGTGCATCGAGATGCACAGGACATCGGGATCGTTCCAGTAAATATCCTGGGTGCCGTCGCCATGATGACAATCCGTATCCACAACGGCGATTCTTTTGACACCGAATTGATGGCGGATGTATTCGATCATCACGGCTTCAATGTTAATATTGCAGAAGCCGCGCGCGCCGTGGGCGACGAGCATGGAATGATGGCCGGGCGGCCGGACCAGAGCAAATGCGTTATCGACCTCGCCTGTCAGAACTTTTTGCGCGGCGGTGATTGCGCCGCCGGCTGAAATGAGATGGGAATTCGTGGTCAGGTTTTGCGGATTCGGAACACAAATGTGGCAGCGGTTGATATCGGCGTACGTCGCGATACCCGGTTTGTATTCCAAAATGTTGGGAAAATCCAGCAAGCCTTCTTCAAAAACCTGATCTTGTGTATAGAGCAGTCTCTCTTCGCGCTCCGGGTGGTTGGTGGAGATGGCCCAGTCAAATGCCGGAAAAAATATGAGACCTGTCTTTTTTTCTTTTTTAGGCATGTTTTTACCTTTCAGCGCCGGAAGAAATCAATCCGGGTTTTATCTGAACTTTCACTCGGATATTTTTCCCCGTGGTACAAAAGTCTCGAATCATATTAAATTCCTGCGATTCGGTTACTTCCATGATGATATCCTGCGGTCTTGCGCCCATCCGGACGGCTTTTTTATGAAGCGCTTTTTTACCGATCTCAATGGCGTCCGCCGTGGAAAAACTTCGGGGAACGCTTTGCACACACCCCTCTTCACTAAAGATGAGTTCTCTTTTTTCCGTATCCGCCAGGATCGTTACCTCAGCCGTTGTTCGGGCAACGGCCACGCCGAGGGCATTGGAGACTTCCGAGTGATCCGGGATGGAATAAGGATAGCCCAGGTTTTGGGCGATGAAGGGGGCAATTGCCGCAGGACCTCCCACAACGTAGAGCATTCTGGGCCGAATGATTTTCCCCTCCAGAAGTTCATGGATGGTATAAACGGGTTTATTGTTGATTTCCAACAGGATCTGCCGGACATTGTCCGCAATCATTGCGGCCGTCTTTTCAACAATGGCGCGCGCCGCGTCCTGAACGCTCATGTGAAGTTTTTTGGCGATCAAGGCGATGGCGTTTTGGGCTTTTTGAGAGTCACCGAAAGTAACGATTCCTTCCACGATCATGGCATCCGTGGGTGTGGCGAACGGCCCGTCCAATGCAGCGGCCGGTCCTTCCCGTTGCGGTCCGATCACAATATCACCTTTTTCAACTTTCACGACACTGTCGCCGCCAACGCCGATAGATTTCGTGTAAAGGCCGCGAATAAGCGTTTTGCGCCCGCTGATGGATACGCCGGTTGGTTCCAGAAGCGGAACGCCATCGGCAAAGACAGAGATGTCCGTCGTGGTGCCGCCGATGTCCAGGGCAACGGCGTCTTCTCTGATGCAGGCGGTCGCCAAAACCCCCATGATGCCTGCCGCCGGGCCGGAGTGGATCGTCTGTACGGGACAATCCAAGGATGGATCAATCAGAATGGTTCCTCCGTCCGCTTTCAAAATATAGACAGGAATATGAAGACCGATCCTGGCGACAAACTTCTGAACATCCTGCACAAATCCTCGATAAATATCATAAATGGCCGCGTTGAGATATGTTGTGGCAATGCGGCGCGGAAAATTCAATTGTCCGGACAGGGTATGACCTAAAGAAATATTTCTGGAAGAATCCTGAAGCAGTTCGGCTGTATCCAGTTCCTGTTGTGGATTCCGGCTCGAGAATTTACCGACAATTCCAATCTGTTGAATTGCATTTTCTGAAATTTCTTGACTGATATCTGCAATTTGCCGGCTGTTCACGTTTTTGACGGGGATCCCGCGGTGATTGACGTAACCTCTGGCAAAATAAGTATCTTTACCCAGATTCAAAGTGGTTGGCGACAGACCGGGACCGCTCAGCAAAACCATGGCCACGCGATTGGTTTTGTTCTGGACAATCGCATTGGTCGAAATCGTGGTGCTCAGGACTATCCTCTTAATATCATTTATATTCTCATCGGATATCAGCTTTTCAGCTGCTTCCAGAAGCGAAGCCATGATATTCGTTTGATCCGTGAGCACTTTAGCCTTCTTGATCAGTTGGAAATTTTGAACCAGAACGGCATCCGTGTGAGTTCCGCCAACGTCAATACCCAGTATCATTGCAGCGTCCTTTGATGTGAAATTTTTCTATTATCTATTACCTATATATGTTTAAATTTATCTTGACAAGGCAAAAAAAAAGCGTATTGTCACGCATCATAAAGCTAGTGTGTTCATACACTAAAATTTTTGAAAGGAGGAATTGTCTAATGAAGAAGGTATTGGCCATTTTTGTTAGCGCGCTTTTGTTAGCTTCTTTATCAATTGCGGCAGTCGGCTGCAAGAAAGCAGAAGAACCAAAAGCCGAAGCTCCCGCTGTTGAAGCGCCTGCAGCACCTGCAGCACCGGCAGCACCTGAAGCCCCTGCACCGGCAGCACCGGCAGCACCCGAAGCCCCTGCACCGGCTGCACCGGCACCTGCACCGGCAAAATAATCATATAATCAATTGCAGGATTATAGAACCGGGCAACCTATGTTAACATAGGTTGCCCGGTTTTTTTGTGCCTTGACATCCTGATCTTCAATGCTAATAATATCAACGAAATGAAAAATAAATTCAGGAGGTGCCTTATGGCGGAAAAAGATTGGGATTTGGTGAAAGGCGTGGTGATCGGCGGTCTGATTGGCGCGGCTCTCGGAATATTGTTTGCTCCGAAAAGCGGCAAGGAAACCCGTCGGGATGTTGCCGAGAAAGCTGATGAACTTTTGGCTAAAGCAAAGGAAGAATATGAAAAGGCGGCGGAAAAAAGCAAAGCAGCCTACGAGGCGGCCGTCAGGCGACTGAAAGACGCCGAAGGAACCGCCAGAGAAAAAGCGGGAGAACTCGAAGGGAAAGTCAGTGAACTTGCTCATCAAGGCGCCGAGGTCCTCGCGGAAAATACCAGCCGTTTAAAGAAAGCCCTGGATGCCGGAGTGGAGGCGTATCGGGAAGAAAAATATAAAAAGCCGGTTTGAGTCCTTTGTCGCACCCTTGAAAGAATTTTGCGTTTCTCGTTTAAAAATCGTTGGGGAGAAAAATTATGTATCTCGAAATCGGTTTGATCATTTTTGGCATCGCCCTGCTGTTGCTGGTAGTATTTTGTATTCCGATCCTGCTGAAACTGTGGCGCGCCGCGAGCGATGTCACGGTCACTTTGCAGGCTTTGAATGAGCGACTGCCGGCGATCCTGAAAAACATGGAAGAGATTTCCAACAATATCAATAATTCGACAACGGCGATCAATGGCGAGGTTCAAAAGTATGCTGTCACGGCTGAGCGGTTTCACGGTGTGATGAACCAGGTGGTCGGTGGCATGGAATTGCTTTCGCCGCTTGCTCTCAGGTCTCACTTCTTCCGCAAAACAACAGAGCTGATTCCCGTGATCAAAGGGATAAGGGTTTTTCTCAGTGTGTTGGCCGGGAAAAATAAGGTTTAGAACGAAATGGCCAAGATGACATTTTCCAATCAATGGGGGCGTGTTGCCGTTTCCAAAAAGCTCCAGGGCAGCGATACGCAAAAATCCGTGGAAGATACGGTGCGGGAGATGAAAAACGCCGCCAAGGCCCCCGGCGGCGAGGACTATCGGGAAAAGTCTCTGAGCATTCACGGGCTGGTGTGCGCCCGTTGTGCCCGGGAATTTACCGGCGTCAACCGGCAACTTCTAACCGTTCATCATAAAGACGGCAATCATTCTCATAATCCTCCCGACGGCAGCAACTGGGAAAACCTTTGCACCTACTGTCATGAGGATGTTCACAGCCGGGAAGTCCTGGCCGAATACCTGGGAGATCATACGTCCAGTCGGGAAGTCAATCTGGTCTATGGAGAGACCCCGGACTCGTCATCAGAATCCGGCGGCCTTCTGGCACAAAAATTAAAGCAGGCTCTGCAAAAGAAAAAATAAGATCTCAGCAAAGAAGGATTTTTGAGTCGGAGCTTTCTTTCACCAGCTTGTCACCCACCGATGCCCCGCAGTAAACGCAGCTATAATCATATTTTTCGCCTTCGGTAAGAATCAGCAGCAGTCTTTTACGCACCGGCACAGAGCGCCGGCATTGCGGGCAGAATAATTCCGTGGCATCAAAATCTTTATAGGATGGTTTCATTTTTCGTCATTCCTGTCCGGGATTTTTTTCCAGTTGGCCAGCCAGACGGTTGCTTCGCTGTCACTGGGCGCGCGCCAGTCGCCGCGCGGCGAAAGCGATCCGCCCGAACCCACTTTGGGGCTGTTGGGAACGCAGGAACGCTTATACTGCGACGTTTTAAAAAATCGGTTGATGTAAACATGCAGCCATTGCTTGATTTCTTTCAGAGAGTAACTGTTTTGCTTTTTTGGCGGCACATCCGGCCACGAACCTTTTGTTTTATCCTTCCAGGCACAATAGGCCAGGAAGGCTACTTTGGTGGGCAGATACCCGAAGCGGGTGATGTAGAAATTGTTAAAATCCTGCAACTCGTAAGGTCCGATCGTTTCTTCCGTTTTTTGTATGGGCTGCTGATCGATATGACCGGGAATAAGCTCCGGCGAAATTTCGGTTGCCAGAACGTCCAGCAAAATATCCGACACCTCCGGCGAAAACTGATGCGTTTGAGCCACCCAGCGGATTAAATATTGAATCAGCGTTTTCGGAACGCTGGCATTGACATTATAGTGAGACATATGGTCGCCGATGCCGTAAGTGCACCAGCCCAGCGCCAGCTCACTCAAATCACCCGTGCCGACAACCAGGGCGTTTTTCATGTTGGCCAACCGGAAGAGATGCGCCGAGCGCTGTCCGGCCTGGACATTTTCAAAAGCGATATCGTAAACTTTTTTGCCGCGGGCATAGGGATGATCGATATCTTTGAGCATCTGGAGGCAGGCGGGTTTGATATCGACTTCATTTGCCTCCACGCCCAGGGCTTGCATCAGACGAACGGCATTGCGGTACGTTTTGTTGGTGGTTCCGAAAGCGGGCATCGTATAGGCTTTGACGTGCGATCGCGGCCGGCCCAGCAGATCCATGGTTCTGGCCGCTACAATCAGGGCATGCGTGGAATCCAGCCCTCCGGAAATGCCGATCACCAGATTGGGGATGCCGGAGGATTTCAGTCTTTGGGCCAGGCCCTGAACCTGGATATTGTAAGCTTCATAACAGCGCTGATCGCGCTTGGCCGGGTCGGCGGGGATGTAAGGAAAACGGGGAATCTCGCGATCCGGCATCAAACGCCCCTGCGGGCAGTCCATGTCAAACTCAACCGGGCGAAATTCCGCAAGCTGATTTTTATGATCCGACGCATTCAGACCAAATGTGGTGAGACGCATCCGGTCCTGCGCCAGGCGGTCCAGATCAATGTCGCCGCAGATCATTTGCGCCGCTGCCGAAAAACGTTTGGATTCCGCAAGCAGATTGCCGTTTTCATAAATCATGGCGTGTCCGTCCCAGGCCAGATCCGTTGTGGATTCACCGAAACCCGCGGCGGCATACAGATACGCCGCAACACACCGCGCGGACTGGTTGGCGGCCAGGTCATGCCGGTACTCCGATTTGCCGATGGTGATGTTGGAGGCGGACAGATTGCCGATGACGGTCGCGCCTGCCATGGCCGCAAAACTCGACGGCGGAATCGGCGCCCAGACATCTTCGCAGATTTCGAAGAACAAATTGAAATTTTTTACATTGGCGGCTTTAAAAATCAGATTCGCGCCGAAGGGGATGTTTTTTTGCCCCGCCAGGGAAATGCTGGAAGAAAGAGCCGCCGAAGCCGGTGAAAATTGCCGGGCCTCATAGTATTCGCGATAATTGGGCAGATAGGATTTGACGGCAACCCCGAGAATTTTGCCCCGGTAGAAAACAACCGCGCAGTTAAACAGGCGGCAATCCACCTGCAGCGGCGCACCGACCGCCAGAATCAGATTTAATTTGGCGGACGCCTCTTTCATGGTGACCAGAGCCTCTTCAACGCTTGAAAGCAATGCATTCTGGTGAAACAAATCTTCGTTGGAATAGGCCGAAAGCCCCAGTTCCGGAAAGATCGCCAGGATCGCTTTTTGCTTTGCCGCTTTTTTCGCCAGTTCCAGTGTTTTTTGCGCATTGAACGACACATCGGCAACCTTGACTTCGGGAATGCAGACGGCGGCGCGGATCAATCCGTGGGAGTAAAGATTGAAAAAGGTTGGAGCGGCCATGGGTCTATCCTTTCTCGACATAGGCGTAAGCGCT
>Ga0209507_1001848_pt1 | contig 15694 bp, 14 predicted proteins | sample AD_UKC028_MetaG_FD_184414 | JGI IMG/M metagenome (GOLD analysis project Ga0209507, IMG submission 184414) | Active sludge microbial communities of municipal wastewater-treating anaerobic digesters from USA - AD_UKC028_MetaG (SPAdes) (version 2) | ecosystem: Engineered > Bioreactor > Anaerobic >...
ATCGTAATTCTCCTTTGGGTATTGGTTTCGGTCAGACGATTTCTCAGCCCTTGACCGTGGCCGTGATGTTGGAGTTGTTGCAGCCGGAGCCGGGCCAAAAAATTTTAGACATCGGTTCGGGTTCGGGTTGGTCAACGGCTTTGCTTTGTGAAATTGTCGGCGGCGGAGGAAAAGTTTACGGCGTGGAAATCGTTCCGGAACTTTCGGAGTTTGGCAGGAAAAACGTCAGCCATTATAATTTTGTCCGTCAGGGGATTGCCGAATTTGTTTGCGCCGACGGTTCGAAGGGGTTGCCGGATAAGGCGCCGTTTGACCGGATAATTTCCGCCGCTTCCAGCCAGCAAGTTCCCGAAGCCTGGAAAAAACAGCTGAAAATCGGAGGCCGTCTCGTTTTACCGATGAGGCAAAGCCTTTGGCTGATAATCAAGAAATCCGAGAATGATTTTGAGGAAAAAGAATACCCGGGTTTTATCTTTGTTCCGCTGATAGAGAAATAAAAATGAGCCAGATTCTCAGATGTTTTTAACCGTTCTCTTCTTCATGAAGCGGGCGGTTTTACTATTGCAAAACATTTTTTTCGGTATTAAGATGAGGGTAGCAATAGTTTTTTGAAAAATTTCCCTTTGAAAGGAACATAAGGAGGATGCTAATGAGCAAAAATGGTAATGGAAGTAACGGCAAGAACGGTTTTGACGCCAAGTCGCAAGCGCTGCTGAAGCAGTTCAGAGAAGGGGATATTTCCCTCAATGAACTCGTCAAAGAACTTCCGCTCAAGTTCAAGAGCCGGGCCACGATCGAGCTTTTGGAAGGTCGGGAAATTTCCCTGGAAGATTTCCTGGGGAATATGGTTCCCAATCTGAAGAAGAAATGGGATATCATTTTCAACCTTCTGAAAGAACTCCGTGTTATCCGCAACAAGCAGGTGGCGGAAAAGCTGACGCTGAAAAGACCTGTTCCCTACAGTGCCTTAAACAGCGCTCGCGGACTTTTGAGCAAATTCGTGGAGTGGGGAGCTTTGACGCAGACCAAGAGTCCTGACGGCAAGCACCACATCTATTTGTGCAATTTGCCCGAGTTCTATTCCCTTGAAGAGCTGTTAAGCCTTAATCCGGAACACAATAAGGTCAAGATCTTCAAGGCTTTCACTCACAATTGGAACTTCGTCGATGAAATCGCCAAGGCGAGTCAGATGTCTCCCGAGTTCTTAAAAGAACTCCTGAACGCTTATGTCAGCGAAGGCTTGCTGAAAAAAAAGCAGGGCAAAAAGGGAGACAAGTACGGTTTGCACGGCGGCTTGAAGGAAATGGGGATTTCCGCCGAAAGCATCAAAGCCTTCGACATCATCAGGTCCAATAACGAGTTGGAGCAGCAGGAAGAAGCGGAAGCGATGAACCGTGAGTTCAAGTCGCTGGAAGAACTGGCCGCTATCCAGAAAGAAGATCTGGAGAAGAAGACCGTTAAGACCAAAGAGCTGTCCGTTGACAGCGATTCGCTGAAGCTCGTTTTTCTCGGCGAATTGGCCCTCGGTCATCAGTTTTCCGATGTCCACCTGATCAATTACTTTTTGCCGAAGCTGGAAAAAATCAATCCCAATTTCGTGATTTCCTCCGATTTCGTCCAAGGCGATTTCCGGGGAATCCAAGTTGACCGGTTGAGGACTTTGACGCGCGTGGGACGGCTTAACAAAGTGGCCGCTCAATACAAAGCCGCTGATCTGGTTTTGCAGAAGCTCGAAAAAGTCGCCAGGCAAGAGGTTTTTTATCAGCTTTCCGACGACGATTACCAGATTTCCGTTTCTCGGGCCCTGATTGCTATGGAGCAATACCGGGGCATGCGGAAAAGCGGCTTGGGCAGCTTATTCCCGGAAGAGATCAAGCGTCTGTCCGGCGAGGACTTCCGGCGCTTTATGAAGTTCCAGTGGAAAGTCATCCAGCCGTATATGTACCGGATTGGCAGAGCCCTTTTGAACGCCAATGAAGTGGAAAGCATTATCGGAGACAAGCACAGCGAATATCTCCTGATAGTGTTCATTCTGCTTTTTGAGAGGCGTGGGATTCCGATTCCGGACAAATGGAAGCTGGTCGTTGACATGGAAGCGCTTCACGGCGACAAGAAGAAGTCCAAGAGACTGGTTACGCCCGATCCGATTTCCCTGAGGTTGCCGGAAAGATTCGGCAACAAAGAAATCCTGGTGGTCCACAATAACGGATTTTCTCCCGTCACGATGTATCTGAATTCTTTGATGATTCCGGAAACGGTCATCAGACAATTGCAGATGCGCGGAGAAGAAACGCCGTTTCTGATGGTGGATTTTCATCAGGAAAGATTCTGCGGCACCAAAGTGGGCAAAACCATTCAGGGCAAGAACGACACCTATATTTTTAACTTGCCCGGCTGCAAGGACACCATCCTGGACGCTTCCAACAGAATCAAGAGTTTCAACTCCATGAACATTTTGACGGACAAGGTTCACCGTCAAAATACTTTCCGCAAAGAACCTTCCACTTCGGGTATCACCTGTTTTGAAATCTTTCCGGACGGAAGGATAAAATTCAGGCTGCTCACCCATAAGATGGAGCGGGTTATGGAGGCGCAGAAAGATAAGCCGGAAGAGCGAGAGTTGCTGGCTATCCTGCAAGACCTTCAGATCGGTTCTATCCAAATGAGACCGGAATGGGATGTCAAAGCTCTTGATTACGCTTTGTACACCAGAAAAGCTTCCATCGTTGACTTTAACGGCGACATCATCCAGGGCATCAATTACAAACAGACCTATTCGGAAAACCGGCCCAAGCGATTGGTTTCCGTCAGAAGCCAGCAGGCCTTTACCAGAAAGTTGCTTCTGCCGTTTTTCCCGGCGCCCAGCGTTAAGAAAGTCCGGATGAGAGTCGGTAATCACGAATGGAACACTTTTGGCACGGCCGAGGCCGGCCAGAATAACCTGGTCTTTTTTGCCGACGCTTTGGCGGACTTTCATTTGGGCAAGGGCCAGCCGCTGGATGTCATCTGCTATTCGCGCATACTATTCAAAAATAGCGCCAATCCTGGCGGAGCCACGGTCAATTGGCCGTATAGTTCTGAAGAGGTGGCAGGCTTTCGCTATGCTGCTCAGCACAAGTGGTCAATGAAAGAAGGCGGTGGAGCGGTCAACACGATGGCGCAATGGGCCACGAGAATGGCTGGTTGTGTCGGAGACGTCGACCTGTTCATCGCCGGCCATAAGCATATTTTTGCTACGGCCTTGATTGCCGAAAAGCTGTTTCTGCAGCTTCCCGGTTTGATAGACCAAAGCGGATATGAAATGGCTGGTGGATTTATGCCGCAATCGCTGTTCACGCTGATCGAGTTTTCCAACAGAGAAGGCATTACCGTAGAGCTTATTCCTGTTGAATTCCTGGAGAAGTACAAGTGCGTTTCGCCGGCTTACAAGGACATTGACGCTCAAGGGCTTTTGGATCGGCCAAAGCCCGGCACCCGAGATCATCAGTTTGGTTTGGACTCGCTGTTTATCCGTCGGTTGGAAGAAGAAACCGACAGCTTCTACACCGAAGTCTAACCAAAAACAAATTTTAATGATTCCAAGAGGTCGCCCCGCGGCGGCCTCTTTTCTTATTTGACTTTTTTATTATTTGTGATATTTTATTATTATCTTTGAAAATTTAATAGGAGGTAAGATGAATCTATATGTCAGAAATTTGCAGGAATTACAGCGCTTTCCGACAGTCATTTCCAATATTTTCGTTGGCATTATTTTATGTAATGCCAAGGAGAATTCCATACTGGTCATTCAGGAAAGCGACAAGCAGCACAGCCGTTTTCCCGGCGGCGGCGTGGAAGCGAGCGATGACTACAAGGGTATTTTGTCCGATTTGAAACAGAAAGGACTATTGCGCGATATCGGCGGATTTCTCAATACCTTAAAACATGCTGCCAAGCGCGAATTAAAGGAGGAGCTGGCGCTGGATATTGACGAGGCCCAACTGACTTTCGTCTGCGGCCTGCTTACTGAAGATCAGGAAGGCGAAGGTCGGCATCTAAAGGTATTTCTCAAATACCCTTTGCCGGAAAACTTCGTTCCCAGTCTAGATGTTCCCAGCGTCGAAGCAGAAAGACTGATTGATTTCCATTTCATCAAAACAACTTACGATCCAGCGAGGCAATTTCTGCATCTTGATCCCTTCCTTTTATTATCCAGAGATCATTTTTATGCTCTTTTGCAAGGCGCCAAAAATGGCAAACTTTAGAGGGTTCCCCGGCGGAATCCTCTTCTTTTTTAAAAGAGTCAGATTTAATTTGATTTTTTTGCAAGAATGAATATAATGAGAACAACGTGTTTTTATGCGTCAATTCCTTTTAGTCATTTGGGAAACGATTGAAGTGGCGGCTATTTCCTTAGCCGTTGTTTTGGTGGTCCGTAATTTCCTGATTCAGCCGTTTTTCGTTGACGGCGACAGCATGGTGCCGAATTTTCATGACGGCGATTATCTGTTGATTGATGAATTAACTTATCGGTTTCGCGAGCCGGAGCGCGGCGAGGTGATTGTTTTTCGGCCGCCTCAAAACGTCAATAACTATTACATCAAAAGGATAATCGGCTTGCCTGGTGAGACGGTGGAAATCCAAAACGGAGTGATTTCAATTAGGAATGAAAAAGAGCCCCAGGGTTTTTCTTTGGATGAAAATTATCTCCATAATTTAAAGACAGCGGGCGATGTGACGGTTGAGCTGAAAGCCGGAGAATATTTCGTTTTAGGCGACAATCGTTATGCCAGTTATGATTCGCGACAATGGGGAATATTGCCGCAAAAAAACATCGTCGGCTTGGTGCGTTTGAGAGTTTGGCCGGTGAGTTCCGCCCAGGCTTTTACAGCGCCGCAATACGCTTATTAGTTTATAAAGACAATGGGAAGAAAACCAAAAAATTTAGTTCAACATCACGTGCGCCGGCAGAAATTAAAAAAGATTCTTCAGGCGCCGAAGGGAATGCCGGATATTCTGTCGGAGGACGATTTTTATCGCCGCAAAATATTCCGGACAGTGGAAAATTTGGCTGATTATTATAATTTCGACCGGATTGAGACGCCGATTCTGGAAGAAAGCCAGGTATTTTTGCACGGCACCGGCCCGACAAGCGAAATCGTTCAAAAGCAGATGTTTAATTTGCGCACTCCGGGCGGAGATCATTTATCGCTCAGGCCGGAATTTACCCCGAATATTATCCGGGCTTATTTGGAAAATGGGCTGTTCAATTTATCCAAGCCGATAAAGCTTTTCACTTACGGGCCGCTTTTCCGTTACGAACAGCCGCAGCGGGGACGTTTTCGCCAATTTTGGCAGTATGATTTTGAAATAATCGGCGATGAAGATCCGATTTACGATGCTTTAATCATTCAGCTTTTCTACAATTCTTTCTTGGATTTGAAGATTAAGGATTTATTGATTGAAGTTAATACCATCGGTTGCGATAATTGCCGGCCGCTTTGGCACAAACAGCTGAAAAGTTATTTCCATTCCCGTTTGAAAAAACTTTGTCCTGATTGTCAGCGCCGCTATAAAACTAATATTTTGCGCATTTTGGATTGCAAAAATGAAAATTGTCAGCCTCTTAAAGAAAATGCGCCGAAGATGCTTGATTACCTTTGCCGCGATTGTCACAATCATTTTAAAACCCTCTTGGAATATCTGGAGGAGCTTGGCTTGCCTTATGCCATCAATCATACTTTGGTGCGTGGTTTGGATTATTATACGAAAACAGTCTTTGAAATCAGGGAAACCACGGATAATTTGGCTTTATGCGGCGGCGGACGCTACGATTATTTGACGGAAGTTTTAGGCGGGAAGCATACGCCGGCCGTGGGAGCGGCAGCCGGCATCGAGCGTTTGGTTGATGTATTGAAAAAACGGCAGCCGAAACAGGACGGCAATTATAAACCCAAGGCCTTTTTGGTTTTAATTGGCGACTTAGCCAAAAAGAAAGGGCTTTCCATTTTAGAGATGTTTCGCAAAGCGAATATCTGGATTGCCGAATCTTTCGGCAAGGATTCGGTTAAATCCCAGTTGCGGCAGGCGGATCGTTTGGGTGCGCCTTTTGCTTTGATTTTAGGACAGAAAGAGGCGATGGACGATACGATAATTCTGCGCGATATGAAATCCGGCGTCCAAGAAGTCATCGCTTTGGATAAAATCACGGAAGAATTGAAAAAACGCTTTAAAAATGGTATTGTATAATTGTTCTCCTATGGAAGAATGTATTTTTTGTCAGATAATTAAAAAAGCCGTTCCCGGAGATATTGTTTATGAGGATGATCGCTTTTTGGCGTTTAAAGACATTCATCCTAAAGCGCCTATTCATTTATTGGTAGTTCCCAGAGAGCATGTTTCCAGCATTAACGATTTGCAGGAAAAAGACGAAGGATTGATGGGCGCGCTCATTCTAACGGCTAAAAAAGTGGCAGCGAAAGAGGGATTTAGCGACTCCGGTTATAAACTTCTTTTCAATGTTGGTCGAGGCGGTGGACAATTGATTGATCACATCCACCTTCATATATTAAGCGGCGGTTACGGCCGTCCGATTTCCGAGATTTAAGTTATGGCTATAGAAATCAAAAGAAAACCAGATGAACCGATTAATGTTTTTTTGTATCGCTTTAACAAGCAAGTTCAGCAAAGCGGCGTTTTGGGCACGGTGAAAAGATCGCGTTTTTTCCAGTCCGAACCCAATCGACGTCAGCGCCGAAGCTCAGCCATTTACCGGGCAAAAATCCGCAAGGATATTCATAAGCTCAAAAAGGCAGGGGTGTTAAAGGGAACAGAAGATATTAAATTTATCAAAAAATTATTGCGGAATCCTAAAAAGCAGTCTTTCTAAGAATAATTCCTGCATTTTTTGCAGGACAATCGCTAAAATATGAAAATAATTCTGGGATTGGATTTGGGAAATCAGAATTTTCGTTTGGTTTTGGGAACTCAAACCAGGGATTTAAAGCCCAAAATTTTAGCAGCTTTAGAGCAGTCGTCAACCGGTCTCAGCAAGGGTTCGGTTGTTGATTTTGATGAATTCGTTCAGAGTTTAGAAAAAATTTTGGAAGATTTGAAAGTTCGTTACAAACATTTGCCCAAGGATATCGTGGTTAATGTTTCCGGGCCACATTCGGCTACTCACTTGGGTAGGGGAATGATAGCCGTTTCTCGGGCTGACGGTGAGATATCCGAAAATGACGTTAATCAAGTCATCCAGAAGTCTCAAGACATCAATTTAACCGCCAATAAAACGGTCTTGCATGTAGTTCCACGGGAATATACCGTTGATGATTTGACTGGCATTAAAGATCCAGTTGGGATGCATGGCATCAAATTGGAGGTGGAAAGTTTGATTATTGAAAGTTTTCTTCCCAACATTAAAACAATTAAGAAGGCTTTTGGCGAGCTTAATCATAGGACGCCTAGTATGGTTTTTACGCCTTTGGCGGCCTGCTGGTCTTCGCTTTCCAAAAAACAAGAGGACGTGGGAACGGCCCTGGTGGACTTAGGCGCCGAAAGCACGGGCTTGGCAGTTTTTGAAGACGGGAAACTCCTGACGGTTACTACTTTGCCTGTTGGAGCGAGCCATATTACGCATGACATCGCCATTTGTTTGAAGACTTCTTTGGATATCGCTGAAAAAGTAAAATTGACTTTCGGTTCCGCTATTCCGACCGAGGTTTCACGCAAGGAAACCATTGATCTTTCTAAGGTTAGCAAGGAATTTACCAATGAAATTTCACGGCGGTATTTGGCGGAAATTATTGAGGCGCGCTTGGAAGAGATTTTTGATTTTGTTAATGATGAATTGAAAAAAATCGGCCGGCAGGGAAAATTGCCGGGCGGAATAGTGCTGGTTGGGAGTGGAGCGAAATTGCCGCAAATCGTTGATTTCGTTAAAAGTTATCTGCGTTTGCCTGCTCGCATCGGCCACCCGATTAATTTGCAATTGGAAGAAACAAACGAAGAAATTATGGAAACGGTTGATGACCCGGCTTTCGCCGTGGCGACCGGTTTATTTTTGTGGGGATTGAATGAATTGGGAAATGATAAGATTTCCATGCCGTCTCCTTTCTTGTCAAAGGTCAAAAAAATTGCTAAGATATTCCTACCGTAAAATAAAGTTCGTTTTTAGTGTTTTTATTTTTTTCGCTTTTAGTTTTAAGTTTGAAATATGCCTCAAATCAAAAATCCATTGGAAACATTTGCAAAAATTAAGGTTATCGGCGTGGGCGGCGGCGGTGGCAATATCATTTCCCGAATGAATCGCAGTCAAATCCGCGGCGTAGAGTTTATTGCCGTCAATACTGATGTTCAAGATTTGCATAAAACCGGAATTAGGGAAAAAATTCACATTGGCAAAAATATTTCCAAGGGATTGGGTGCGGGAATGAATCCGGAAATTGGTCGGCAATCGGCCGAAGAATCAAAGCCTCAGTTAGAAGAGGCGATTAAGGGAGCGGAACTGGTATTTTTAACAGCGGGACTCGGTGGCGGCACCGGCACGGGCGCTATGCCGGTGGTGGCGGAAATCAGTAAGGACAGTGGCGCTTTGACCATTGCCGTTGTCACCAAGCCTTTCTTTTTTGAAGGCAGCTGTCGTTCACAGATCGCCGAAGAAGGATTGACGAAACTAAAAGAAAAAGTTGACGCCTATATTGTTATTCCCAATGATAGGATCTTTAATATTATTGACCAGGATACGCCTTTAAACCAGGCCTTTGAAGCGATTGATGATATTCTTAAATTCGCCGTTAAGGGCGTAGCGGAACTGATTAATGTTCCAGGAATCGTCAATGTTGATTTCGCTGACGTTAAGACCGTCTTGCAGGACGCGGGTTTGGCTTTAATCGGCATTGGCAGGGCTATGGGCGAAGAGAGAGCGGTGAACGCTGTTAAAGCAGCTATCGGTTCGCCTTTGATTGAAATTTCTCCGCACGGAGCGCGCGGGGTTTTATTCTCGGTTATCGGCAATGATTTGCGAATGGTGGAAATCAATGAGGCGGCGAAAATGGTAAGTGAAATGGTGGATCCGTCGGCCAAAATAATCTTTGGGGCGATGGAAGACAGCCATTTGAAAAAAGGAGAAATAAAAGTTATGGTAATTGCCGCCGGTTTTAACGGATTAGTAAAATACAACAATGACGCTAAACAGCAATCAATTTTAACTGAAGGCAAGCCGATAATGAAAAAAATAGAGATGCCGATGATGGAAAATACTCCCAAGACGTCTTCCGAATCCCTGGAAATTCCGGCCTTTCTCAGGCGGAAAAAGAAATAAATTTTTATAATTATTAGATATTTTAAAACCGCCCTCGGGGCGGTTTTTTGTTCGTTGACAATTTTTATATCAGTGTTAACCTTGGAGAAGCATTTAAAAAAATTAAAAAGGAGAAAAAAGAATGAGTTATCTTAGTGAGACTTTACCGAAATTGGTGAGATTGGATCTTGCTCTAAAACGTTCCTGGAATAAGAAAACGTGCTATCCGCCCATCAAAAAGCAGTGGACTAAAGAAAATCCTGCCCTTGGGCAGTGTGCTGTTACTGCTTTGATTGTCCAGGATTTTTTCGGCGGAGAAATCTTATTCTGCAAACATCAGAATCATTTTTGGAATCAGATGCCTGATAGTGATAAGACGCACATCGATTTAACCCGCTCACAGTTTCCGTTAAGCGCTGTCATCTGTCTTGACAGCACGGTTGTCCGTCAGGACCTCCTTTATTCGGAAGAGGCTCTTAAGGCCAAGACGCTGACCAGATATTTGAAGCTGAGAAAACGGGTGATGCTCGTTTTTTAAATTTTATCAAAGCGAAACAAAAAAGGGACTATCGGATGGTCCCTTTCTTTTTTATTCTTTATTCCTCATCTTCATTATTTCCCGGTTTTTTCCAACTGACAAAATCACACTGGGGCCAGCGTGAACAACCATAGAAAAATCTCCCTTTTTTGCTGCGGCGGCGAACAACTTCGCCTTCCTGACATTTCGGGCATTTCATATTGAGGTAGTTGGGATTTTTGTGATTATTATTCAAAGACTTGGCGTTTTTGCATTCCGGAAATCCGGAGCAGGCGAGGAACCGGCCGAAACGGCCCATTTTGATAATCATCGGTTTGCCGCATTTTTCGCAAACTTCGTCGGTCTTTTCCTCAGCTATTTCTTTTTTGGAAACTTCCTGATATTTTTCGTCAAGATTCTTTTTGAATGGCTCGTGGAACTCTCTAACCACCGGCACCCATTCTTTTTGACCGTTGGCAATTTCATCCAAATCCTCTTCAATTTTGGCGGTAAAACCGACATTAACGATTTCCGGAAAATGCTTGACCAACACCTCGTTGATTAAAGCGCCGAGTTCGGTCGGATAAAACCTGCGACTTTCATCTTTTTCAATATAACGACGAAATTGAAGTAAGGAAATAATCGGCGCATAAGTGGAGGGCCGGCCAATACCGTATTCTTCCAGAATCTTAATTAGGCTTGCTTCATTATAACGAGCCGGCGGCTCGGTAAAATGCTGCTCCGGTTTTATTTCCAGCAATTTCAATTTTTCGCCTTTGGCTAATTCCGGAATTTCCACCTCCTTTAAATTAAGCGGATAGACTTTTAAAAATCCGTCAAACTGGATTAAATTTCCGGTTGTCTTTAAAGAATAAGAGTTTTGAGGATTGATCGCTTCCAGTTCCACTGTTGCTTTTTTAATGGTCGCTTCGGCCATTTGTGAAGCAATAAACCTTCTCCAGATCAAGTCATATAGTTTGTAGAGTTTATTCTCCACCTTATCTTTAAGCTCCGAGGGATTAATTTCCGGATGGGTCGGTCGGATGGCTTCATGGGCTTCTTGGGCCAGTTTTGATTTTGTTTTGAAGCGCCGCGCTGAAGGCAAGGCGTATTCCTGGCCGTAGTCTTCTTGAATTAAACTTTGTGCTTGGCTAAGCGATTGCTCGGACAAATTAACCGAGTCTGTCCGCATGTAGGTGATTAAACCGATCTGTCCTTGGCCGAAATCAACACCTTCATAGAGCATTTGAGCGAAGCGCATCGTTTGTCTGGCCGAAGAATAAAGTTTCTTCCAGGCTTCCTGCTGCAGGGTGCTGGTAGTGAACGGCGGTAAAGGGGACTTTTTAACTGTCTTTTCTTCAACGCTTTTAACTGTTATTTGGCATTTTTCTAAATCCGCGCTGATTTTTTTGGCTTCAGCTTCGTTTTTAATGTTGAATTTATTCAGACTCTCTTCGTTAATCTTAAATAAATTAGCCAAAAATTGTCCTTTTCTGGAAACTTTTTCCAATAAGGCGTCGATGGTCCAATATTCTTCTTTTTGGAACTTTTTCCTTTCTTCTTCGCGATCGGCAATTAAACGCAAGGCCACGGATTGAACGCGGCCTGCGGATAAGCCCCGGCTGATTTTTTTCCACAGAAAAGGAGAAAGTTCGTAGCCAACCAATCTGTCTAAGACTCGGCGGGCTTGCTGGGCATCAACCAAATGCAGATCGATTTTTCTCGGTTCGGTTAAAGCCCGATTGATGGCCTCCGGAGTTATTTCATGGAAAGTAATCCGTTCATAATCAGGCAGATTCAAGGTTTGGGCTAAATGCCAGGAAATAGCTTCTCCCTCCCGGTCTTCATCAGTGGCCAAAATAACTTTTGGCGCCTTAGCGGCCAGTTTTTTCAGCTTGGTTACGTTTTTTTGAGCTTTGCGCGGAATGATATATTGGGGCTGAAAATTATGTTCCACGTCAATGCCTAATTTTGATTTGGGCAAATCGCGAACGTGCCCATAAGAGCTTTCAATTTGATAGCCGTCTTTTAAAAATTGACTAATGGTTTTAGCCTTGGTGGGAGATTCAACGATTATTAAGCTTTTTGCTGTTTTAGACATGATTATTAAAATTTAAGGCGGTAGCCGCCACTGTCAAATTTAATCAGATTTTTCAATTCCAAAAAAGTTAAATTTTGATTAACATTTGAGGCGTCCATTCGGCTTTGGCTAATTATTTCATCAACTGAAATAGCCGACCCGAACTTTTCAATGATTTTCAAGAGCACCGTTTCTTCCTCGGTCAGATTATTCGCGGAAAGAGGCGAATGTTCGAGAAGCGGCAGATTTAACTCCAGTAAGATATCCTCAACCTGATTTACCAATTTCGCCCCGTTTTTAATCAGTTCGTTAGTCCCTTCGGAATTCTTGGAAAGAATTGATCCGGGAACGGAAAAAACTTCTCGGTTTTGTTCTAAGGCGAAGCGGCTGGTAATTAAAGCTCCGGATTTAAGCGGTGCTTCGATAACCAGCGTTCCTAAGCTTAAGCCGCTGATAATTCTATTGCGGGCCGGAAAGTGATATTTTAAAGGAGGCGTTCCCAAAGCGTATTCGGAAATCAAAGCTCCTTGCTTTGTTATCTTTTCCGCTAATTTTTTATTGCTGCTGGGGAAAATATTGTCTAGTCCCGATCCCAAAACCGCAATTGTCTCACTGTTTTCTTCTAAAGCGGCAGTATGACTATAGGTGTCAATGCCAGAGGCTAATCCGCTGACTATCGTTATTTGCAAGCGGGCCAGTTCTTTGGCTAACTTTTCCGCAACGCTTTTCCCGTAAGGCGTTGGCCGGCGCGTTCCGACTACGGCAACTTTCGGCCTTTTTTCATCGTATTTTCCCAATTGATATAAGGCCAGAGGATAATTACTTGTTTCCCTTAGAAACGCAGGGTATTTTTCGTCGGTGGATAGGTTAAGTTCTATGCCGAGATTGATTAATTTTCGCCATTCCTTCTCGGGGTCAATTTTCTTTTGATTATTTGAGAACTTTTGGATTGTTGCCGCTTCCAGGCGCGAATCAGAAAAGGCTGTCGGATTGATGTTGGAAAACCAGGCTTTTCTAAAAGAGCGAAAGCGCTTTTGAAAAGCGGTAAGGAGAGCAAAGTTTCCCTCGCTTGCCAAATTCAAAGCGTTATAGAATAGTTTTTCTTCAAGATCCTCCTCAAGCATTTTTCAAAGTCAAAGCGTATGCATATAATATAGCCCAAAGAACGGGATTCCACAAGGGAAAAGCTTTCAACTTGGAGATTGATATTTTTTTTGATATACTAATTAATAAGACAGTTCAATTGATATGCCCGTTTTAGACAAAGTAAAAAGTAATGCGTTTCTAAAGCAACTGGCTATTAAAATTGGGATTTTAGCGGTTATTTTGGTTATTTTTATCATTGCGACCGTGCTTCTAAACAAAAACATTACCGATAACAGCCTGAGGATTAGGACTTTACGTGAAAATATTCAAAAATTGACCTGGACCTCAGAGGCTTTTTCAAGCTTAATGCGGGATTATCAAATACTCAGTCCGCATTTGGAGGCGATTCGCAATTTGATTCCGGATCGCGATAGAGTCATTAATTTCAATCAGAAACTTTCGGAGCTGGCCCAAAGCAATCAATTGGAGTTTAACTTTGTTTTCCAGGACGAGGGGGCGCAGCCCCAAGCAACTTTCGTTCCCTTCGTTCTTACTCTGAAAGGAACGCTATCAAATTTTATTAAATTTATTGAAGGCCTGAAAACTTTGCCCTATTTCGTGGATTTGGACAGTTTTGACCTTGTTGGCTTGCCGTCTCAAAGTTCCGTTAATGGCGGCCAAGTCGTTTCTTTCAGCGTCAAAGGAAAAGTTTTTATGGAAAATAAATCAGCGGCTAGTCCCAGTCCTTCAACGCCTCCGCAAATGTAATTATGCCAGACTCAACTCAATTATCTCCAAAAAAGAAAGGATCGGACAAAAAATATTTAGGGCCGAGGGCCCTGAACCGCCGTCAGTTGACACGCCAAAACTTGATTTTTTTGGTTGTGGCGATTATTATCATAGCAGGCTTAGCGGCGTTGGTAATTTCCAATCTTTCTTTCATTGTCGGAAAGATTAATCAGAGTTTCAAAGTCGGCAATAATGGAACGCAAAACATTACCCAATTTGATTTGAAAAGTTTTGAACAAATTCAAAATAAATTGGGCATCGTCTTAACGACTGCAACACCGACGCCGACGGAAACTCCTGCTTTAAGCGAAACGGCTACGACTACTCCGATTATCTCCATTACTCCTTTGCCGAGCGCCTCTACATCTACCTTAGAATCAAGTATCCCTCCGATTTCCACGATTACCCCGACAATTGCTCCGTCAGCAAGCCCAATTTAGTACATTTATTGCGAGCGCACATAGTTCAGTGGTAGAACGCTGTCCTGATAAGACAGAGGTCCTTGGTTCGATCCCAAGTGTGCGCACCAGAAAAATTCTTCAATCTTATGCCTTACGTTCCAAGTAAAAAAACGGACGAGAAATCAACTGACCGTGAAGTTCTTGACGCCGCTGTAGAGCGTCTGGTTAACGATATAGTTGCCAAGATTTCCAATAATCTTTCTCTTCTCACCGTCTACAAATCCGTTTTTATGAAAGTGGCGCAATCATTACAGTCCCTGCTTTCTGGAGTCAACGCTGACTCAGGCGTTGAGACCGATTTGGCCAGGGCGATTTATGATGTCAGCGCTAAATATGGTTATGAGGGAGCATATCTGGGAGAATTGAATTACGCTTTGACTCGGTTCATTCAAAGAGTTCCTCAACTCAAAGTTCAAAATGGCGCCTGGACGCAAGAATTACGCTACTGGCTTTATGCCGCGACAGTTGAAGCATTAATCTACGCTTCAATTGAAACCAGAAATCTTGATTTGGGTGTGAGCGGCGTCTTTGAAGACGTTAAAGATGAATACAAGAGGCGCGTGAATACAGCCTACGAAGCGGAGCAAACCATCAAGAGCGGCGATTGTTACGATGCTCCGTATTACACCCGATTAATTGAGGTGGTTGATGAAAACGGAAGGTTGATTGGCCACCAAGAAGTTATGTTAAAGCGAACCGACGCCACGCTTAAACAGGATGAGCTTGATTTTCAGATTGTCGTTAGAAAGAAGGAATAAATTATCCCTACATTGAAGGTTTCGATTTAAACGTAAAATCGCCTTATAGACGATTTTATTGTTTTATTTATTATAGTATAATGTTCCATAGAAGATTAAAAATTGGAAATAAGGAGATCGGAAATGTCTGATTTCTGGAAATCAAGAATCGGCAATAAGATGATACTGCAGTACTCTTTAGCGCCTTTTTTAGAATCAGCCGGTATTTTATTTTTAAGCGCAGAACTTTTATGGCATCGTTGGTCCATTCAACGCTTAGAAGAGATAAACGGCTTGGCCTTTAAGCTCCAACAAGACGGAGCCGTTAAGTTGAGACAGTGCGGATTGGAGTGGGCATGCGCCTTAAAAAACTTTGATGATGTTGCGCTTCGTTTGCGTGCAAGTGCATATTATCGTTATCGTGAGGATAGCGATAAAAACGTAATTGCCTGTCCTGAAGGAACAACTCATTTAGTTTCAGCCGCCGTGCAATTATTGTTTGCGATTTTTCCGCTGTTCGAAAAAATCGATGAAACATCGCACGTTAAAAAAGGCGGCTGGGTCACATGGTGTTCAAAAATATTAGAAACTTGCATGGAAGCTCCGTACCTAAAATCGCTCAAGGAGTTGTCTCCGGATGCCTTAAATGCACTTAAGCTTAATGCTATTTTTTTGGAATGTGAGGGTCTTGCTCATATTCAAGCGACGATAGAGGACTCTTTTTACTTTAAACACGAAAAAACG
>Ga0209507_1001852_pt1 | contig 15661 bp, 12 predicted proteins | sample AD_UKC028_MetaG_FD_184414 | JGI IMG/M metagenome (GOLD analysis project Ga0209507, IMG submission 184414) | Active sludge microbial communities of municipal wastewater-treating anaerobic digesters from USA - AD_UKC028_MetaG (SPAdes) (version 2) | ecosystem: Engineered > Bioreactor > Anaerobic >...
ACAGTAGCGTCACAAATGCCGAGTCGCTTGGGTTGTTCCCATACAGCGACTTGAATTCGGCGCTATTGATAAATCCGGTAGCCACTTGCGACAGCACCACGCCGCTGTCCATCTGATCGATCCAATAACCCAGACCACCTTGATCGGGCACCCGGTCAAAGGCAGCTTGGTAGAGGCGATAAGCCTGCCCGGCGTTGCCGTCGAGATCAAAGGCGAGGGTCTTGTCGGTGAATTGGAGGCGCTCCATGTGAATGATCGTATCTGTACCCTCGGCAACGGACGCTGCCGTCGTGCCCGACGAAGTCCTGGTTAGCGTGTACCCGGCCTTGTTGCCGCTAAAGACAGCGGTATCCCGTCCTGCGCCACCATCGAGGGTATCGTCGCCGGCACCACCGGTCAGCGTATCGTTGCCGGTGCCGCCCGTAACCACCTTGCCATCGATGCCTATGGCGATGGTTTTGTCCATGAATTGGAGGCGTTCAATGTTGGTGAGTGTATCCGTACCATCCGAGCCAACATTGTCATTCACTGTGTAACCGGCTGATGTTCTTGTAACGCTATAGGATGCGCTGAGGCCGGAGAAAATGGCTGTGTCAACGCCACTGCCGCCGTCCAAGGTATCGTTGCCGGCCCCCCCTTTTATATTGTTGTTCGCGATGGAACCGGTAATGCTGTCCGGACCGCTGCCACCGACGATGTTCTCGATGTTGGCAATCTGATCGACACCGATCTCGATGCCGATGGCGTTATTACTGGACAACGAAAGGTTGATGACAACACCCAACCCCGTTGAATCATAGGTCAGCGTGTCGACGCCATCCCCGCCGTCATAGACATCAGGACCGTCACCTATTCCGATGTCGATGATGTCGTCACCGCCGCCGGCATAGATGTAGTCATCGTGACCACCACTTATGAAATTGCCCAAGGGGGTTCCGATGATCGTCAGGCCTTCAACAACTTCCACAGAACTTCCTACCACTAAATTCCTGAGACTCTCTAACCCAATCACAGTTGCCGCGCCCACCACGGCAATCCCTGCGGCGACGGTGCCAGCTACGCTGAGTTCAACCGGAGAATAGATATGCCCAGTATCCATATCCACGGTAACCGGCGTCGAGTTTGCGAACGAGAGCACGGCAGTCGTCTCGCCAGACGTATCTTTCGCTAGCGAAAACGTGATATCCGCTGCCTGGTCCGCTGTCTGGTATTGGGGACGAACGAGTTCAGGGGTGGCTTTAGTCGCATCCACGTACATCCCCGATACAAACACGGTCTGGATATCGGGGTTTTGCGCGTAGGCAGGAAGCGGAAACCCGGAATACAGTTTCTCCAGTCCTTGCCCGATGTCGTAGTACAAAGATTGGCTGTGAAGGTCTTTCCAGTTTGCGCCAAGCTCTGCATCAAGTGCGCTTCGCTCGCTCATTACGATGTAAAGATCCCCTCGGAGGGGACTTACTGATTCGGGTACCTTGATGATGTCGCCTTCAATCAATATATTTGACATTCTGGTATCTGATTGATTCGACCCAACTCCGATCCCGCCCAGGCTTTCGCCATAGCCGGGATTCGCGAATGCTATCGCTTCGTACTCAACCGAGCCATTATTCTGATGTTTCTCCATGTATGCCTGCGCCATTGCGGCGCCAAGGCTGTGTCCGGTAACGTAAACATGCTTGATCCCGGCAACGCTCACGTAGCCATCAATGGCATCAATAAATGATGGATCGGATGGATCCAATGGATCGAACAAGTGATAATGATTTTCGCGCTGCAGCCAGCCATTTGTTCCCAGTCCATCAGCAAGAAAATCATCAGTTCCAGTAAAAGTCAGGAATATTGCATCGCTGGAACGGCCGACAATTGCTGATGCATTTCCGTTGACGAATACACCATTCGGCTTATAACCCTCCAGATTTTCCAAATCCAAGGGTTTTAATTGCAAATTTGAGAACGTCGTAAGTATTGCGCCAGGGACATTGAATTGATACGCGGCGAACATCAGCTTTCACAGGACTCCGGCCATTCCCATGTTGTCGTGAAAGATTGTTTTCGCGTCGGGAAGACGGGTTGGATCGTCCGCATCCACAATTGTGAATGGGGTTCTGAAAATCAAGTCTTCAGGATTCTGATTCGCGCTGCGCCACACGGAGAGATTGAACTTCTCCCAGGGTTCTGAAACACTGTCCGTGAGCAGTTGAATATCGAATGTCTGCTGTTCGATGTTCTGCCCAAATGTCACCGGATATTGATGGAGTTCGATATAGTCAGCATTGTTCGCCGGGCCGCCGGGCTGCGCTCCCGTGCTGACGTAAACGGTTTCCGGAGCGAGGCCCGCCGGGCGTGTCAGGGTCACGCTGATGTGGCCGGTAGCTTCGTCACCAACCAGTTCCAGCGGGGAAAGCCGGAAACTGGATGGTCCGGGTTCATTGTCGACAATCGTGAAGCTGGATCGGGCCAACCAGTTGTTGATCGAAGGATCTGGCGCAGCCTGAATGATGACGCCAAACGTCTCATTGCCCTCGGCCAAGGCATCTTCGTGGATAGCGATGCTAAATGTCTTTGAGGATTGTCCGGCAGCGAAGCTGATTCCGAGGTTGTTCAGGCCGGTGTAGTCACTGTTCCCGGTATTGTCGCCATAACCATTCTTGATGCCGTAAAGGGTACTGGCATATACGGTCTCGGAGGGCAAAACACCTGAACGGGTCAGCGTAAAGGTCAAGGTTCCGCTCGCTTCGCCGACCGCAGGCGATTGGGGGGTGAGTTTGTAGCTGGTTCCCGCAGCATTACTCAACACTAACTGGGTGAGCGCGTATGTCCCCATCCCGTTTTCATGGTAGCCGGTGCCTGCTGCCAGAAAATAGGTGCCATCGGTTTGGGGCGTGAAAGTGAACTTCGAGTTGAAGCCCGTGCCGCCATCATCGGCAAAGGCCAATCCAACCGGATTGCCGGCGCTGTCGCGAAGACGCAGGAACGGATCGTTCAGCGTTCCCGAGTCGGAAGAGGCACCCTTCAACTCGAACTGGTAGGCAGTGCCTGCGACGAGACTGGTTTTGAACCAGTCCGTGTCACCGATAAAGTTGATCGTCCCTTGTTTTGTTTGGCCAGTGGTGATTGTTCCAGTTGTTGAAATGGTCGATGAATAGTCGTCCAGAGTCGTCGCATCGTCACTGTGTATGGTGAAGGTCGACTTGGCCAGGTAGGTGTTCAGCAAATCGCTCGCGTTGCGTTGGACAACGAGTCCGAAGGTCTCGTCGCTCTCCATTACCGTGTCGTTGGTGATCGACACCGTTACCGTCTTCGACGTTTCGCCTGCGGCGAACGACAGCGCTTCATTGAACTTGCCGGTGTAATCGCCGATGTTGAGGGTGCCCTCGGTCTGCGCGGTGGACACATACACCGTCTCCGCCGGCAACAAGTTGGAACGCGTGAGGGTGAAACTCACCGTACCGGCGGCTTCACTCACCGTCGTTGTTCCGGGTGAGATTGAGTACATCGTGCTACTAGAACTAGAGTTGGTAATAACACCCGTCGTCGTTACGTTATTGCGGTAGTCGTCGGTAACGGCGGACAGACTCAGCGAATAAGCATACGCGGTGTCGGAGTAGCTGCTGATATCGACATAGTAAGTTCCGCTTGTGGCGGGCATGAAGCCCAGAGAGCCCATAACCCCTCTCATCACATTATCGGTATCCAACTGGTCGACGATCTTGCCGGCGGCGTCGAAAATAACGAGATTAGGCTCGTATGGGGCACCCGACGGGGTAACCGCGCTGAATGCATAGAGCGTATTGCACTGAGGGTCACCTGGAACCAGTCGTGATCACCGACAACGTTAAGGTTCCCCGTTTTCGTACTGCCCACCGCCAAAGTACCCGTCGTCGTTACGTTATTGCGGTAGTCGTCGGTAACGGCGGACAGACTCAGCGAATAAGCATACGCGGTGTCGGAGTAGCTGCTGATATCGACATAGTAAGTTCCGCTTGTGGCGGGCATGAAGCCCAGAGAGCCCATAACCCCTCTCATCACATTATCGGCATCCAACTGGTCGACGATCTTGCCGGCGGCGTCGAAAATAACGAGATTAGGCTCGTATGGGGCACCCGACGGGGTAACCGCGCTGAATGCATAGAGCGTATTTGCACTGAGGGTCACCTGGAACCAGTCGTGATCACCGACAACGTTAAGGTTCCCGGTTACCGTGCCAAGTATCGTCATCATGATGTTTCCATATGAATGTTCGAAAAAATCTACTGATCTAGTAGAGGGGGCTTGCGTTGTAACTTGACTAAAAAGTATTGCAGTGCGCGCATCTTATTTATCGCTGGACTCAGATCACCATGAAATCCAACGCAGTAAGCACCGGATGTGTCGTGGTGCCGATGTTGCCAGCGTAATCATCGATGCCAAGCGGGTACGAATAACTCGCCAGCGAACCATCCAAAAACAAAGCGACCGCACCAATATCTCCAATCGATGCTTCAAGAACCCAATCACCGACCGCTAATCCACCGGTCAAATCTGTTGAGGCCGCGACATCCGCCCCGGTGATCTGCCCCAGCCTCTCAATGAACTGCAACCCGACCTCGCCCTGCGCCACGTTGCAGCCATAGAGCAAGATGTCGCCGCTTGCGATCAGCGCATTGCCGATGGTGGCGAGCGCCGCGCTGTACTGTTGCAGATTGCCGGCATTGACCACGGTATCGCCGAGCAAGAGTTCGCCGCTGCTGCCGTGCGAGAAGATGTGAATTGCCGAGACGCCACTGGCGCCGCGCAGGCTGTCGGCGATCTGCAACAGCCCGTCGGTGGCTTGGTTGAGGATGACGACTTCGATGTCGGCGCTCAAGCCGGCGAGCAGGGTCTTCCAGTCAGTAATGGAAGGGTCAATGAAGACGATTCGACGAGCGGCAGTCATGACATAACCTTTGAAAAGTCTGAAGATATGCGGCAGTAAAGCCGTATACGCTGGCTATTTGGATTGAGTTTTGTTGGGGGAGTCAAAGACAGGGGCGGTAGTGGCTTGCGCTTGTCGCACCAACTCGCCGCGCACCTTGTCGAGCATGTCGACGGCCTGAAGGAATGCTGGCAGGGGAATGGCCACGCGCAGCGATGGTTCCATCGTCATCTGCTTCTTCTCGGCATCCAGCGAAACGAGCCGCAGGAAATCGAGACGGACTACACCATCGGCAATGGCGACGTTACCCAGACGGTCAACGAACAGATCGGACATGACACCCCCCGTGCCTTTGAATTCGCTGCCGCGCGTCAGGTGTCCGGGTTACTTTGGTAGCCAACACAACAGGCCAAGCGGATTGTTTTTTTGCTCAAGACGTTATGCACTGTATTCCTCTGGAATAGCCTTTGCAAGTCGCAGATTTTCATATTCGACACCACGCCTTTTTGCTCTGACAACCCCAAAGTCAAGCGATCAACCGTTCGAGTATTCATTTAACCGGACAGTAGTGGGTTCAACAGTATTCCGACTGAGCCCAGGGTTTTGCCTGCAAATCTTTCGCCGATAGCGTGGGTGTAGCGGTCAACGGCCATGCGATGCCGATTTCTGGGTCATTCCAGCAAATACAACGTTCGTGTTCCGGTGAATAGTAATTGGTCGTTTTGTACAGAAACTCGGCGCTTTCACTCAAGGTCAGGAAACCATGGGCAAACCCTGGCGGAATCCAGAGTTGCTTTTTATTTTCTGCCGACAACAATTCCCCCACCCATTGGCCGAAGGTTTTCGAGTTTTTCCGAAGGTCAACTGCAACATCGAATACCTCACCGTGAACAACTCGAACCAACTTACCTTGGGCTTTCGGCGCCACCTGGTAGTGAAGACCGCGCAGGACGTTCCGAGCTGATTTCGAATGATTGTCCTGCACAAAATGAGTTGCAAATCCAGTGGCCTCCACAAAAGCCCGGGCGTTGAAGCTTTCGAAAAAAAATCCGCGATCATCCCCGAAAACCCGGGGTTCAATAACAAGGACATCGGGAATCGCCGTAGGTATGGCCTTCATCAGAACACCTTTTCGCTCAGCAATCCTTGCAGATATTTCCCGTATCCGGTTTTGGCATAGGTCGCGGCTATGCTTTCCAGATGGGCGTCATTGATCCATGCTTGTCGCCAAGCGATTTCCTCCGGGCAAGCCACCTTCAGTCCCTGGCGCTTTTCGATGGTAGCGATGAACTGCCCGGCCTCGAGCAGGCTGTCGTGGGTGCCGGTATCGAGCCAGGCATAGCCACGCCCCATGATTTCGACTTCAAGCTTTCCATGCTCGAGATAGGCGCGGTTGACGTCGGTGATTTCAAGTTCACCGCGCGCGCTGGGGCGAATGTTCCGGGCGATATTGACCACGTCCCGATCATAGAAATACAGCCCCGTCACCGCATAGCGTGATTTTGGTTGGCGCGGCTTTTCTTCGATGGAAATGGCGCGCCTTCCGTGATCGAATTCGACCACGCCGTAGCGCTCTGGGTCATTCACGGCATATGCGAAAACCGTGGCGCCTTCTGATCGGGCATTGGCCCGCTGTAGCAGTTCGCTGAAATCGTGCCCATGAAAGATGTTGTCGCCAAGAATCAGTGCGCTCGGGTTGTCACCGACGAATCCGGCACCGAGGATGAATGCCTGCGCCAGCCCGTCCGGACTCGGTTGCACCGCATATTGCAGATGGATTCCCCACTGGCTACCATCGCCGAGAAGTTGGGCGAAACGCGGCGTGTCCTGCGGCGTCGAGATGATGAGAATCTCGCGTATCCCGGCCAGCATCAGCGTGGTGAGCGGGTAATAGATCATCGGTTTGTCGAAAATTGGAAGCAATTGCTTGGAGATCGAAAGCGTAGCCGGATAAAGACGCGTGCCGGAACCACCGGCGAGGATGATGCCCTTGCGCGAACTCATGCACGTTCTCCGTAGTTCGTTTCCATCCATTGACGATAAGCACCGCTGGTCACGTTGCGCACCCACGCCTGATTATCAAGATACCACCGTACCGTCTTGCGAATGCCGCTTTCGAAGGTTTCGGCTGGTTTCCACCCGAGTTCACGTTCGATCCGGGTCGCATCGATGGCATAGCGGCGGTCATGGCCCGGCCGGTCCTGCACGAAAACGATTTGTTCGCGATACGATTTGCCATCCAGCCGGGGCTGCAGTTCGTCCAGCAGGTCGCACAGCACATGGACAACCTCGATGTTGGCTTTCTCGTTCCAGCCGCCTACATTGTAGGTTTCGCCCGGCACACCCGCCTGGAGAACGCGGCGAATGGCGGAGCAGTGATCCTTGACATAGAGCCAGTCGCGTATCTGCCGTCCATCACCATAGATGGGCAAAGGCTTGCCCGCCAACGCATTGTGCAACACGAGGGGAATCAGCTTTTCCGGGAAATGGTATGGGCCGTAATTATTGGAACAGTTGGTGGTCAATATCGGCAGACCGTAGGTGTGGTGGTAGGCGCGCACCAGATGGTCGCTGGCTGCCTTGCTCGCCGAATAGGGGCTGTTGGGCTCGTAGCGGTTGGTCTCGCTGAATGCCGGGTCGCTCTCTGCCAGCGATCCATAGACTTCGTCGGTCGATATGTGGAGAAAACGGAAACCGGCTTTCGACTCGGCATCCAGTTCGCCCCAGTATGCTCGAACCGCTTCGAGCAGCCGGAAGGTGCCGACGATATTGGTCTGAATGAAATCCTCCGGGCCATGAATGCTGCGGTCGACATGTGATTCGGCCGCAAAATTGATGACGGCGCGCGGCCAGCTTTCCATTAGCAGTTCGGACAACAGATCAATATCGCCGATGTCGCCCTTGACAAAGCGATGGCGTGAGTCTCCTTGCAGGGAAGCAAGATTCTCCAGGTTTCCGGCATAGGTCAGCGCGTCCAGGTTAACTACCGCTTCGTCATTCTGCGCCAGCCAGTCGAGAACGAAATTACTACCGATGAAACCGGCGCCTCCGGTCACGAGAATCATCTGTTCGGCTCCCAAATCAAGGTCAATTCTTGTTGCCCGATGTTACTCGACCCGCACCCGCAAGAAACTTGCGAAACGTGGCATCCCGGTATTTGTCAGATCCCGGTAACGATACGTCACCGTCGTTCCGATAGGCGGCGGGTTGCTGCGCTGCTTGTCTGTGAACCCCGTACCCAGCGAGAACTCTCGCCCGTCTTCCGTGCGCACGCGCAACGCGCCCAGCATGCCAGCGTTTTTACCTTTGCCGGGCACATGGCCGATAACCACGGCTTCGGCATCTTCCCAGGGTTTCATTTTCAGCAGCGTGTCGCTACGGCCGGTTTCGTAGAGGGCGTCGGCGCGATGCAGCATCAAGCCTTCGCCACCGGCCTTGACGACTTCTTTCATGCGTTTTTGCAGGCTGTTGCGGTCGACCACCGAAAACTGCTCGATTTCACGAAGCCAGGGAATGTTGGCCTGGCGCACGATCTCGCGCATTGCCTCGGCACGCTCGCGAAAACTGCCGGGCGCGCCAGGCAGTTCGAAGACCATGTAGCGCACTTGCCGCCATTCGTTGTCGTCAGGGACATCCTTGCGGACGATGCCGGAGAGCCGCTCGAATTTGCCGCGCGCGATCCATAGTTCGCCATCTAGCGGGCGTTTCGGCAGCCCGTCGACAAACCAGCGCGGGGCATTGATTTCCTTGCCGCTGCGAAAGCGCAGAATGCTGCCATCCCAGATGGCGCGCACGCCGTCGAGTTTTTCGCTGACCAGATAACGGGTTACATCGACCTGATCGCGGTAGACCTCGGCGAGCAGGATGGCCGGGGATTCCGCAGCGCTGCCGGCAACTGGCAATGCAAGGGCCACGCCCAGCAGCAGCGCCCCGAGCAGCCGCGACATCAGTCACCGGCCCAGGTACGCCTCGCCTGACGGGCGATGCCGAATACTTCTTCCAGCCGCTCGCCATCGCCATGCGCCAACGCGGTTCGCAGTTCGTCGAGTTGCGCGCGGTAGCAATCAAGTTCGGTCAGCAATGCATCGCGGTTGGCGAGGCAGATATCGCGCCACATTTCGGGATGGCTGGCAGCGATACGGGTGAAGTCACGGAAGCCGGAGGCGGCGAAAGTGAAGAACAGGTCAGCGTCCTCGCGCACGGCCAGGTCGTGCACCAGGGCAAACGACAGCAGATGCGGCAGATGGCTGACAGCAGCGAATACCCGATCGTGCGCTTGCGGCGACAGTTCGTAGATATCCGCCCCACACAGCGACCAGGCACGCTTGATGTGGTCGAGCGCATCGTCCGCGTTTTCCGGCAAAGGCGTGACGACGACCTTCTTGCCCTGATAGAGGTCCCAGCGGGCTGCAGATGGGCCGCTATTTTCGGCACCGGCAATCGGGTGAGCCGGGACGAACTGGCTGATCCGCTCGCCAAGTGCGGCGCGGGCGGCGGCGATCACGTCGCCCTTGGTCGAACCACCATCGGTGATGATGGTATCCGGCCCGAGATAAGGCGCGATGCGCTCGAAAATTTCCGGCATCTGCGCCACCGGCGTTGCCACCAGCACGATGTCGGCATCCTCGATTTCATGCGTCGGGTTGATGCCGGCGCGGTCGATAACGCCAAGTTGTTGTGCCACCCGCAAGGTGGCCGGCGTGCGACCGAAACCGACAACCTCCTCGACCGCATTCGCCTCCTTGAGCGCCAGCGCGAAGGAGCCGCCGATCAGGCCAGTGCCGAAAACGACAATCTTGCCGAATTCGGACATTTACAGTGCCTTCTCCAGCGCTTCGAGGAAGCGAGCATTTTCCGGCTCGGTACCGATGGTCACTCGCAACCACTCGGGCAAACCGTAGCCGCCAATCGGGCGCACGATAACGCCCTGTTGCAACAGCTTCTGATTGACCGCCGCACCGTCTCCCGCCTTGAAGGTGACAAAGTTTCCGTACGACGGGATATATTCCAGCCCGAGACGTTTCAGGCCGGCAACCAGCTGTTCCATGCCGCGCCGGTTGAGTTCGAAGCTTTCGGCAACGAACGCATGGTCATCCAGTGCGGCGACCGCTGCGGCAATCGCCAGATTATTGACGTTGAACGGCTGGCGCACGCGGTTCATCAGGTCGGCGATTTCGGCGGAAGCCAGCGCATAGCCGACGCGCAGGCCGGCGAGGCCGAAAATTTTGGAGAAGGTGCGGGTAACGACCAGGTTCGGGAAATCCTTGATCCAGGCCGCGGTATCGACCCGCTCGGCAGGCGGTAGGTATTCGTTGTAGGCCTCGTCCAACACCACGACCACGTCTTTAGGCACCGCTTGGAGGAAGGCGCGCACTTCCGGATAAGGCAGGAAGTTGCCGGTCGGATTGTTCGGGTTGGCGATCCAGATGATGCGCGTGTCGGGCCGGATGGCGGCACGCATGGCGTTCAGGTCGTGACCGTAATGCTTGGCCGGCGTCGCGATCAGCTCTGCTCCGGTCGACAGCGTGGCGAGGGGGTAAACCGCGAAGGCGTGCTGGGCGAAAATCGCAGAACGGCCCGGCGCCAGGAAAACGCGGGCGATCAGGTCGAGCACATCGTTGGAGCCGTTGCCGAGCACGACCTGGTTCTGCGCCAACCCTGCACGCTCGGCCACCGCCCGGATCAGTTCAAACTGATCGGGATAACGCTCGATACCATTGATCGCCGCCTCGACCGCCTTTTTTGCCTTCGGACTCATGCCCAGCGGGTTTTCGTTAGAGGCCAGCTTGACGATTTTGTCGACCGGAATCCCCATTTCGCGGGCCAATTCGGTGATCGGCTTGCCCGGTTGATAGGGAGAAATGGCACGCACGTAGGACAAGGCGTGGTCAACGAGGCTCATTCGGGAATCCCTCAATAAACGGCAACCGGATAGGAGCCGAGGATTTTCAGATAGGCGGCATGCGCAGCCAGCTTTTCGAGCGCGGCCTTGACCGCCGGGTCGTCGCGATGACCCTCGATGTCGACGTAAAACACGTATTCCCACAAGGCATTGCGGGCGGGACGTGATTCCAGGCGACACATCGAGACGCCAGCCGAGGACAAGGGCAGCAGCAACTCGTGCAGCGCGCCAGTCCGGTTCGGTGCCGACATGATCAGCGAGGTCTTGTCGCGTCCTGAGATGCCGGCGTCGTGCTTGCCGAGCACCAGGAAGCGCGTCGTATTGTTCGGCTCGTCCTCGATGTTCTCGATCAGCTTCGGGAGCTTGAAGCGCTCTGCCGCCGCCTCGCCGGCAATTGCCGCAACGCCGACCTCTGCCGCCGCCATCTGCGCCGCCAGCGAGTTGCTGGCCACCGAGATGCGCGGCACGCCGGGGAGATTGCGATTCAGCCATTCGTGGCACTGGGCCAGCGACTGGGCATGCGAGTAAACCTTGGTCACCTTGCCGAGATCGGGTTCGTTGGTCAGCAAGTTCTGGTGAATGCGCAATACCACTTCGCCACAAATTCTGAGCGGCGTGGCCAGCAGCAAATCCATCGTTCGGCCGACCGCGCCTTCGGTCGAATTCTCGACCGGCACCACGGCGTAGTGGGCATGCGCCGATTCGACTTCGCGAAAAACGTCGTCGATCGAGGCCTGCGGCAACAGCCGGGCGGCGTGGCCGAAATGCTTGGTCGCCGCGCTGCCGGTGAACGAACCAAGCGGGCCGAGGAAGGAAATCCCGAGCGGCTCTTCGAGCGACAGGCAGGCCGACATCACCTCGCGAAAGAAGAAGGTGATGTTTTCGCCAGACAAGGGGCCGGGGTTGCTTTCCTGCAAGCGGCGCAGCACCTGCGCCTCGCGCTCGGGGCGGTAGATGTGTCCGGCTTCACCGTGCTCGGCCTTGATCTCGCCGACCTTTTGCGCGCAGCGGGCACGCTGGTTGAGCAGGCGCAACAACTCGGCGTCGATGCCGTCGATTTCGGCGCGGACGCCGGCCAGGGCCTTGTGCAGATCGTCGCTCATCGGTACTTACCCGTTGCGTTTGGCGAAATCGTTCATGAAATCCACCAACACCCGCACGCCTTGCAGCGAAACGGCGTTGTAGATGGAGGCACGCATGCCGCCGACCGACTTGTGGCCTTTCAGCGAGACGAGGCCGGCGGCCTTGGATTCGGCGAGGAATGCGGCGTCGAGTTCAGGATTGGCCAGGGTAAATGGCACGTTCATCCGCGAACGGCAATCGGGATCGACCGGGTTGCTGTAGAAGCCACCCGAGTCGTCAATGGCTTCGTACAAAATGGACGCTTTTTCGGCGTTGACCGCAGCAATGCCTGGCAGCCCGCCCTGGCGCTTGAGCCATTGGAAGACGAGGCCGGCGACGTAGATGCCGTAGGTCGGCGGCGTATTCAGCATCGAGCCGTTTTCGGCCATCACCGCGTAGTCCATGACGGTCGGGATGGTCAGGGGCGCCATGCCGAGCAGGTCGCGGTGAACGATGACCAGCGTCAGGCCCGAGGGGCCGATGTTCTTCTGCGCCCCGGCGTAGATCAGGCCGAATTTTTCGACCGCCACCGGCGCCGACAGAATGTGCGACGACATGTCGACCACCAGCGGCACGCCGGTTTCGGCAATGCGCTGGGCGGGAATTTCAACGCCGTGGATGGTTTCGTTGGTGCACAGATGCAAATAGGCGGCGAACGGATCGAGCTTTATTTCGTCAGCCGTCGGCAAGCGGGTGAAGCCGCTCGCTTCGGTGGTCGCGGCGCAGCGGACATTGCCCGAATTTGCCACGACTCGTTGCGCTTCCTTGAACGCTTTCTTCGACCACGAACCGGTGACGATGTAATCGGCCGAACGCCCGGCCAGCAGGTTCATCGGAATCTGCGCAAACTGCTGCGTCGCGCCGCCTTGCAGGAACAGCACCTTGTACTGCTCGGGGATACCCATCAGTTCGCGCAGATCGGCTTCGGCCTGGTCGAGGATGGACATGAATTCCTTGCCGCGATGGCTCATTTCCATGACGCTGCACCCGGCGCCATGCCAGTCGAGCAATTCCTCCTGTGCCTGGCGCAGAACCTCCTCCGGCAATGCCGCCGGGCCGGCGCTGAAATTCCAGATGCGCGTCATCAGGCTTCTCCAGCCTCGCCTTCGGCGGCCGGCGCGGAATTTGCCCCGTTTTCGCCGTCGACCGCAACAGGCGCTTCGCCTTCGGCTTCGCCCACCGATTCGGCGACTTTTTCCAGCCCTGCCAGCTTTTCGCCGTCATCCAGCGAAATCAGCGTCACACCCTGCGTTGCCCGGCCCATGCCGCGAATTTCGGCAACCCGGGTACGGATCAGCACGCCGCCGGTGGTGATCAGCATGATCTCATCTTCGTCATTGACCAGCTTGGCGCCGACGACGATGCCATTGCGTTCGCTGTCGGCAATGGCGCGCACGCCCTGCGTACCACGCCCGGAGTGACGGAAATCGGCCAGCACAGTGCGTTTACCGTAACCGTTCTCGGTCGCCACCAGCACCGTCTGCTGGTCATTCTCGGCCACCAGCAGCGAAATCACCGATTGCTCCGGCATCAGCTTCATGCCGCGAACACCACGGGCGCCACGGCCCATCGGACGAACGTCTTCCTCGTCGAACCAGACCGCCTTGCCGGCGTTCGAGACGAGCACGATGTCGCTGCTGCCGCTGGTCAGTTCGACGCCGATCAGGTAATCGCCCTCGTCCAGCGTCACGGCGATGATGCCGGCCTTGCGCGGATTGGAGTAATCGGACAGCGGCGTTTTCTTGACCGTGCCCATCACCGTCGCCATGAACACGTACTGGTCGTCGGAGAACTCCTTGACCGGCAGCACGGCATTGATCCGTTCGCCCTCTTCCAGCGGGAAGAGATTGACGATCGGCTTGCCGCGACTGTTGCGGCTGCCCTGCGGCGCTTCGTAAACCTTGAGCCAGTAGCAGCGGCCACGGTTCGAGAAGCACAGGATGTAATCGTGGGTGTTGGCGACGAACAGGTGATCGACGAAATCCTCTTCCTTGATCGCCGCCGCCTGCTTGCCACGCCCGCCCCGGCGCTGGGCGCGGTAATCGGCGAGCGGTTGCGCCTTGATGTAGCCGCCGTGAGAGAGGGTGACCACCATGTCCATCGGCGTAATGAAGTCTTCGATGCCCAGTTCCTGCGTGTGCAGCACGATCTCCGAACGACGCTCGTCGCCGAACTGGTCGCGGATCGCCGTCAACTCGCCGACGATGATCTCGGTGATGCGCTCCGGTTTGGCCAGAATGTCGAGCAGATCGATGATCTTGGCCATCACGTCCTTGTACTCGCTGACGATCTTGTCTTGTTCCAGACCGGTCAGGCGTTGCAGGCGCAGTTCCAGGATCGCTTGCGCCTGGGCGTCGGAAAGTCGATAGCCTTGCGACGACAAACCAAATTCAGGCGCCAATCCATCCGGCCGCGAAGCGTCGGAAGCGGCGCGCACGAGCATTTCCTCGACCACCGGGCTGCGCCACTGGCGCTCCATCAGGCCACGCTTGGCATCCGGCGGCGTCGGTGCGGCCTTGATCAGCGCAATGATTTCATCGACGTTGGACAAGGCGACGGCCAGGCCTTCGAGGATATGGCCGCGCTCGCGCGCCTTGCGCAGTTCGTAAACCGTGCGCCGCGTCACCACCTCGCGACGGTGCGAGAGGAAGCACTCGAGCATCTGCTTCAGGTTGAGCAGGCGCGGCTGTCCATCGACCAGCGCCACCATGTTCATGCCGAAGGTGTCCTGCAACTGCGTCTGCTTGTACAGGTTATTGAGGATGACCTCGCCGACCTCGCCACGCTTCAACTCGATGACGATGCGCATGCCGGACTTGTCGGATTCGTCGCGGATATCCGAAATGCCGTCGATCTTCTTTTCGTTGACCAGTTCGGCGATCTTTTCGATCAGCGACTTCTTGTTCACCTGATAGGGAATCTCGTCGACGATCAGCGCCTGACGGCCATTGCCCTTGTCCATGTCCTCGAAATGGGTGCGGGCACGCATGACGACGCGGCCGCGGCCGGTCTTGTAGCCTTCGCGCACGCCCATCACGCCGTAGATCAGCGCAGCGGTCGGGAAGTCGGGCGCCGGAATGTATTCGATCAGCTCGTCAATCGAAATCGCCGGGTTTTCCAGCACAGCCAGACAACCGGCAATGACTTCGTTCAGATTGTGCGGCGGAATATTGGTCGCCATACCGACCGCAATACCCGACGAACCGTTGATCAGCAGGTTCGGGATGCGCGCCGGCATGACCAGCGGCTCGTTCTCGGAACCATCGTAGTTCGGCCCGAAATCGACGGTTTCCTTGTCCAGGTCTTCCAGTAACTGGTGGCCGATTTTGGCCATTCGCACTTCGGTATAACGCATCGCCGCCGCGTTATCGCCGTCGACCGACCCGAAGTTGCCCTGGCCATCGACCAGCATGTAGCGCAGCGAGAAATCCTGCGCCATGCGGACGATGGTGTCGTAAACCGCCGTATCGCCGTGCGGGTGATATTTACCGATCACGTCACCGACGATACGCGCCGATTTCTTGTAAGCCTTGTTCCAGTCGTTGTTCAGCTCGTGCATCGCGAACAACACCCGGCGATGCACCGGCTTCAAACCATCGCGCGCATCCGGTAGCGCACGGCCGACGATCACGCTCATCGCATAATCGAGATAGGAACGCCGCATCTCGTCTTCGAGGCTGATCGGCAGTGTTTCTTTGGCGAATTGATCCATGTCTCACATTCGCACCGCTTGCGCGATGCAT
>Ga0209507_1001853_pt1 | contig 15659 bp, 7 predicted proteins | sample AD_UKC028_MetaG_FD_184414 | JGI IMG/M metagenome (GOLD analysis project Ga0209507, IMG submission 184414) | Active sludge microbial communities of municipal wastewater-treating anaerobic digesters from USA - AD_UKC028_MetaG (SPAdes) (version 2) | ecosystem: Engineered > Bioreactor > Anaerobic >...
CTGTTCGATAAAAGCGCGCGGGATGATTGCTGGCCGCGGCGTCCGCGACTTCGAGGGAGACCGCCAACAGGCCGTTGGTCGCGAGCGTCATCCAGTCGACGAGATTCGTGGAAGCCTCGACGATGCACTCCACTCCCGGATCGCCGGCAATCCGAAAACGGAACTGGTCGTTTTCGCCGAAGCCCGCCGAGGTCAGGGACGGCGCGATGGGCGGGTTCACCGTGACGCGGAAGCTCTGGGTTGCGCTGAGGACAGGCCCGGCGGAGGTGACGGACAGCCGGGGCGCATTTTCAGGGCCGCCTTCCTTTGCGCCATAATAGGCGAGGCTGTCGGCGGTGGTGTTGGTCGAACAAAGCCGCAGGGATGATCGACGATTACCGGGACAGGCGCCGAAAGGCCGGCGGCGCCGAGGCTGTCGGTCGCCCGGGCAACGAGCGTGTAAGCGCCTGCCGCCGCATTGGACCACACGATCGAATAGGGAGGATTCGTTTTCTGCCCGATCGGAATATTCTCGGCAAAGAACTCGACCTTCGCGATGGAGGCGTTGGTGCTCGAGACGTCGGCGGCGATGTCGATGGCAGCCGGCGCGACAAAGCGGGCGTTACCGGCTGGCCTGGTGATCTGCAGGGTTGGCAGGTGGCCGGGCAAATAGCGGGAGCGCAGGCGGTTTTCGAGGTCGATGCGCTCGGGCGGCGGCAGCGCGCGCGTGTAGACGAGCACCTCGGCGATGTCGCCCGGGAAACAGGTTCCGGACGCGCCCCGGCCCAGGCAAGGGACGTCGACCGTGCCGGCGATCGGCGCGCGCTTGCCGTCGGCGCGCATCACCAGGCTGCCATTGACGTAGAGCGAATCGGCGGTGTTGTCATGGACGCCCACGGTCATGGTGAAAGCGTTTCCGATCGGCGATGGCCGGGTGTATTTGAACAGGTTGCCTGTCTGCGTGGTCCCGAAGCGCATCACGATATTGGACTGGAACGGGCTCAGATAGGTCCAGCCCCACGACGTCGTCTCGCCCCAAAAGATCGGGGCGTAACTGCCCTGGTTGGCACCGGGGTCGCGGCTGGCGGCATTGGCGGACACGAGCACAACCGTGAGGCCGGTCGAGCCGTTGATCGGGAGGCCGAACTCGAAGAAGTCATCGAGGCCGTCAAACCGGATGGCCGGCTTGCCGTGGAGCGCGTCCGGGGCGAACCGCGGCCGGCTGGCGGCTGCCGGCTGCACGGCATCCCGGCGATGGCCGGACTGATCGGCCCATTCGGAGACGCCCGATGCATCGAGAGTGACGCCTGCGTCGGCTCGGACCCAGAACGCCAGGCCGTGAGTGGGCACCGCGCCGCCGACACCGACTGCCAGCGTGCGGGCCGTGAGGGGTGTGCTGGGCCCGGACACGTTGCCCGCGGCGTCGAAGGCTCTCACGGTGTAGATGCAGGCCGCATCCGATGCCAGACCCGCATCCGTGAAATGGGTCGAGACAGCCGTGCCCGCCTCGACGCCGTTGCGAAAGACGCGATAGCCGCTGACGCCAACGTCGTCGATCGAGGCCGGCCATTGAAACGACACGCTGCTGCCTGTCACGTCAGTGATCTCGAGGTTGGATGGAGCGGTGGGCGCCAGAGAATCCGGGGCCCATGAATTCTCGCTGAGATCTCGGATGCGGATGTTCCTGAACCGCGCAACGGCGCCTTGGGGCCACTCGGCAGGGGAGTCATGGACCTGCAGCGCGATCCTCCCGGTCGCCGAGAGCCGGAGCTGTGTATCCTGGTAATCTTCGATTCGAGCGCCGTTGATCCAGGTGATGATCCGCGGCGGATTATTGGTCACCTGGACGCGAAAGGTGTTCCAGCCAGAGGGATTCCAGATGCTCGGCCAATCGGTGGCGCTGAAGAAGGCTGGGTTTCCCTGGATGGAATTGGTGCCGGTGAGGGTGAAGCTCCACGAGCCGGTGTTGCCGATGCCGGAGAGGTAGATGCCGCCCATGGGATTGCCGGCCTGATAATCGATCGTGACCTGGTATGCTTTCCCATCAGCCGTCGTCCGCGTGTACAAGCCGGTGTCCACTCCCCAGTCCGGCCAGACCTCGAACGTGACCTCGAAATCGCCGAACGAACGGTCGCTGAGAAGAAGGCCGCCATTGCCGCTGCCGGGCGGGTTCTGCTGGCCGACGATGGCGCCTCCGACGACCTGCCAGAGGCCGCCCGCGCTGTGCCAGCCGGCGAGGTCCACCCCGTTGTCGAGGCGCACGATGGCGTCGTTCCGCCAGTAATCCGCGTGGTAGGTGGCGCCGTCCTTGTTCCAGATCTTGGTGACGATATCGATGTCGCCATCGCCGTCCACGTCGCCGATGGCGGCGTCGTGCCAGCCGGGATTATCGACCTGGATGACCTGGGGAGTGAAGGCGGGCGGATTGGATCCGGAGCGGATCCAGATCACGCCGCGTTCTTTGAGGCCGGCGGGTTTCATCGGCAGCTTGTTCCCGCTCATGGGAGACGGGTCCTCCTGCTCGCCGGCGAACACGTCCAGGTCGCCGTCCAGATCGAAATCCGCAACTCCGAGCGAATGGAACGAGCCAGTCCCGGGGACATTCCCGGGCAAGGTGGGTGGATCGGGCAGCGGGAAGCGGGTCCAGTTGGTGCCGGCACCCTCGTTGCGCACCCAAAAAACGTGGCCGTACCCGGTGTCGCAATCGCCGTAAACGATGTCCAGGTCGCCGTCGCCATCCATATCGGCGATCCAGCTTCGGATGCTGGTGCCGTAGGAGGCATTGGGGATCGGCAGGTGCGGCCAGGGGCGTCGCGTCCAGGCTCCCGCTCCGTTGCCCGGATTGGCATACCAGTAGCCCGCAACGACCAGATCCAGATCGCCATCGCCGTCGAGATCGCCGGCCCCCCGCGGGGTGATGCCGCCGTGATGACCCACGTTTTGGGCGATGGTGCTCGAAGCCATCGCGAGAGCCGGGTTGAACCACTGAAGCGTGTTGCCATCGAAGGTGACAATGTCCTCCCGGCCGTCGCCACTGATGTCCGCATCCAGGATGTCATGGCCGCTGCCCCCGAAGAAATTGGTCTTCCATGCCCCGTCCGGCTCTTGACCCAGCGTGCCCGGATTCTTGAACCAGACGCCGCTGAAGACCAGGTCCACCCAGCCGTCGCGGTCCACATCGAGCGACGCGCCCCCGAGCGCCTGCGGAAGGCTCTCTGAATCGCTGATGAGGTGTTGGACCCACGTCGAGTCCGTCCGCCGCTCATACCACCAGAAGCCGTGCACATCGCGCCGGGACAGCGCGCAATCGAGGTCGCCGTCCCCGTCCAGGTCCGCCAGGGGCAGCCCGCCGGTTCCCCACGAGCTCCCCGGCAGCGGATTGCGGATTGTGAAATGCTGAAAGCGGACCATCCCGTCCGCGGCCCAGCTTGCCGCGCTGGCCGCCGAGGCGGCCCCCGGAGAGATCAAGGCATGCTCGGATGCCCGCGCGAGCCCTATCGAACCGCACAACCCAAGAACAAACAGTTTCGTCAAGGCATGAAAGTCCTGCATGGCGAGTTCGATAACTACCGCAAACCCCCCATCCGCACAACGCTTCAATTCCGTCCAGGAAAAGGAGTTCTTCCTGATCACGACGATCAACGTGCAATAGGGACAAACCTGGAGGAAGAATGGAAATGTCAATTATTTAGATGCGACCCCATTGCAATTCGGTCCTGAGCTCGATGTACCCGGCGCTGGCGGAAATCTGCGCTTCAGCAGGAGCAAAAATGGAGCGCCGTCATGGCGGCGGTGGCTGAGCGGCCTTGGAATCGCACTTCAGGGAAAATCAAGAGCGGCAGATTATAAAAAACCTGCACGTGAAGACTCAATCCCATTTGACGGCGCTCCTCGGTGTCCTGGCGATCAATGCGGCCCTGCTGTTTCTGAGAGGCGGCGTTCCCGCCCAAGCCGGTCCGCCGGCGCCTGGCGCCTTAAGCCACCCCGGGGCTGCGATGTCTGCAGCCGAGTCGCAGCTCAGCCGCCCGGCTCCGTCCCGAGCGGAAGCCGCGCCTCCACGGCCGGCAGGGATGCCTGCCGCTGCCCGGTTGACCGTGGGCGGGGATGACCCCTATGTTTTTGCGCTGGCGATGTCGGGCACGAATCTTTACGCAGGGGGCTCGTTTAACGGGGCGGGCGGCAGCCCCGCCAACTACCTGGCTCGCTGGGACGGGAGCAGCTGGTCGACGGTGGGCGGAGGCGTGAACTACCATGTCCGCGCGTTGTGGGCGTCGGGCAGCCGGCTTTATGTGGGCGGCGGCGCACGCCTGGTGGAAGACGGACGGCCCTTGGTTGAGGCCAATGGGGTCGCATCTAAATAATTGACTCGATGAATAGTCTCAATTCTTCGGCGTAAAATGCCAGCCCGCTCATCGGCCTTTTCGGGCGCCCCCGTTGGTTCCCAATGGCGGAGAGGGAGAACTGCAGACGGCCACCGGAGGCAATTCCCTCCCCCCGCGAGGATCGAGCGGGGGGAGGGCACAGGGAGAGCGTTGCTGACAAACGACTTGTCACGCATCGGGGCCATGAACCGTGTTGGAGCGCGGGCTTTAGCCCGCTGTCGCGTGTTCAGCCTGTCGCGTGTTGCAGCGGCCTGAAGGCCGCGCTCCGGCAGGGCAGGTTCATGGGGAGGGTTCCAAAACAGATCGACCACCTCTCCCCGTCCCTCCCCTCCACTGGCGCGGAGGGGAGGGAGAAGACGAACTGCGGACGATCACCACAATGTGACCGGACGCACCAAGCGTTGAGGAATTTTGTCCTACACCCCTCGGTTCGGCCTCCTCAAAATTCCCTTTTCATTCCATTGGAAGCGGGTCAAAATGAAGCCACGGTCTGAATTGAACGCAACGCAATTACATGTCGCAAACTATGCAGACAAATCCAATTATCAAGAGGACTTTGCTGGGTCTGGGCCTGGCGGCAGCGCTGGGCGCGACGGCCCGAGCTGACTTCGATCCGATCCCCCTGACACCGGAGAGCTTTTCCCACGACGTGGTTGTGGAAAAGGCGGCCCCGACGCCTTTGAACGCTTACGCCACCGCCACCATGGACGGCGGCACCAACAACAATGCCTGGGTCTGGTTCGAGCAAGGCTACCTGCCCTCGCTGCCTACGGCCGGTCTGCCCGAGCAAGGGACCACCTTCACCGCTGTCAGCGACGTCGCCCACGTGTTCAAGATGGCGTCCGATTACACGGCGAACAACGCGCTTCTCGTCTACAGCAACGCATTGCCCACGGCAAAGCTGACGTTTACGGCCCCCGGCGCATATTACCAGCTATCCGCGCTCGTCGCATCGGGAGGCGGCGCCGTGCCCAACCTGGCCTACACGATTCACTACCAGAACGGAGCCACGGAGATCGGCTCGATCCAATCCCCCGATTGGTTCAACTCGCCCCCGGAAATCGCCTGGAACGCCGCCGGCCGCCTCAACTTCGATAACGGCCAGGTCGGCAGTCTGCGGACCCTCGATCCGAAGCTGTTCTACGCGGATATTTATCTGATGGACGCCAGCACGCCTGTCACGGGCATCACCTTCGCCTCCACCAATGGCTTTCGAGCCGCTGTCTTCGGCATCAGCGGCTGGACATCAATCGACGGATGCAAGCCCATCGACCTGGCCGGGTTCAACCGCGACATGATCGTCGAGAAAACCGCTCCGGTGACCGGCACCCTGCAGAGCCGGATCAACACGGCGATGGACAGCGGGTATGCAACGGTCACGGGCAACACCTGGTACGAGGTTGGATTCAATCCCGTTGCGCCTGCGACTGGCCTGCCGGCTGCAGGTTCCACTCTTGTCGTCGGCGGCACCAACACCTTCGTGATGCCGGCATCCTACACCACCAACAACGCCCTCTTCATCGCCGCGGCCGGCGGCTTCACCTCCGGAACGCTGACCCTCGATGCGCCCGCGGCTTACACAGGCATATCGTTCCTGACAGCGGCTGGAAACGGGCCCCTGGTCGCCACCGTCACCGTCACTCACAACGACGCGACCACCGAGGAATTCTCGTTGAGCATACCCGACTGGTTCAATCAGCCCAACGAGGCGTATATCGCTGCCGGCCGTGTCAACCCGGTCGACATGACCTTCAACAATGTCAACTCGACGAATCCGCGGCTCTTCGCCGTGAATATCGCTCCCGCCTTCTCGACGCCCATCACCCAGATCGCGTTTGTTTACAGCAGCGGCGGGCGCGCCCCGATCTTCGCCGTGAGCGGCCAGACGACCGCCGGCGGCGCGTTCAATCCCGTTGCCGTCAGCGGGTTCAATGCCGATGTCGTCGTCGAGGCGAATCCGCCCTGGCCGCCGCGCGGCCTCCAGGCCTACACGACCGCCAGCATGGACGGCGGCGTGGGCAACACCGGCAACACATGGGTCGAGCGGGGCATCTATCCTCAATTCCCCGAATGCGGTCTGCCTCCCGCAGGCACGATCATCACCAGCCTGGACAAGAGCGATCATCACTACCAATTGCCCGCCACCTACACCGGCAATAATGCCGCATTCGTCGACTCGGTGCGGAGCAACATCAACCTGACCCTGGCCGAGCCGAAGGCCTACTCGGCGCTCTCGTTCCTGAGCGCCACCGCGAACAACAGCGTCACCAACGAGGTGGTCATCCAGTTCCAGGACGGCACCAGCGAGACCAACACCTTCACCTCGCGCGATTGGTTCAACAACTCGCCCTACGCGTACACTGCTCGCGGACGAGTGAACCTGATCAACGGCACCATCAACAACGCGCACACGACCAACCCGCGCCTCTACGAGGCCGAGTTCCCGCTGATGAATCATGTCAGCCCCGTCACCAATATCGTCCTCAAGTTCCTCGGCGCCTTTAACCCCACCACGGGGCGCATGGTGGTCCTGGCCGTCAGCGCGACGGCGGGCGCGGTTCGGCCCATCATCCGGACCGTTCCGAGCACCATGCTGGTCCTCGAAGGCCCGCAGGTGTTTTCCGCCGCCATGGGCGGCGGCGACGAGCCGATCTCGTATCAATGGTACCGCGGCACGGGCGGCGCGTTCGCGCCGATTGCCAACGGCGGGGCCGTCTCCGGCGCCAACACGACCGATCTGACTTACAGTCCCATGCTGTGGAGCGACGGCGGCGATTTCTACATGGTCGCCTCGAACGTCGCCGGATCCTCGACCAGCGCGGTATTCACGGTGACCCTGCGTTCCGGGTTGGCGGACGTCACCCAGCCGGGCGACTCGATCTCGATCTATCAGCCCAATGGCGGGGATGTGCCGCCCGCCAACGAGAACGTCGAGCACTCGATCGACAACCTGATGGCGAAGTACCTCAATCGCGGCGGCGGTGAGAGCCCGTTCGTCGGGCCCGCCGGCTTCGTCGTGACTCCGTCCATGGGCGGCTCGATCGTCAGCGTCCTCCGGTTCTACACGGCCAACGACGCCGAGACCCGCGATCCCGTCAATTACCTTTTTGAAGGATCGAGAGACGGCGGCGGCACTTACACGACAATTGCCACCGGCTCGCTCGCCTTGCCGGCTGCACGCAATGCGACAGCCGCCGACGTTGTGAATCCGTTGACCCAGAATCTTCAGGAGGTCCGCATCTCGAACACGAGCGGCTACACCACCTACCGGATGAGCTTCTCGAGCGTCAAAGGCGCCACGGAGACCTTGACGCAGATCGGCGAGGTCGAGCTTCTGGGCGTGGCGGATCCCAACTCGGCGCCCACGGTTGTTTCGGCGCCTGTCAACACAGTGGCGAACGAGGGCGGCACTGCCACGTTCTCGGTAACGGCGGTCGGGCCAGGCACGCTCGGCTACCAATGGTACGACGTGACCTGGGGTGATCCAGGGACTCCTGTCGCGGGCCAGAACGGGCCCACCATGGTCCTCTCGGCCATCACTGCGGCCATGAACGGCAATCTGTATCGCGTCGTGGTGAGCAACGAGTTCGGGGCCGTCACCGGCCCGGCCATCGCCAATCCGGCTGCGCAGTTAGCCGTCAACAGCGGGCCGCCGATGGTCGTGACGGACATCGATCTCGAGGGCGTGGTCTATGCCGGGCGCACTTACGTGCTGTCGGTTCCTGTCATCGGGACTGAGCCGATCACTTATCGGTGGCAAAAGAACGGCATCAACCTCGCCGACACGGATCGGATCACCGGATCTCAGAGCAACGTGCTGACCATCGTCAACGCCCAAGCTGAGGATGCGGGCAATTATCAACTGGCCACGATCCAGAATATGTACGGCAACGCCCAGACCTCGATCCAGGCCCTCACGGTCCAGACAGTGGCGGCGCTGACACCATACGGCGCGGGCTGGGCTCTCGGTGGAGCCCCCTCTCCGGCGACCGTCACCGATGGCGTTCTCGAGCTGAGCGCTGGCGTGGGCAGCACGGCCCGGAGCGCCTGGTACAAGCATCAGCTCTACGTCGGAGCCTTCAAAGCATCGTTCACTTATCAAGATGTTGGCGGGGCCGGCGCGGATGGTATCGCGTTCGTCGTGCAGCGCGATCCTCGAGGGACAACCGCGCTGGGCGCCAATGGCGGCAGCCTTGGATACTCGGGAATCACGCCCAGCGCTGCGCTCCAGATCAACATCTATGCCAACAACACCCCCGGGATCGCGTTCCACACCAATGGCGCAACCGGTACCTACACCGCCACCGGGCCGGTCAACGTTGCCAGTGGAGACCCGATCAAGGTGACCATGATCTACCTGGATGGCGTCGCACATGTCACCCTCAGCAATACGGTGAACGCGGCCACCTACACCGTGGATCTTCCCGTGGGTGACTTCCCCGAAATGCTGGGAGGCGATCTCGCCTGGGTCGGCTTCACCGGGGCCACCGGCGGCACTTCCTCGACGCAGCATGTCACCGAGTTCCAATACATCCCGCTGCCGACGCTGGCGGCCGAGAGGGCGGGCGGCCAGGTCGTCCTGTCATGGCCTGCAGCGATTCCCGGCTACAAGGTCCAGGCTGCCACCAGCCTCAACCCGGCCGACTGGGCTGACGCAGGGTTGACCGAGATCCTCGTCGATGGCCAATACCAGGCCACCACATCCGTCGGCACCGGCAACCGGTTCTACCGCCTGGCGATGCCGTAGCACACGGATCATCATCTGAAATCACACAAAGGCCGGGCTCGGGCCCGGCCTTTTTCATTTGGTGCGCCTGGATCCGCGACGCCGATCCACCGCCGCCTCCGAAAGCCTTGACCTCAAGTCGGCAAAATGGTTTTTCAAGGATCGTCATATGCCTGCACACCGCATCGGTACTGGCGCGCGGCTGACCCGCCGCGCGATGCTTCGCGACACCGCCTTGGCCGGCTTCGGGATCTGGACGCTTTCCCGTCACGCCGGCGGGGCGCAGATCCCATCCCCCAACGAGAGGCTATCCATCGCCTGCATCGGCGTCGGAGGCCGCGGCGCCCACAACCTGGCCGATTGTTCCGGCGAGCAGATTGTGGCGCTCTGCGACGTGGACCAGCGCAGGGCCGCCGCCGCCGGCCAGAAATTCCCCCAGGCGAGGCATTACCGCGATTTTCGCAAGATGCTCGACGAGATGGACCGGGAGATCGATGCGGTGGTCGTCTCCACGCCGGATCACATCCACGCCCCCGCCGCCGTGCTGGCCATGAAGATGGGCAAGCATTGCTACTGCGAGAAGCCGCTGGCCCACACAGTGGCCGAGGTGCGGATGATGACGGAGCTGGCCCGCAGGAAGGGATTGGCCACGCAGATGGGCACGCAGATTCACGCCGGCGCCAATTACCGCCGCGTGGTCGAGCTCGTGCAATCGGGCGCGATCGGGCCGGTGGCCGAAGTCCATGTCTGGCACCCGGTCCGCTACGAGGGCGGCGGCCGCCCGACGGATACCCCGCCGGCTCCCGCGGAACTCGACTGGGACCTCTGGCTGGGTCCAGCCCCCGTCCGCCCTTATCATCCGTGCTACGTGCCGGGGGCATGGCGCGGCTGGTGGGATTTCGGCAATGGAGGATTGGGCGACTTTGGCTGCCACTACATGGATCTGCCATTCTGGGCGTTGCGGCTGCGGCATCCCTCGACCATCGAGGCTGAAGGCCCTCGAGTGCATCCGGAGCGGACGTCGTCCGGCCTGATCGTCCGGTACGAATTCCCCGCGCGCGACGCCCTGCCGGCCGTCCGCATGACGTGGTATGACGGAGGCAGACGGCCGGATTTCCTGTCGGATCGCAAGATCCCCGAGTGGGGCGCCGCCGTGCTGTTCATCGGCTCCAAGGGCATGCTGATCGCCGACTACGACCGGCACAGGCTCTTGCCCGAGGACCAGTTCGCGGGATTCCAGCGGCCTGATCCGACGATCCCCGACTCGATCGGCCATCACGCGGAGTGGATCCGCGCATGCAAGACGGGCGCGCCCACGACATGCAACTTCGATTACTCAGGCGCCCTCGCCGAGACCGTCCTGCTCGGCAACGCGGCTCATCGAGTGGGGAAAAAGCTTCGATGGGATCCTGCGCGGCTCGAGGCCGCAGGCTGCCCCGAGGCGGATGCCTTCCTCCACAAGGCCTACCGCAAGGGATGGGAATTGTGAGACGGAGCCTTAGGGTCTGTGCAAAAATTACTTCCGATTTTGGCGGGAGCGCCGCCGGGCCAGATGCGAGGCGCAAGGGAGGGAGTGTATCCCCTGCGATACTCGACCGACCGAGCAACGAAGCAGATGGCCCGGCGCCGCCCCGCCCCTGCGGGCTGGGGGCCTTGGGCGCGCTGGCTGTGTTGCTCCTCGCTCACAGACCGCGCGGGTATGCTCGCTCGTCGCGCCTTGCCAGCCCGCCCAATGCCCTCCAGCAAAATCGGAATTAATTTTTGCGCAGACCCTTACCTTCGCGGTGGGGGCGGGGGTGCAGGGGGCGGCGGCTGAGGAAACCGCATGCCTGGCGGAAGCATCCGCGGCAGATTGCTGTCCAAGGGCGCCCGGCCGATCCGGTCAACGGCCATTTGCCGGGCGCGCGGATCGGGATCGCCTTGGGCGATGGCGGTCAGCTTGCGCATGGCTGTCCCGTCCGGCCGATTGCCCAGATAATTCACGATCTGTTGTTTGAACTCGTTATCGCTGCTGGCATCGTAAATGGCCACCAGGTGGGCGCTGGTCTTCTCGCCGGGCATTTCCGTCAGCCGCATCAATGCGGCCTGGCGAAGCTCGCGGCTGGGGCTCTCGTGGGCCACCTCGATCAGCTTCGGCACGGCAGCGGCGGGAACCACGCTCGCAGTCAGTGACAGTCCCGATCCGTTCGTGATTTTCTGGTGCTCCTGCAATCCGGCAAGCACGGCGAGCTTCAGGTTCACATCGGATAATTGGTCGTAGAGACCGAGGAGCGCCGCCGTGCTGGCGCCATTTCGAAAGCCGATGATGTTCTGGAGAGCGGCCTGGCGCACGTTGTTATCCGAATCCCTCAGAGCGATGCCTCTCAGAGGTTCGATGCTCGCCTCGAGTTGCAGACGGCCGATCGAGATCACTGCCGTCTGGCGCACCTGGGCATCCGCGTCTTTTCGAGCGATGCCCGCCAGCACCGATAGCAGCTCCTGCTTGAGCGCTTGGATCCGCTCCGCTTCCGCGTCCGCTTCGCGTTTCCTGGCTTCGGCCTTCCGCTGGTCCTCCTCGACACGGCGTTTTCGCTCGATCTCCTGCTCCGGCGTGGGCCGCTTGGTGCGTTCGTCATAAGCCGCCAGCTGACGCTTGAGCGAGAGAACACTCCGGCGTGCGCCCAGGACCTTCTCCGATGGCGACCGGCCTTGATCGAACCGCGTTTGCTCGATCTGGAGCAACTGCTCGGCAAGGTCAAGCTCCTCGATCAGGTAATCCCTCTCGGTGAGCCGGGGCGGATTCGATTGAGGCGCGGCCGGGGGGTTTTCGGCTGCGCGCACGCTCGTGGAAAACAGCACCGCCAAAACCGCAGCCAAGCCGATCTGCGCGAGACGCAGTGGCAGCCCACGCATGGCGGATGCCGCGGCACAACTCCAAGGTGAATTCATAGTGGTCCTTATCGTATCACTGGCTAACACCCGCAAGCCGGAAAAGTTCCAACTCGACGGCGCCGCCTGCTTCCTGCAGGATCGCGGGCGAATGACCATGAATCGTTCCGCGAACACCGAGGAGCTCTATCAGCAGCGTTTGCGGCGGTATGTGACCGCCATGCGCAACGAGAAGCCGGACTGCGTCCCGATCCGGCCGTTTGTGGCGGAGTTCACCGCGAAATACGCCGGGTATACGTGCCAGGATGTGGCGCACGATTACACGAAGGCGTTCGATGCCGCCGTGCGCTGCGCCTGCGACTACGACTGGGATGCAGTGGTGCCGAACATGGTTTACGTCTGGACCGGTTTGGCCCAGGCTGCCGGGCTCAGATACTACGGCATCCCGGGCATCGGCATTCCGCACACGATGGGCTTCAACTACATCGAGCCGTCCGAAGAACAGGCCTTCATGAAGGCCGACGAATACGACGCGCTGATCGACGATCCCACTGGATTCCTCTACCAGGTCTGGCTGCCGCGCGTCTCGATCGAGATCCAGCGCATGGGCGAGCCGTCCACCTATCGGAGCAACCTGGCCCTGGTGAAAAGCGCGATGGCGATGCTCTCCTACTTCGTGGCGTTCGGCCCGCAGGCGGCCCGGCTGCGATCGGAGTGCGGCACGCCCTGCGCCATCTCCGGCATCTTCAAGGCCCCGTTCGACATCCTCGCCGACAAGCTCCGCGGCTATGTCGGGCTGACCATGGACATGCGGACGCAGCCGGACAAGGTCCTGCGCGCCTGCGAAGCCCTCATGCCCCACCTCTGCCATGTCGGCTTGTCCACCGCCGATCCCCAGAAGCTGCTCCCGATCGGCTTTTGGATGCACCGCGGCTGCGTCCCGTTCGTCAATCCCAAGCAGTTCGAATCCCATTACTGGCCCACGCTCAGGCCGATCATCGAGGAGTTCTGGAAGCAAGGTCACCAGACCCTGTTTTACGCCGAGGGCAACTGGGACTACCACCTCGAGACATTCGCCCAATTGCCGGATTGCAGCATCGTGTTCCATGTCGATCGCGGCGACGTGTTCCTGGCCCGTCGAAAGCTCGGCGCCAGGTTCTGCATCAGCGGCGGGATTCCTAATGTCCTGCTCAGCTACGGCAAGCCCGATGAGGTCCGCGGCTTCTGCCGGCGGGTGCTGCGGGAGGTGGCCGCCGACGGCGGCTATATCATGGATGCCAGCGCCATCATGCAGGACGACACCAGCGCCGAGAACCTGCGGATCATGACCGAGACTGCCCGCGAGCACGGCCGCTACTCGGGAGCGGTGCCGGCGGCCCATCCTCCCGCCGACCTGCCGTCATCGATCTCGGCCCGTGAGAAGCTCGCCGGCATGCGCGATCGCCCGGCGCCGCGCGTCCCTCCGGGCGTCTGCCTGCCCTGGGAATCCAAGGCCCGAGAGCTGCCGGCCATCACCGGGAACCCCGATCTCGTCCGGAAGGTGTGGCAGGACATCGACGCCCTCGGCAACACCTACATCTGGCAGATGCTCCTGAGCTTCTGAGCAATGCCGGGTCGGCAGTCGCGCCCTGCCGGGCCGGCGTCCAGGATTCTCGTTGGTCTCGGATCGGGCTCGGGCTACAATCGGGATCATGCGGAAGGCGTTGCGCGTGCTGCGGTTCTTTGGGCCGGACATGGGCGGCCTGGTGCTGGCCATGGTTCTGCTGGGTCTGAGCCTGGCGGCAGGCCTTCTGAAGCCCTGGCCGCTGGCGCTGATCGTCGATTCGCTCCTTGGCTCGAGGCCGCTTCCCGAATGGCTGGCGGGAATGCGCGAGGGGCTCGAGCCCGCCCGATGGCTGCCGATTCTGGCGGGGCTGGCGGTGCTGGCCTATGTGCTGCATGCCGTCCTGTCCGCCGCCTACGCATTCGTCACGATCCGGATCGGCCTGCGGGGGCTGGGGCGGATTCGGTCCGTGCTCTTCCAATGGCTGCAGCGGCTCTCCCTTCGCTATCACCAGGGCGCCCGGCAGGGCGACCTCGTCTATCGCGCCACATGGAACACGTATTCGTTCCAGACGCTGTTCCAGCAGGGCTGGTGCGCGGCTCTCTCCGCCGCTTTGTCCCTCCTGCTGATGATCCTGGTGATGGCCCGCATCGATCCGGTGCTGACGATCATCGCGCTGGGCACGGTCCCTCTGCTGCTGGCGGTGATGCGCGTGTTTGGGCGCCAGATGCATCGCCGCAGCCTGGCCGCCCAGCAGGCCGACAGCCGTGTTGCCAGCCGGATCCAGCAGAACATCGCCGCCCTTGCCCTGGTCCAGGGCGACGCGCAGGAATCGCGGGAGGCGGAGCGGTTCCGGGTCGAGTCGGAGTCGGCCTATCGGACGCGGCTCTCGCAGCACGGCTGGGAGGTTCTCTATCTGGCCAGCGTGGGCGCCATCTTCGGACTGGGGATCGGGGCGATTGTCTGGCAGGGCGCGCATCAGGTCTGGGCCGGCCGCCTCACCCTGGGCGAGCTCCTGGTCTTCATCGCCTACGTGGGCCAATTCTACGAGCCCCTCAACCAGCTCTCTCACGTCGGCTCCACCGTGGCCGATGCGTCCGCGGGCATCGACCGCGTGTTCGAGATCCTCGACACACCCGAAGAAGTGCGCGAGCGCCCCAATGCCCGGCCCGCGGTCGCGGCGCGCAGCGGCGGATCCGTGGCATCCGCTTCCGTCCCCGGCCCGAGATCCGGATCCTCCAACGCCCCGGTCTCGATCCGCGGATCGATCGATTTCCAGAAAGTCGGCTTTGCCTATGAGGCGGGTCGGCCGGTGCTGCAGGAGATCACCTTCCATCTCGAGGCGGGATGCTCGGCTGCTCTGGTTGGCCCCAGCGGCGCCGGCAAGTCAACCCTGATCCACCTGCTGCCCCGGTTCTTCGATCCCGACTCCGGAGCCGTGCGGCTGGACGGCCATGACCTGCGCGATTTGCGGCTGGCGGATCTGCGATCTCTGGTCGCCCTGGTGATGCAGGAGCCGCTGCTCCTGCCCGCCACGATCGCCGAGAACATCGCCTATGCACGCCCCGAAGCCGCCGAGGCCGAGATCCACGCCGCCGCCCGAGCCGCCCAAGCCCACGAGTTCATCCTGCGCCTGCCCCGCCAATACGAAACCGTGGTCGGCGAAGGCGCCGTCCGTATCAGCACCGGCGAGAAGCAGAGGCTGAGCCTGGCGCGCGCCTTTCTCAAGAACGCTCCTGTGATCTTGCTTGACGAGCCAGCCAGCGCGCTGGATCCGGAGAACGCCATAGGCCTGGCCGCCAGCCTCCGGAACATGATCGGCGGGCGCACCGTCCTGATTGCCGCGCACCGGTGGTCCACGATCCAGCATGTGGATCTGCTCCTGGTGTTGCGGGCCGGGCGCCTGGTCGAATGCGGGCCGCCCGCCGACCTGCTCCGTCACGCGGACAGCTATCTCCATCAATTGATCTCCCATGATTAGGGTCTGTGCAAAAATTACTACCGATTTTGGCGGGAACGCCGCCGGGCCCGATGCGAGGCGCAAGGGAGGGAGTGTATCCCCCTGCGATACTCGACCGACCGAGCAACGAAGCCGATGGCCCGGCGCCGCCCCGCCCCTGCGGGCTGGGGGCCTTGGGCGCGCTGGCTGTGTTGCTCCTCG
>Ga0209507_1001860_pt1 | contig 15599 bp, 13 predicted proteins | sample AD_UKC028_MetaG_FD_184414 | JGI IMG/M metagenome (GOLD analysis project Ga0209507, IMG submission 184414) | Active sludge microbial communities of municipal wastewater-treating anaerobic digesters from USA - AD_UKC028_MetaG (SPAdes) (version 2) | ecosystem: Engineered > Bioreactor > Anaerobic >...
GGCTATGGGTCCGGCGTCATCGGACGCTATTCTGATCGACCCGATCTGTTCCCGAACGTTCAGGCTTTTCACACCATGCGGGTCAATCATCCGACGGGATGGTTTTACAATACGGAAACCCTGCGCAAACTCTGTGATATCTGGGACAAGCACGGCAGCGGTCTCACCAACATGCATGGTTCGACGGGCGACGCCATTTTACTGGGCACCACCACAGATCATCTCCAGCCTTGCTTTGACGATCTTTCCAATGCCGGGTTTGACCTGGGCGGCTCGGGATCAGCGTTGCGCACACCCAGCGCCTGCGTGGGACCGGCGCGCTGCGAATGGGCCTGCATCGACAGCCTGGATCTTTGCTACAATCTTACCATGACCTATCAGGATCAAATGCATCGCCCAATGTTTCCCTATAAATTCAAGATTAAAATTTCCGCCTGCGCCAACGACTGCGTAGCGGCGATCGCGCGTTCCGATATGTCGATCATCGGCACCTGGAAAGACGCCATTCAAATTGACCAGAAGGAAGTCGCCGCTTATGCGGAGGCCATCAACATCCAGAAGGAAGTCTGCGATCTGTGCCCGACGCGCTGCATGGAATTAAAAGGCAAGGAACTGAAAATTTACGATGAAGACTGCACCCGTTGCATGCACTGCATTAACGTGATGCCCAAAGCGCTGCGACCGGGGAAAGAAAAAGGCGCGTCCATTCTGGTTGGCGGCAAGGCGCCCATTGTCAAAGGCGCGCTGCTCTCCTGGGTGATCGTGCCGTTTATGAAACTGGAACCACCTTACGACGAATTGAAAGATCTGATTTTGCGCGTTCAGGACTGGTGGGATGAGTTCGGCAAATCGCGCGAGCGGCTGGGTGAATTGATCCAACGTCTGGGCATGCGCGTCTTTTTGAAGGCGGTGGGGCTTCCGGCGGTGCCGCAGATGGTCAAAGCGCCCCGAACCAATCCCTACGTCTTCTTCTGGCCGGAAGATATCAAAAAGGAGGTAAAGTAATATGGCTGCAAGAACGGACATCGGACCCCCTGACTATAAGACCATGCTGTCTCCCGTTATCCAGAGAAATTACGGGAAATGGCTCTATCATGAAATTCTGAAACCCGGCGTGCTGATGCACATTGCCCAATCGGGCGAGGCGCTCTATAGCGTGCGCGCCGGATCGCCGAGGCTTGTTTCGACGGATCACATCCGAGAAATATGCGACATAGCCGAAAAATACTGCGACGGCTACCTGCGTTTTACCAGCCGCCACAACATCGAGTTCCTGCTCGACGACAAAGATAAAATCGAGCCACTGATTGCTGAGTTGCAAAACCGCAATTACCCCGTGGGTGGCACGGGACATTCCATCTCCAACATCGTTCATACGCAGGGCTGGGTGCACTGCCACACGCCGGCTACGGATGCTTCCGGTCCGGTGAAAGCTCTGATGGATGAAATCTACGATCATTTTGTGAACGCCACGCTGCCCGCGCACGTCCGCATTGCGCTGGCCTGCTGCCTGAACATGTGCGGTGCGGTCCACTGCTCAGACATCGCTATTTTAGGCATCCACCGCACGGTTCCCAAAACCGACAACTCGCGGGTTCCAAATGTCTGCGAAATCCCATCCACGGTGGCCTCGTGTCCCACAGGGGCCATTCGCGGCGATATGAAAAATAAAACCGTCACCGTTAACGACGAGAAATGCATGTACTGCGGTAACTGCTACACCGTTTGCCCAGCCATGCCGATTGCCGATCCCGATAATGACGGCATTTCCATCTGGGTGGGCGGCAAAGTTTCCAATGCCCGCAGCGCCCCGATGTTTTCGAAGCTGGCGATTCCCTTCCTGCCCAACAACCCACCGCGCTGGCCGGAAGTTGTGGACGCCGTCAAGAATATCATTGAAGTTTACGCCAGCCACGCCAAAAAGCATGAGCGCGTCGGCGAGTGGATCGAACGCGTCGGATGGGAGCGCTTCTTCAGTCTGACGGGCATCCCGTTTACAGACCAGCACATTGACGACTTTGACCTGGCGACAGAGACATTCCGAACATCAGCGCAGTTCAAGTGGAGGTAATTATGAGTGAGGATTTGAAATCCCGTATCACCGAGCTGTTCAGGGAGAAATCAAAGGGTGACAAAAAGATGTTTTACATCCGGGACGTCACAAAATGGCTGCCCGACGAGGATCGTCATGCGATACAGAATGCCGTGAAGGTCCTTCTCGACGAGGAAGTTTTGAAATACTGGTCAAGCGGCAGCTCGACGTACATCATGCTGACGGAGTTCTTTCCGAAGGAATAAAGCACTTTAAACAGGTGACGGACCATGAATCAACAACGCTCGCGCATAATTATAGCCGCCCTTCGAGGTGGAGCGGGAAAAACAACCCTCTCTGTGGCGATAGCTGTTGCCTTGCGCAAGCAAGGCATCACGGTCGCTCCTTTCAAAAAGGGACCGGATTATATTGATGCCGCCTGGCTTGCTCAGGCGGCATCCGGTCCCGCCTATAATCTGGACACCTATCTCATGGGGCCCGAGCAGGTTGTGCAGTCTTTTTCGCGCCATGCCAAGCAAGGCGGCGTTTCTCTTATTGAAGGGAACCGTGGTCTTTTTGACGGAGTAAATGCCGCAGGCCAGTTCAGTACGGCCGAACTGGCCAAGCTTCTTGCCGCGCCGGTCATCCTGGTTGTAGATTGTGATAAGGTAACACGGACGGCGGCAGCAATGGTTCTGGGTTGTATGCATCTCGATAGCGCCGTGGACATTCGTGGCGTCATTTTAAGCCGGGTGAACGGCAACCGCCATGCTTCCGTCATCCGTCAGTCCGTTGAAGAATATACCGGCCTGACCGTTTACGGAATTGTACCGCGACTGCCGGACCTGCCGTTTGTGCAGCGGCACCTGGGACTGATTCCCCCTGCGGAACACCAACAAATTCATCAGGCCTTGGAAAAAGCGGAGGTCATTGCCCGTAACTATCTGGACATTCCCGGCTTGCTTGAAGTTGCCCGAAGCGCGTCTTCCTGGAAGGTAGATGCATTCCCCAAGCCAACCTGGGATTATCAAACCGCTGACGAACCTGTAACCATCGGCGTGATCAAAGACACGGCGTTTCAATTTTATTATCAGGAAAATATTGAAGCGCTGACCGACCGGGGCGCTAAGGTTGTTTACATTAGTGCGCTCGATGAAAAACGGTTGCCCTCTATCGACGCCTTGTACATCGGCGGTGGATTTCCGGAAACCCACGCCGGACAGCTGAGTGAAAACGAGTGTTTCCGCCTTTCCTTGAGAGAGGCGGCCGAAGCCGGTCTGCCGATTTATGCCGAATGCGGGGGCTTCATCTACCTGGGTGAATCTCTCACCATCGGCGAACAGCATTATCCGATGGCGGGCGCGCTACCTGTTACTTTCAGCATGGAGAAAAAGCCACAGGGTCATGGATATACAACCCTGGTGGTGGACAAAGAAAATCCTTTTTTCCCGGCGGGAACAACAATCACCGGCCATGAGTTTCATTACTGCCGGATCCTGTCTCAAAGGGAGGATGAAACACACACCACCTTTAATGTTCTGAAGGGAACGGGGATCAACGGTTACAGAGAAGGGTTATGCCGGAAAAATATTTTGGCAGGCTTTACGCATCTGCACGCCCTGGGAACTCCTCAATGGGCGAACGCACTGATTGAAAGGGCAAGACAGCATCGCCGGACAACGAACAATCAAGCCCCCGTTTTTATCAGGGAGAGGTATGAAGCTTCTCCGAACAGACGGATGGCTTAATGAAAAAGAAAAATATCGATTCAATGAGGAGGTTTTTATATGGCACAGATCGAATTAGCAGGCAAAACGTACGAAGTTGACGAAGACGGGTTCTTGCAGGACCTTGACAAATGGAGTGAAGAATTTGCAGAAGCCTATGCACACGCCGAAGAGATCGAAGGGAAGCTCACTGAAGAACACTGGATGGTCATCAACTACCTGCGAAATTATTTTCAGCAGTTTGGTATCGCCCCCATGATCCGGAAGATCTGCAAAGATTTAAAGATTGACATGAAGAAACTCTATGAGCTTTTCCCGACCGGACCGGCGAAGGGTGCCTGCAAACTGGCGGGTCTGTCCAAGCCGACCGGTTGCGTGTAATCGAACAGGGTCATGCCTTGGGAATCAACAGGGCATGACGAACTCTGGTGTAAGACATCGGTGCAGTTTATGGGATTCTATATTTTTACATATATTTGCCTGGCGGTGTTTCTGGTGGCTGCTCTCTACCGCGTTTACAGGCAGTTGACTCTTCCTGTTCATGTCCGCTGGGAGATTTATCCTGTCCAACATGAAAGCGCTAAACGAAGGGCTTACGGCGGTTCATATATGGAAGATGTGGACTGGTGGAAGTCCCCCTACGAAACGTCAGCCGTAAACGAACTTAAATATATGACGCCGGAGATATTGCTGCTGCGGGGCTTGTGGAAGGAAAATAAAAGATTGTGGTGGTTATCATTTCCGTTTCATCTGGGGCTGTATTTGATGCTGGTCAACGTTGTTTTTTTGCTGATTGCCGCCGTTTTCACGTTATGGAGCCCAACAACGTATGCCGAAGGCGGCATTCTCAGGCTCATGATGGACATGCTGATTGTCGCTTCCGGATGGTTCGGGATTATCGCAGGTTTCATCGGTTCTCTGGGACTGCTATATATGCGTTTAGCCGATCGGGACATGAAACTTTATGCTACACCCGCTGATTATTTCAATATCGTTTACATTTTGATGTTTTTCCTTTGTGCACTTCTGACGATCGTGTTTGTTGATCCTTTCTTTGTGGCGGCCAAATCCTATCTTCTGGGGCTTTTGACCGTCGGGACTTTTGCTTCCACCTATCAGCCGGGACAAAATGTATTCGGCGCTTTGACGATTGTGCTGGCCTCGCTTTTAGCAGCCTACATTCCGCTTACGCACATGTCGCACATGTTCATGAAATATTTTCTTTATCACAAGGTCAAGTGGGACGATGCACCCAGCCGACCCGGAAGCGCAATTGAATCTGCCGTTTTGCAAAATTTAACACTGAAGCCGACCTGGAAGGCAAAACACATCGGAGCGGACGGGAAAAAATCCTGGCGGGATATCGCCTCTTCGACGCCAAATGAGATGCCATGAAAACCCTCCTGAAACCGGCCGACATTGCCATAAACACGGATTGCTTGTGCCGCATTGAACCGGGCGAGCTTGCGCCTTTGCCTTCCCCGTATGAGGATTTCAATAAAAGCATCCCAAAACTGCTCAAACCGGAGAAAATAAAAAACATCGAAGCATCACTTGACGACACGGTGGCCATCGGCATCCCGAAACCTGCCAGCCGTGAAGAAGAGGAAGCGCGGGTGCTCCAATTTCTTTCCGGTCTGAAAAAGCTGTTTGAAAAAGAAAACAACTGGACCTTTCTACAGCCCCTGCTTTTGTCGATGGAACACTGCGCCCGGTGCCAAACCTGCTCCGACGCGTGTCCCGCCTATGAGATGAGCGGACGGCAGGAAATCTACCGGCCCATTTTCCGCTCGGAAGTTCTGCGCCGCATTCACAAAAAATATCTCCGTCCCGGTGGAAAAATCACGGCCAGACTGACCGGCAACATCGATTTGAACTGGAAAGCAATTGCCCGCCTGGCGGAACTATCCTACCGATGCACACTCTGCCGGCGCTGCGCGTCCGTTTGCCCCATCGGGGTGGATAACGGTTTGATCAACCACGAAATCCGCAAACTCTTTTCACAAGAAATGGGAATCGCGCCCAAGGAGATCCACGACAAGGGAACGGTCCAACATCTCCGTGTCGGCTCTTCTACCGGCATGACTCCTCCTGCTGCGAAGGACAGCGTCGAATTTATTCAAGGAGAGATGGAAGAAATTACGGGTTATAAAGTCGAGACACCCTGGGATGTGGAGGGGGCGGATATTCTGCTGCTTCACAATGCCGGAGAAATGCTGGCCTGGCCGGAAAATGTCGGCGCCTTTGCCATCATCTTTCAGGCGGCTGGTCTTTCGTGGACGATGTCTTCCGAGGCGGCAGGCTATGATGCAGTAAACTACGGGCTTTGGTATGACGACGTTCAGTTCTCCCGCGTCGCTGTTCGACATGCCGATATTGCCAGGCGGCTCAAAGTCAAAAAAATCGTCATGGGCGAATGCGGCCATGCGCACAAAGCGCTGACCGTCATTGCCGACCGGCTTTTGACCGGAGAGTTAAACGTGCCGCGGGAATCGGCAATGGTCACGCTGGAAAATATCGTGATGAGCGGAAAGTTGAAGTTCGATCCGCAAAAGAATAATTTTCCCGTCACGCTGCACGATCCCTGCAATGTCGTCAGAGCCATGGGTATTGTCGAACCTCAGAGAAGAATTCTAAGAAAAATCGCGCCACATTTCCGCGAGATGACGCCGCACGGCGTCGAAAACTACTGCTGCGGCGGCGGTTCCGGTTTTGCCATCATGTCGGGATACAATTTTTCCGAATGGCGCAACCTCGTCAGCTCGCGCAAGAAATTCCTGCAGATTTTGCAGGCTTTCGAAAACGAGTCGCAGGAGACGCCGAAATATGTCTGCGCCCCCTGTTCCAACTGCAAAGGCGCGATCCGGGACATTATCGGCTACTACCATGCGGAAGAACGAAGCCATCTTTATTACGGCGGGTTGGTGGAACTGATCGTCAACGCACTGGAAGGCATGAAAAAACCGATCATCAATTTCGGAGATCAGCCTTCATGGGAATGATCAAGGGCAAGTAGGATTTGAGTATGAATCTTTTGATATCTGTTATCGCCATTTTAGTCATCGCCCTGCTGGCAATTGGAATGGCCATGAGCCAGGTTCCGGCTTACATCTTGACCGGCATTATACCTTATGCTGCCTTTGCTGTTTTTTTCTGCGGCTTTATCTACCGGATTGTCCAATGGGCGAAATCCCCCGTTCCTTTCCGGATTCCGACCACCTGCGGCCAGGAAAAAAGCCTGCCCTGGATCCAGAACAATCCTCTGGAAAATCCCTGCTGCAAGGCAAGCGTCATCGGAAGAATGGCTGGCGAGATCTTCCTGTTTCGGTCTTTGTTCCGCAATACGAATGTAAGGATCATCGGCGGACGGCCTGTTTACGGCAGCGCCAAGTGGCTGTGGTTTTTCGGTCTGATGTTTCACTGGTCGCTTTTGATCATAGTGCTTCGGCATCTGCGCTTTTTTACCGAGCCGATCATGCCCTTTGTGAGTGGACTTTCCGCACTGGACGGCTTCCTGGAAATCGGTGTTCCGGTGCTTTATATAAGTGATGCGGCACTGCTTGCGGGACTGACCTTTCTGTTTTTGCGAAGAGTCGTTTTACCGCAAGTGCGCTATATCTCCCTATTTATCGATTATTTTGCCCTGCTTCTGGTTGCCGGGATTGCGGTGACGGGCCTTCTGATGCGGCATTTCTTTCCCGTTGATCTCAATGCCGTGAAAACCATGACCCTGGGTTGGGTCACTTTTGCGCCGGTTTCGCTTCAAAACGTAAGCCTTACCCTTTATCTGCATCTTTGTTTCGTCTTTATCCTGATCGCCTGGCTGCCGTGGAGCAAACTGATGCACCTGGGCGGCATCTTCATGAGTCCGACGCGCAATGTGATCAACAACAACCGCAGTCAGCGTCATGTCAATCCCTGGAATGCACCGGTCAAGGTGCATACCTATGCAGAATACGAAGACGAGTTCCGGGACAAGATGAAAGCGGCCGGTTTGCCGGTGGAGAAGGAGTAGTCATGTCGTTTGCCAAGATTCCGAAACCGGATGAACTGATCAATATAGAATATGCGCCGCCGAAGACGGAATGGAGAAAAACCCCCGTGGACTTCCGTCCCGGCACCTGGAGCTATGCCGCCGCGGCCAAGAATCTGATGGCGCTCGGCATGCCCAATCCGAGGGCCTGGCAGCCTTCCGATGCCGACTGGAAGCTGCCGGAAAACTGGAAACAGATCATTCTGGACGGCATGAAAGAACGGCTGGAGAAATACCGCTCCTTCCGCCTTTTCATGGACATCTGTGTGCGCTGCGGCGCCTGCGCGGACAAGTGCCATTTTTACATCGGCTCAGGCGATCCCAAAAACATGCCAGTCCTGCGCGCCGAGCTCATCCGCTCGGTGTACCGTCGCTATTTTACGATGGCGGGACGATGCTTCGGAACGCTGGCGGGAGCAAGAGATCTGACCGAAGATGTCCTCAAAGAGTGGTTTTACTATTTTTATCAGTGCACGGAATGCCGCCGCTGCTCGGTCTTTTGCCCCTACGGCATCGACCAGGCGGAAATCACCATGATCGGCCGAGAGCTTTTGAATCTGGTCGGCTGCAATATCAACTGGGCGCTGGAACCGGCGGCCAACTGTTTCCGCACCGGCAACCATCTGGGCATTCAGCCCGGCGGCATGAAGGACATGCTGGAATTTATGGCGGACGACATCGAAGACCGCACCGGTGTCCGAGTGGACGTGCCGATCAACAAAAAAAGCGCCGACATTCTCTTCGTAACTCCTTCGGCCGACTACTTTGCCGATCCGGGAACTTACACCTGCATGGGTTATATGATGCTCTTTCATGAAATCGGCCTCAATTACACCTTCAGCACCTACGCCTCGGAGGGCGGTAACTTCGGCTTGTTCACGTCGCATGACATGATTAAGCGCCTCAACGCCAAGATTTATGCTGAAGCGAAACGCCTGGGCGTCAAATGGATTCTGGGGGGCGAATGCGGGCATATGTGGCGGGTGATACATCAGTACATGGACACTCTGAACGGCCCGGCGGATTTTCTGCAGGAACCTGTCTCGCCCATTACAGGCACGCGCTTTGAAAACGCCCGCTCCACCAAAATGGTGCACATTGTCGAATTTACCGCGGACCTGATTCGCAACAGCAAGCTCAAACTTGATCCGCAGCGCAACAGCCACATCAAGCTGACGTTTCATGATTCGTGCAACCCGGCCCGGGCCATGGGGCTTTTCGAAGAGCCCCGGTACATCATCGAAAACACCTGCCGCAATTTTTATGAAATGGCGGAAGACACGATTCGTGAAAAAACCTTCTGCTGCGGCGCAGGGGCGGGGCTGGGCAATGAAGAAAATATGGAGATGCGCATGCGCGGCGGGATGCCCCGAGCCATGGCCGTGCGCGACGTAGTGAGAAAATATGGCGTCAACCGTTTGGGCTGCATTTGCGCCATTGATCGGGCAACGCTGACGACGCTGATGGACTACTGGGTGCCGGGTGTTTCGGTCATGGGCGTACACGAACTTCTGGGCAATGCCCTGGTGATGAAAGACGAAAAGGAGAGAATGACAGATTTGAGAGGCGAGGAAATTGGTGGAGAGTAAAGGATGAACAAACATCGAAGCGGCCTGACCGGCATCAGAATCTTTTTTCGACCGGACAACGATTTGCCTTGCTGTCGGGACACAAACTCACGCAAGCGTTCAGACAGGCGTCCCGACGGACGCAAGGCTTCATCGGTCCGGTACCCGAAAAAATCTTCAACGAGGCCTGATGCCAGAACACTTCGACATTTGTTCGATAGAGGAAACAATTAAATGAAAAAGGGCAAGTGGGGCTTAATTATTCTGGGACTGGGAATTTTCGTGGTCGGGGTCACCTTTCCCGTCTGGTACGGCACAATAAAATCGACGCCGGCGCCGGTGCTCAGTCTGGATACGCCCGTCATTAATTCCATGCAAAATAAAAAGTGTGTGGAAGATACGGCCTTCATGCGCGGCAATCATATGAAAATGCTCGATGTCTGGCGCGACGAGGTTGTCCGTAAAGGGCAGCGCAAATACACCGCGAAAGATGGCCGCAAATACGAAAAAAGCCTGACTGGCACCTGTATCCAGTGCCACAGCAACAAGGAGCAGTTTTGTGACCGCTGCCATAATTACGTGGGGGCCAAACCCACTTGCTTTAGCTGCCATGTTGTTCCGGGAGAGGTGAAAAAATGACGACCAACCGCCGAGACTTTTTAAAAATTGCGGGAGTGTCCGCCCTCACCCTGATGACGCCTACGATCCTCCGCCCGTCCTGGGCCAAAGAGAAGATGATCACTCCCGTGTCGGCTCTGACGGCCAAACGCTGGGCTATGACCATCGATGCCTCGAAATGCAGCAATGACTGCACGGATTGCATCACCGCCTGCCATGCGGTGCATAATGTGCCGAACTTCGGCAATCCCAAAGATGATGTTAAATGGATCTGGACCGAACCTTTTGCCTCGGTGTTCCCCGCAGAAGATCATGCCTACTCGGGACAGACGCTGCAAAAGATGAAAATCCCCGTTTTCTGCAACCACTGTGCGAATCCTCCCTGCGTTCGGGTCTGCCCGACGAAGGCGACATTCAAGCGGCCCGACGGCATCGTCATGATGGACTACCACCGCTGCATTGGCTGCCGCCTTTGCATGGCCGCCTGCCCCTACGGCGCGCGGAGCATGAACTACCGCGATCCCCGGCCTTTTATTGCGAAGATCAATTTGGACTTTCCGACACGCACCAAAGGCGTTGTGGAGAAGTGCAACTTCTGTGAAGAACGGCTGGCCAAAGAGCAACTGCCGGCCTGCGTGCTGGCTTGCAAGCAAAAGGCAATTGTGTTCGGCGATATCGACGATCCCCAATCGGATATCCGCAAACTGATTGAAAAACGTTTTAACCTGCGCAGGCGAGCACACTTAGGAACCGTACCGCAGATTTATTATATCCTGTGAGGATGTTATGCTGGAAAAAGCTTTGAAGGGAAGCCGAGGATACTGGATCTGGATCGCTGTTTTACTGGCCGTTGCCGCGATCGGATGCTTTTGCTATCTTCAACAGCTGGATTATGGCCTGGGTATCACAGGCATGAGCCGGGATGTCTCCTGGGGGCTTTACATCGCCCAGTTCACTTTCCTGGTCGGCATTGCCGCTTCGGCCGTCATGCTGGTTTTACCCTATTACCTGCATGACTACAAAGCGTTTGGAAAGATCACCGTACTTGGCGAGTTTCTGGCTGTTGCCGCTGTTATCATGTGCGTGCTTTTCATTTTTGTCGATCTGGGCCAACCCTCACGCGTGATGAATGTCCTGCTCCATCCAGCGCCCAGTTCCATTCTTTTCTGGGACATGATCGTCCTTTCCGGCTATCTGGTCATCAACATTGTTACAGGATGGGTGGTGCTGTCCTGCACCAAAAAAGAAGTTCCGCCGCCCGGTTGGATCAAACCGATCATTTACATCTCGATACCCTGGGCCATCAGCATTCACACGGTAACAGCGTTCATCTATGCCGGTCTGCCGGGAAGAAGTTTCTGGCTCACCGCCATTATGGCCCCCCGGTTTCTGGCTTCCGCTTTTGCCTCGGGTCCAGCCCTATTGATTATCTTTTGCCTGATCTTGAAGCGTGTCGGGCGCTTTGACGCCGGAGAAAAAGCCATTCAGGCCCTCTCCAGGATTGTGGCTTATGCGCTGGCAATCAGCATCTTCTTTGTTCTCGTGGAGTTGTTTACCGCCTTTTACAGTCAGATACCGGAACATAGCCGGCATTTTCAATACCTCTTCGCAGGGCTGGAGGGACGTCATAATCTGGTCCCCTGGATGTGGACATCCGCCGTGCTGGCCTTTACCGCCCTGACGATGCTACTCATCCCGTCTATCCGCAGGAAGGAAGGATGGCTCGCCATCGCCTCTGCTTTCGTGTTTGTTTCCCTCTGGATTGAGAAAGGGCTTGGTCTGGTTATTCCCGGCTTCATCCCTTCTCCCCTGGAAACCATTACCGAATATTTTCCAACCGGAACGGAAGTCGGTATCACTCTTGGCGTGTGGGCGGTCGGATTGATTATATTGACATTATTTTACCAAATTTTTGTCGCTGTCCGCAGCGATATCGATGGCACCACTGCCCGGCATGGTATCTCTGAAAAAAATTGAGGCGCTCTCTATGAAAATTCTGGTCTTAAATTGCGGCAGTTCATCTCTCAAATACAAGCTCTTTGAAATGGAGACCAACGATGTCCTGGCAAAAGGCCAGGCGGACCGCATCGGTCTTTCCGATGCGCTGATCCGCCATGAGGTTACCGGACGGGAAATCTTGGAAACAGCCATGAGTCTCCCCGATCATGAAAGAGCGGTAGACGCTCTCCTTTCGTTTCTGACGGACCGGAAACAGGGGGTTCTAAAGGATATCAGAGAAATCGCGGGGGTAGGACACCGGGTGGTTCACGGCGGAGAGCATTTTAGAACATCCGTCATTGTAAGTTCCGCCATAAGGGAGATACTCGAGACAACCAAAAAACTTGCCCCGCTGCATAACCCGCCGAACCTGATGGGCATCGATGTCTGCACAAAACTGATGCCGGGCGTACCCCAGGTAGCCGTTTTCGATACTGCATTCCACCAGACCATGCCGGCGTATGCTTATACTTATGCGATCCCTTATCGTTATTACCAGGAGGACCATGTCCGCCGCTACGGTTTTCACGGCACTTCGCACCGGTATGTTTCCAGCCGGACCGCGGAACTTTTGCAGGATCAAATAGAGCAACCGAAAATCATCACCTGCCATCTCGGCGCCGGCTCCAGCCTCTGCGCCGTGGCGGGAGCGGCTTCGATGGATACCTCTATGGGATTTACACCCCTTTCCGGTCTTGTGATGAGCACACGGTGTGGAGACATCGATCCGGCGATTGTGGCTTTTATTATGGAAAAGGAGCAATGCTCACTTCCGGGCGTGATAGATATTCTCAACCGGCAAAGCGGCGTCTTGGGCATCTCTGGTGTTTCTCCGGACTTCCGCGATCTGGAAAAGGAAGCACAGATGGGTCATGAGCGGGCACGTCTGGCGCTTGCTGTTTTTGCTTACAGTGTGGCCCGGGGAATTGGTTCACTGATGCCGGCTATCGGGGGCCTTGACGCCCTGGCTTTTACCGCAGGGGTCGGCGAAAATTCATCGCCAATGCGACGTCGGATCTGCGGCTTTTTGTCCTGGCTTAACATTGTTCTGGATGAAGACCGCAATACCAATGGTGAGGGTGAAAGAGTAATCTCCACGCGGGAATCAAAGATCAAAGTTTTCGTGGTGCCGACGGATGAAGAAAAGATGATCGCCTGTGAAACTCGGGCGGTTTTACAAAATATTGAAAAAGCTCCTTAGGAAAAGAAGCGTTTTCGAAGAAGACTCTTAACGTTTGAATGTATTGGAGGTTTAAAATGAAAAAAACTAGAATGACACCCAGTGAAGCAATTGTCGAAACCCTGCTGGCCGAAGGCGTGGACCATGTCTGCGGCATTGTGGGTTCGGCCTTTATGGACATGCTTGATCTCTTCCCGACGGCAGGAATCAAATTTATCCCCGTTCGTCACGAACAGAGCGCTGCGCATATGGAAGACGCTTACTGCCGCGTCTCGGGCCGGTGCGGAGTCGTTACGGGTCAGAACGGTCCCGGCATCACGAATATGGTCACATCCGTGGCGGCAGCCAATATGGGCCACACACCCCTGGTGATTATCTCGCCTTCAGCGGGAACGCCGACCATCGGCTGGGACGGCTTCCAGGAATGTGATCAGATGTCCGTGTTCCGCGCGATCACCAAAGCGGTTGTTCGCGTGCCGCATCCGAAACGGGCCGCCGACTGTCTACGCACCGCCTTTCGCATCGCATACGCCGACCGGGGCGCTGTCCTGTATGATATTCCCCGCGATTATTTCTACGGCGAGTTGGAAGAAAAAATTCTAAAGCCTTCGCAGTATCGTGTGGACGCTCGCGGTTGCGGTTCCATCGAGCAGTTGGACCGGGCCGCTGAACTTCTGTCCAAGGCAAAAAATCCTGTGATCGTCTCCGGCCGCGGAGTGGTTGACAGCGACGCTCTGGCCATCGTCAAGGCCATTGCCGAGCATCTGACAGCGCCGGTTGCGGTAACGTATCTGCACAATGATGCGTTTTACGGAAACCATCCCCTGTCCGTGGGACCCATCGGCTACATGGGCTCCAAGGCGGCCATGAAGACACTGGCCAAAGCCGACGTCATGCTGGCCATCGGCACGCGGCTTTCCGTCTTCGGCACGCTGCCGCAGTACGACATCAATTACTTCCCGGAAAATGCCAAGATCATCCAGGTCGATATCAATCCCAAGCACATCGCCCGGACGCATCCCATTGAAATCGGCATTATCGGCGACGCGAAGGAAGCCTCCGCGGAAATTCTGAGACGTCTGAAAGCATTAGACGGCAAGCGCAAGCCGGATGAGAAACGTCTGGCGGCGGTGGCCCGGGAAAACAAGAAATGGGAAAAGGAAATTGTTGATCTGGCCATGGTGGACGGCAATCCCATGAACCCGCGCCGGGTGCTGCTGGAAATATCACGGGCGCTGCCGGACGACGCCATCGTGACAACGGATATCGGCAATGTCTCTTCGACGGCCAACAGCTACCTGAAATTCAACAATCCGCGCCGGCATATCGCGGCGCTGACCTTTGGCAACACGGGTTTTGCCTATCCCGCGGCGCTGGGCGCACAGATCGCCCGCCCGAAAGCGCCGGTGATCGCCATCATCGGCGACGGAGCCTGGGGCATGAGCCTTCATGAAGTCAGCACCGCCGTAGAGCATAATCTGCCGGTTGTTGCCTGCGTCTTTCGCAACATGTGGTGGGGCGCGGAGGCCAAAAACCAGGTGGATTTCTACAACAACCGTTTTGTCGGCGTCGATATTCCCAACCCGGAAAGCTTCGTGCCGGTAGCCAAGGCTATGGGCGCCAACGCGATGCAGGTCAGCCGTCCGCAGGATATCCGGGAAGCTTTTCAAGCCTGCCTGAAGAGCCGTAAACCCACCGTGCTCGAATTCCTGGTGGACGGCAAGCAGCTCGCGCCGCCTTTCCGCAAAGACGCGCTGGCCCTGCCGACGCGCATGCTCCCCAAGTACGCCCATCTGGACTATCGCCACTGGTATGATGAAGGAGGAACCGATGATTTATAATGATTTAAAAGGGAAAACAGTAATTGTCACCGGGGCCGGCAAGAAAACCGGCATCGGTTACGCAATCGCGGAAAAACTGGCCTCCTCGGGCTGCAACATTATCATTGCCGATCTGGGGAAGCCGCCCGTACCGGGAGAATCTCTGAAGCCCGCGACGGGAGAAGAAATGGAGGCCATTGCTGCCGAATTAGCGAAAACTCATGGCGTTCGAACATTGGCCGTAGCCGTCGACATCACGGATAATAAAGCCATCAGCGCCATGGTAGATACTATCAAAGGCAGCTTTGACCATGTCGATATTCTTTGCAACAATGCAGGGGCGTCCTTCGGCGTTCCCAATACGGTTTTGGGATATGACGAAGCGGCCTGGATCAAAACCATCGATGTGAATCTGTTTTCCGTCTTCCGCGTCTCGCGGGCCGTTCTTCCCCTGATGGCGGGCAAACCGGCGGTTATTGTCAACACAGCCTCGCGAGCCGGCAAGGTTCCCCCCATTTTCAACAGCGCCTATGCGGTGGCCAAGGCAGGAGTCATCATGTTGACCAAAACCATGGCCAAGGAGTTGGGAGGAGCAGGAGTCCGGGTCAATGCCATCTGTCCGG
>Ga0209507_1001863_pt1 | contig 15571 bp, 22 predicted proteins | sample AD_UKC028_MetaG_FD_184414 | JGI IMG/M metagenome (GOLD analysis project Ga0209507, IMG submission 184414) | Active sludge microbial communities of municipal wastewater-treating anaerobic digesters from USA - AD_UKC028_MetaG (SPAdes) (version 2) | ecosystem: Engineered > Bioreactor > Anaerobic >...
CGATTGACCGCCACGGGGCGGCCAAGCACTGCCGAGAAAACGGCAGCGGTATCGGCGTGACCGACAACACTGCCGACTTCTACGCCCACCTGGTCCCACTCGGCCAGCCACTCGGCCGGACTATCAATTGGGCGCGGGATGCGCGGATTATCGTACACCGCGTCATATGCGCGGTTACGCTGAGTTTCCCGGTCCAGCATGGACAGGGAGAAAGCATTAGCGATCAGAATTTTCATTTCCATTTTCCTTTCGGCAACCAGTGCCGGATTTCAAATCCTAGAATTGCGGCGCGTACCTGGAATCCGCGCCACCACCAAATTCGATGCCATTCCCTGTGCAGGGCTACGATACTGCGTCGTAGCCTGCGTATTTCTTCCCGAATCCGCTCAACCCGTTCCGGCGGGTTGACCACCGTACCCTCGTCCATTGGCCGCCTCTCGAAAAGGCCCGCCCCGCATCGCGCCAGGGCGGGAAACCACCAAAGAGGAGGATTGGCCCGTCACCCCCTTAGCACCAACCGGCTTCAGGGGGAAGTCGGGAGAGGGTGGCGGGTTAAGAAAGACACTACTACTATAGTTGTTGCGTGTCAACTATTATTTTTGTTGACAGAGCACTATGTGCATTGTTTAATAGGGGATATGAAAGCCTTAAACGAAGCCGTGAAACTGGCAGGAGGTCAGTCTGCCCTTGCCCGTGCCCTGCAAAACAGGCGGCATTGCAATGTCCGCCAGCAGCACATTTGGAAGTGGCTTCAAAATGGGCGCGTTCCCGCAGAATATGCCATGACCATTGAGGACATCACCGGCGGCGCGGTGACTCGCTATGACTTGCGCCCGGACGTGTTCGGCCAGCCGCCAACGCCTTCCAATATCAACAAAGAGCACACGGCATGAAACTTTGTTGGTATGAAACCGCCCACATCGCCCCTCCCATTGGCCTGGTGGTGCTGGGCTGGTGGGATGAGTCTTCTATCAGTACGGTCGTGCGCTCGTTTAACACGCGCTGGAGGTACCCCGGATGGGAGAGCGAAGTCAGGAACGCGCCCCTATTTTGGGCGGAACTGCCGGAATCGCCCATCCATCAAACTCCGATCCACCCAGCCCCTTGAGCGTCATGACTGCCACACCTTTTCCAGCCCCTGTTGAAGCCTTTGACTGTCCGTGCTGCGAAGCAGTCCTCCTACCCCCAGTCTGTTGCTGTGGGCGGCCCCACAATATGATCTTGTCCTGCCCGGACTGTGGCTGGAAAGGGACAAGGATCGTCACGCGGGGTCAACAAACCACCATCATGCTCACCATCGATACAGGGGATATGCATGTATTGCACACCACCAGAAACCAGAAACGCAAGGAAGCCGCACCGCTGCATGAACTGCGGAGAAATGATTGATCCAGGCACTAAATATCAGCGGTGGATGAGCATTTATAAAGGGAAAGGGCAATCCGAAAAGATGCACCCGGAATGCCTAAAGGCACTGAATGACGAATTCGGCAGTGGTTATTGGGAATGTTCGCTGTATGCCGGGGATCGGCCTAAAGATGTTTAGCACCATCATGCTCCCATCGATCACAGGAACCACTATGTCCCTACCTGACCCCGCCCTCGAAGAAGCCCTCGCCGCACTGCTGACTTGTGCCCCCGCCGCCACCTGCCCCCGCGAAGTTTTTTGTTTCCGCATCGCTCGCTATGCACGCGACAAGTTGCGGCAAGAATATGCGCAGGCTGGCGCCCTGCCGGCCATTGATCCTGACGAAGTTGCGGATTACGCACCGCATTTCGGGCGCTGATCGAAAGATAAAAGCTCAACCTCCGACAAGCCGACTCCACAGTTTTGCGCGCGAGGCGTCCTTGCGCGTGTCGCAGAACAGGAACAGAAGCGCCAGCAAGTCGCTGGCGTCGCCTTTTGTCAGATAGGCGGCGTGATCGCCGATCTCGACGAGAGCCTTCCGATGATTTAGCGGGATGCGCGTATCTCTCTTCAGCCCGCCGATGTTTTTAGCGATCATGTCCTTTTGCCGCTCACTGATCTCCGCGGGCCGCCAGCGGGTACTTTTTACTCTACATTCCACCAGCCCAGCGCCCATTGCGGACAGATAGAGCGCGCGCAAATATTTCCGCCATGCCTCTACTTGTTTCGGCTGGAGGGCTTTGAGCGGCGCGCGGTTGCCGCCCTCGCTATCATCGTCTTCATCCTTATCTTCTGCCTTCTGAATCGCCGCCAGTTCATCGGCGAACGGAACCGCTTCCTCTTCTGTGGCCAGCCCTAGAACCGCTTCGTAACTAAGTGCCAGCTTCCCTAGCAAATCATGCGGATCGTACAGCAGCGCCTCCGTTTTGCCGGGAGCTGACCGCAGCACTCGTCCCACTTCTTGGGCGAACCGCACACGGGATGCCACGGGCCGGCGCATGAGCAGCCAGCGCAGCCACGGGTAATCCACGCCTTCCGTTAGCAGCGCAACGTGAACAACAACCTGAATCCGTCCGGTTCGCAGCGCGGCCAGCGTGGCGGCCTGTTCGGCCCTTGAATGCCGGCTGTGAACGGCCTTCGCCACAAAGCCGGAGGCGTTCAGCCGGGCAGCAAACGCCTCGGCATCGTTGATACTGCGAGCGTTCGCCAGCCCGGGGCCGTGCTTTACGGCCCCTTGCATCATCGTTACGCAGGCGTCATCCAGTTCGGTCTCCGCGCCCGTCCAGGGGATTTGTCGGAACGGCACGATCACGCCGTCCCGTAGCGCCTCAGCGACGCCGTAGGCGTAGATTTCCCGATCCCATAGCTGGAGTCGCTCCGCTTCGCTCGACCGGTAGGGAGTGGCGGTGAAGCCGATAGCGCGGGGTGCGGCTATGGCGGGTGCGCAGGAGCGGAGGGCGTCGCCCTCCCGATGGCACTCATCGGCGATCCACAGCGCCGGCGGGCCTGGCCAGTTCGGATCGGCGATCAAATTGGGGACGCTGGGCAAACAGGCGACCGTTATCCGCCTTTCAGCCTCTTTGGCATGGGTGTAGTACTGGCCGACCTCGCCAGGGCATCGCTCTTCCAGCGTGGCCGCCAGTTGTTCCACCAGCCGCACCGTGCTTGTCGTCACGAGGACGCGCCCGCGGCCGGATGCGCATATCTCAGCAAGGAGTAGGCTTTTGCCGCTCCCCATAGTCGCATAAATCACCCCCCGCTCCCGCGCTCGGCACGCCGCCAGGGCGATGGGCAGGCATTCGGATTGCCAAGCACGCGGCGTTCGTCCTGCCCAAGGCGGAACCTGTCCGTTGCTGGATGCAAGGCGAAGGAGAGATGGGTTTGCAAGCATGAGAGTCTCCTGTTATGATGTTAATAGTGTAAACACATTAACATGAGAAGACAATGATGGATAAGACAGATAAGGGTACGGCGAAAAAGCGCGGAAAACAGAGAAGCGGCGAGCCGTGGCGGCAAATCGTTTCATGCCCCGCCGAACTTGCGCCGGCGCTGCGGGAGATGGTCCGGGTGTATAGAGCTACAAAGGCAGCAGCCGCCAAGCTTAAACAGGAAACCTCGCCATGAACTCGGAATTCAAAGCCGCCTTGTCCGCCGCCGGCTTGGATTATCACGGCGAAATTATCCCCGATGGTCAACTGCATAGAATTAAGGTCAACGGCGACCGCAATCCGAACAGTTTCTATGTGCTCCATCCCGACGATCCCGCCGCCGGATTGTTCGGCTGTTGGAAGCGCGGAATCTCGGAAACCTGGTGCGCCAAGTCTGGCGACATACTGACCACCGAGGAACGCGCCGAACGCGACCGGAAATGGAAGCAGCAGCGGGCCGAACGGGACGCCGAACGCCGCCGGCTGAACGATGAAGCGCGCGCCAAGGCGCAAGCCCTGCTTGACGCCGCCGATCCCGCCGCCGCCGATCATCCGTACTTGGTGCGCAAGGCGGTCAAAGCCTACCCCGGCGTCCTGGCCGGCCCCTGGCCGCAACGCCAGATTGATAATTGTCTGCTGATTCCGCTGCGCACGGCGGATGGTAAACGGGCGACTGTGCAGGCTATTTTCCCGGACAAACCCGCGACCGGGCGCGACAAGGATTTCTTGAAGGGCGGAACTACGAAAGGCGCGTTCTTCGTTATCGGCGATTTGCATTCCGCCGATACCGTCATCATCGCTGAAGGTTACGCAACGGCGGCGACATTGCATGAGGCGACCGGACACGCCGCCGTCATGGCGGTTGACGCTGGAAACTTGAAACCCGTGGCTGAGGCCATACGGACGCTGTATCCCGACAAACGCATCATCATCGCTGCTGATAATGACCGCGCCAGTGATGGCAATCCGGGGGTCAAGGCCGCGACCGTTGCCGCCAAGGCGATCAAGGCGGCGCTGGCGATTCCAGAATTTGCCGAGGGTGAAGCCGGTACGGACTTCAACGACCTCGCGGCACTGCATGGATTGGACGCTGTTCGGGATGCTATCGACAAAGCCAGCCAGCCGGGCAAACGGCGCGAGAAGTTCCAGGTGCCCGATGATCGGCCATCGGCGTCGTCTGAAGCAAAACTGGCCGCTAGAATGGGGGTCGTCATCGTCAAGGCGGGAGAATATCCAGAGGCCACGGATGCGGCTGAAAAGTATCTGATCGAGGCGCAAGTCGGGATTTTTCAGCGCGGCGTTCTGTGCCGAATCTCGCGCGAACCAACCGCGACCGTTCGTGGAATCACCCGCCCTGTAGGGGCGGTGCTGATCGCGGCGCTGAGTGAAACTTACTTGCGAGATTTATTGGATCGGCTGGTGGAGTGGCAAAAGTGGGACGGAAAAGCTGATGATTTTCGGCGTTGCAGTGTGCCGCCAGACATTGCCAAGCGGCTGTTATCTCGTGCTGGGATGTGGCGCTTTCCGATCCTCACTGGAATTGTGACTGCGCCGACCTTGCGGCCTGACGGCTCGTTGATTGATGCGCCCGGTTACGACAAAACGACCGGGCTTTTTTTGGATTTTCAGGGCGAACAATTCCCCGCCATTCCCGACAGACCATCGCTGGAACAAGGCCGGCTGGCGTTGGCGTTGCTGGTGCGCGAAGTCCTTGAAAATCGCTGCATTGAAAATCGCTGCATTGGAGACGGTGAAAATGCCGGGTTCTCCTTTGCGTCACCCGCCGCCAAATCCGCCGCGCTATCGGCGATTTTGACCGCCCTTGTGCGCCATACAGTCCCAAAAGCGCCACTCCATTTGTTTTCAGCGCGTAAGGCGGGTTCTGGAAAATCCCTACTCGCTGACGCGGTTGCGCTGATTGCCACCGGGCGAACCGCAACCATTATCGACCTGGCCGAGGACGGCGATGAACAAGAAAAGCGGTTGCTGGCGGTTTTTATGGCGGGCGATGCCGTCATAAATCTGGATAACGTGGAATTACCGCTGGGCGGTTCGCACCTCAATAAGGCGCTGACAGCGGAAACCTTCACCGGGCGGATTCTTGGCTTATCGCAAAACGCCACAGTGCCGACGACCTCCACCTGGTTAGCCACCGGCAACAATGTGATTGTCAAGGAAGACCTCACCCGCCGCGTCGTGCTCTGCCAGTTGGACCCGCAAACAGAGTCACCCGAAAAGCGGGAGTTTGAGCGCAGCCTCGACGAATGGATACCGAAGAACAGACCGGCGCTGGTGATGGCCGCTCTAACCGCGTTGCGCGCCTATGTGGTTGCGGGCAAGCCACGGCAAAATATCCCTGTTATGGGAAGCTTTGAAGACTGGCACCGGCTGGTACGTTCCGCGCTGGTGTGGCTGGGCGAGGCTGACCCGCTGGCCGATACCGGCGAAATGGAAAGCGCCGATCCAACCAGAATTCGATTGAGGGCGCTAATTTCTGCGTGGTACAACGCATTCAACTCCATTCCAACGACCGTAAAAGAGGCAGTTGCACGGGCAAATTCCAATATGCGTGACGAAAACGGCGATGAAGTCGCACAAGACTCTCTTTTACGCGATGTGCTGACCGATCACTTCACGGATGGACGCAAAGGCGGTATCAGCAGCCGCCTCATTGGCGATTTCCTGAGTAAAATCAAAGGCCGAATTGAATGCGGCGCACGGTTTGAAGCGGCTGGCGACTACCAAAGGGCGATAACTTGGAGGGTAAATATTCTCGACCCGCGCCGGTTTGAAGATTCTACTGGTGAGTCTAGTGAGTCTGGTGAGTCTGTCTACACCCCGGAAACTTTTTATAGCAAAAATACTTTAGGAGAAGAGAGTAGTATAAAAAATAAAAAAAATATACCGGATAGGGAATTGACTCACCAGACTCACCAGACTCACCAAAATCCACCGAACCCAGCGCCGCCCGGACTATCCACTCAAGCCCATCCTGTGGCCACCGACCCCCAGGCGCGGCGTATCATGGAACAGTTGCGGGCGATGCCGGCAGGCGTGGCGGATGAAGAATTGAAGCGCGCCGTGTGCACGGACAAGGGAACCAGTCCCGCACTGGTGGACTTGATCCTCACGCGGCTGGCCAAAGCCAGGAGCATCGGAAAGGTCAATGGCCGCTGGGTTTTGATGGGGAACCGGCTGTGAGCGAACCGCCGCGCTGGATGTAGATATTGGTACTGATTAGGGGTAGGATGATTATCCGGTGTCGTGGCCGGGTGGTAGGGTAAAAAGTTCGCCAGCTTCGCTTCCGTTGGGGCACCTATCCCCTCCACGACCGGACAGCAAGGCTGGCGAACTTTTTTTTGGAGGAACGGGAACCTCGTGCCGCTCTACCTGCAACGCTTGACCGAAACCGCTATCCGTCCGACTCGCGCTACCGAGGGCGCGGCGGGGCTGGATTTGTACGCCGATGAAACGGTGACGATCCCGGAGTATCGCCGGGCCTGGGTCTCAACGGGCATCGCCGTGGCGGTCGCGCCGGGCTATTGCGGGCTGGTTGTTTCGGAGAATGAATCGTTAATCGCTAACAAAATAATAAGTAGCGATGATAGGACTGAAATAAAGCTATCTTTATGGAATTCAACACCGCATAAAAAATCTATACATAGAGGTGATATTATCGGGAAACTTATTACAATACCATATATAATTCAAAATATTATTGAAGTAGAAAAACTGCCATGAAAGATAAAGATAGAACACTTAGGAAAATAATCCCGACCGTAACTATCAATGGCTGGCGCTTCGCACCCCAATGCTGGCGAGACTATCTCAGGCGTCCTTTGAGGATCGAAAGGTCGCCGTATTATCTCAGCATTGAGATTTTTGGGTTTTATTTGGTTTTCGAGAGGCAGGATAACGTATGAAAACCATCCATACTTATCGCGCTTGTATTGACTGTCGGCATTGTATTCGCCAACAAACAGGGCCTCACGAATGGAATCACGATTGCTATCTCATGCAATTTGAGTTTCCCAATGCCGAGTATTGTAATCTGTATGACCCGCAGCCGCCACGCTGGAATCTGCCCGAACAAGGAATCGGATTAGGTTATGTTTGGGATAATGAGTTTGAGGGCAGGCCATAGGAGTGATTTGTAATGCAAGTAAAACGAGTGAGGATAACCAGTGCCTACCTGGACAGTTATTGGTACGCTGATAAGATCGGCCAGGAGGTTTGCATCCTTGGTATTGGCTACGGGACAGAACGGCAGAGATACGAAGTGATACAAACAGGCACATACGCCATGAGACCCATACCGCATTATATAGATGAAGGCGATTTTGAGGTTTTAGACGTGTTTGATGCGGAGGTGATCGAACAAGTAACCATTTCAATCCATCCGAGAAACCGGAATATCCAGGATTTTGATAATGAATGATATTGATCCTGTCGTTGAACGTATACGGGAAAAACTCCGTTTACGGAGTGGCAATGGAATAAAGAAATACGGGCGCACAATGGATCGTGATGACTTGGATACAGTGGCGCGGCTCCGTCATACGCAAGAAGCGGCTTTGGATTTTGCAATTTATCTGGAACTCATTATTGCTGACTATCGCTTGGAATCGAATGATGGTCGCTAATCCGTTTAAGCTAAAAAGCATAAAAGCTTCAGAGTCCGATTTACAGGCTCAGATTATTGAGTACCTGCGCTTTGAACAAAATCGCGGGAGAGTTGTTTGGTTCTGTCGAAATAATAGCGGAGGTATGTTTAAAGCTAAGCAGTTTTTATGGTTCTATCGGCTCTTTCTGCGCCAGAAGGAGCCAGCCGCGAAGGGCAAGGCCGATCTTGATGGCCAATTGCTGGGCGGCCGGTATTTTGCATTAGAGGTAAAGGCGGATGGCGAAAAAGCTTCACCTGAACAACTCGCTTTTCTGCAAGCGGTCCGCGATGGCGGCGGTATTTCGGCGGTGGTGCGCAGCTTTGGTGACGTGCAATCGGTTTTGTTCGGGGAACTGGATAAGAAGTTTTTGGAATAGAAGGAAGTAAGACCTTGAGCGCCCCAATGATACCGTGGACAGAAAAAGAACTGACCGTTCTCAAGCAGTGCTATGCCGCCGAACCGACGGCGGCATTAGCTAGTCGGCTGAATCGATCCGTTCAGTGCGTGCGCAGCAAGGCTAATCTGCTTGGAGTCCGAAAGGCTCCCGACAAAAACCAGATGCATCCGCGCGCGCATCGGTGGACCGAGGCGGAAGATGAGTTGCTGCGCAAGTTATGGCTGGATGTCGGAAACCGGGTGAAAGGACATACTTCAGGCTGGGCGGCGCGTAAACTGGGCGTGACTAAGCAACAGGTGCGTAATCGGGCTGCTATTTTGGGGTTGCGTCGCCTGCGGATCAAAGAAGCGTGCTGGAGCGATGCAGAGCTGGAGCTACTCGGCAACTGGCTACACTTGTCCCCTCCGCTGATCCGCCAACGTCTGAAGCGGAAAGGGTTTAGCCGCACGGAAAGCGCCATTGTCGTACAACGCTGGCGCCGGTTTGGGGGCCTGGCGCTGGCGACCGGCGGGTATAGCGCCACTCAACTGGCCGAATTGCTAGGGACAAGTCCTCGCCCAATCCTGGGCTGGATCGAAAAAAAATGGCTGATCGCGACGCCGAGAGGGGATACACTCAACGCAACGGGCGGCCCCGGGGATCGATGGATCATTACGCCATCTGCCGTTCGCAAGTTTATCGTCGAAAATCCAATCCAGGTAACGAGTCGAGTCAATCTGGTTTGGATGATTGATCTGTTGGCTGGGAAGTAATTGGGCTAAAATTAACAATAACTCTATGAAACCATTTGAGTTAACACCTGAACAAATTATGACCGCATTTCCAGGGGTCAAGGTCAAGACGATCTGCACTTATTGGCCGGCGATTCGGGATGCGTTGGAAGACGCGCGGTTAGAATCTGCTATGATAGTCGCGTATGCGCTGGGAACTATTGCCGCAGAAAACGCAGGATTTACGCCACTCACCGAAATGATTTCGAAGTACAACACCCGCCACAGCCCCTTTGATCAGTACGAGGGGCGGGTTGACTTGGGCAATATGATGCCCGGTGACGGAGAACTTTTTCTGGGGCGGGGTTTTGTGCAACTCACCGGGCGCGCAAACTATGCACGCTACGGCGACCGGATAGGGCTTGATCTGACCGAGCTACCGGAACTAGCTGGGGACCCCAAGGTGGCGGCGCAACTGCTGGCGCTGTTCATCTCGGATCGGGAGCCGGCTATTTTAACGGCGTTAAAGGCCGGTAATTTGGCGGCGGCACGCAAGCGGGTGAACGGGGGTACTCATGGCCTGGATCGGTTCGAAAGGGCCTACGGCGCGATTTTAGAGGTATTACGGCATGGCTGAGCTTGTAGATGGGAGCGAACGGCGGTCCGCGTGGTTTGATACCTCGGCTGTTTTATCGGCCATCAGCCAACTTGAGACGCGAGTGGCGGTCCTGGAAGCCAGGGCTGGAGCACAAGATACGAGGCTATTGACCATCGAAGGCGACCTAAAGGATACAAAGAGCGGCGTACAACGGGTTTTGCAATGCCTACAAGAGCATACGATTATGGAAGAACGTAATCGCGTAAAGCTGCTATCATGGATTATCGCTACGCTAATATCCGTAGTAGGATTTGGAATTGCCGCTGTTTGGCAATTTATCGTGTTAAAGACTGCTGGAGGTTAATTATGGATTGGAAGGCGCTCATCCGTGAGCCGAGCACTTATCGCGGGCTGATCTGGCTGCTGACCGCCGCCGGTCTGGCCCTGTCGCCCGAACAACAAACCGCCATTATCAGTACCGGCGCGGCCATTGCCGGCCTGATTGGTGTATTCTTTGCTGATCGGTGAAACCATGAAAAGAACTCTAATCGCTTTGTTGTTCGCCGCTTCTGCTCCCGCATTTGCGGACAGTTACCAGATTACGTTCGGATGGACTGATCCGACGACTTATATTGCGGGCGATGCGCCGGTCTATTCGGCAAAATATCGCATTGCCGGGGGAGCCGAAACCACAATTTCTTCTCTGGCAACGCCAGGCGGCACGTTCAACGCGACGGCAACGCCAGGACAGACGATTGAGGTCGCGATGCAGGCATGCAATATTGGAGTGTGCAATAGTTGGACAGGCTGGGTTACGGCGACTGCGCAGCATCCGCCCACTCAGCCGCAGCCGCTAACAGGCGGTGTGATTACGGTTGTACGCACGGGGCCGTGATCCATGCGCCGCTGGTTATGGCTATTGCCGGCGCTGGCCGCTTCGGCGGCTGGTGCTGGCCGATTGACGACATTTGCATGGGACAACGATGCGAACTGGCCCTCAGGGACGACTGTCGAACTATGTGGAAACGGCGATGTTTGCCAGACAGGCATAACAGGCACACAGGCGACATTGGATTTGCAGGTGCAGCCAGGCGAGGTGATTCAGGGAAAGGTGCGAGCGGTAGCACCAGCAGGTTATCAGTGTGGCAATCCGCCGATACCCTGTCCGTATTCAACTTGGACTACAGTGGCATCAACTTGGCCCTTACCAGGAATTGGGTTATGGGCGACGAAGGAGGAAACAATGGCCGTTGCTGTTCGTTCCACATCTAGTGTTACTGGTGGGACTCGTACTAATACTACGATTACTGCTCCTGCTGGTATTACTAATGGGGATGTATTAGTAGCATTGATGACAGTAGGAGCAGCTTCCGCTCCTACTGTAACGCCTCCTTCTGGATTTACGGAAGTAACAACGACGGGTTGGCCGCTGACTATTGATAAAAGCGACCCCTGGCAAATGCGGGTTAGGTTTTTTTGGAAAGTAGCATCTGGTGAAAGCGGGAATTATACGTTTACACATTCTTCCGCTTACACAGAAGCTATTATGTATGCTGCTAGCGGAGCTAATACAACTACTCCAGTGAGTCCGAATCCTACTTCGGCGTCTGGAGATAGTACTACAGCTACTGCAACAGGGCTAACAACTCCCGTTGATAGTTCACTGGTTATATGGGTGGGTTCGGTTTGGAATAATATAGGTCCTACCACACCGCCTACGGGCACGACTCCAACTTTCACTGAGTATTTTGATGGAGGTAGTGGGGGTATCTTTTATTCTGCTGCTGGGGTCATGACCACAGCAGGAGCTACGGGCAATAAAGCTGTATCGAATGTAGGAGGTAGTTATTGGGTTGCGGGGTTGATTTCTATCCAGGCGGCTACGGGAGGTGGGGGAACTGCGGCCCTTCCGCGCCGCGCATTAGATGGACCTTTTGTTGGTGCTTTTAGGGGGTCAGTGCGATGATAAGTTTCGGGGTTGTAAAACCTGGTACGACACTGTATATCCCGTTTGCGACTTATGATAGTAACGATCCAACTGCCAGCGTCACTATGACTGGGTTTGCAGTTACCGACATCGAGATTTATAAAGATGGCGGCACGACACAACGGGCGAGTGATAGTGGGTATGTGCTACTAGATACAGACGGAACTGATTTTGATGGATTAACGGGTATTCACGGATTTAGTATAGATTTGGCGGACAATACTACCGCCGGTTTCTATGCGTCTGGATCGCAATACTTTGTAGTGGTTTCGTCTATCACAGTAGATGCTGGGGTGGTTTCTTTTATCGCTGCGACTTTTAGGATTGGGATAACTGATGCGCTGCTTAATACCACAATTGCAACTCTTGCAAGTCAAACCAGTTTCACATTGACGGCTGGACCCGCAGAGGATAATGCGCTGGTGGGTTGCGTTGTCTATATCCACGATGTGGCTAGTGCAGTACAGGGCGGGTTTGCTGTTATCTCGGCTTACACGGGTAGCACAAAGACCGTAACCCTTGCAGCAGGAACTACTTATACAGTCGCTACTAGCGATAATATCTCCGTGCTTTCCCCCGCCAATTCCAAATGGTTTGGGGCAACAGCCGTTACGGGGCGCGACCTGGGCGCGAGTGTCTTGCTGTCGAGTGGAACTGGAACGGGGCAAGTCACGCTGACATCGGGACGAGTGAATGCCGACGTGACCCATATTGCCACCGCAGCGGTTTCAACGAGCACGGCTCAATTGGGCGTTAACGTGGTCAATGCGGCAGGGACAGCATGGGGGAGTGGGGCAATTACTGCTGCTGCGGTTGCTGCATCTGCGCTAAATGGCAAAGGTGATTGGAATTTTGGAAAAACAGGATATACGCTGACTGCGACAACTGGGCTTGGAAACCAGACAGCGAACATCACTGGCAATCTATCGGGTTCTGTAGGCAGCGTAACCGGCGCCGTAGGCTCTGTAACGGGCAATGTCAGCGGTTCAGTCGCTAGTGTGGCGAGTGGCGGGATTAGTGCAGCCTCTTTTTCGGCGGGGGCTATTGACGCAGCCGCAATTGCTGCGAATGCGATTGGAGCCAGCGAACTGGCGACGGATGCGACAGAAGAGATCGCGGATGCGCTGTTAAATCGTAACGTCGCTGGCAGTAGTAATAGCGGGCGGCTTGTGAAAGAGGCGCTCTATGCCTTGCGCAATAAAGTAGTTGTGAATAGTGGCACGATGACTGTCTACAGCACGGATGATGCGACCTCAGCCTGGACGGCCAGCGTGACTGGGACAGCGGGGGCTGACCCCATCACGACGATAGACCCGGCGTAATCATGGCAACAGGACTGCGCTCCGTTTGCCGTCCCCTGATCTGGGGCGTCAGTAGCGGGGCGGCGTCTGTCACGTTGACGGGCACCAGCGCCGTTACATCTGTGGGCGTATTGTCATTGCTAGCGGATGCGTTGCGCACCATCCCGGGGGCGACAGCTACCACCGGAGCGGGCACGCTGACTCTTGCGGGCAGCGCGACGATGACTCCTTCAGGCAACTTTGCCGCCGGCGCGGCGGGGACTGTGACGCTACTAGCGGATGCGCTAAAGGCGCTATCCGGCACTGCGGGAACCGGCACAATAGGCACTGTAATGCTGTCAGGCGGCGCGGATCAAATCCTGGCCGGCGCGTCGAGCGGCAGCGCGGTAGGCGGCGCAACGGCTGCGGGCGGGGCGGTTAAAGTCCCTGTGGGCGTGGCCGGGACGGGTACGGCAGGAACGCTAACGCTCTCTGCGGGCGCGGTTGTGACCCTGGCGGGTCTTTATGTGACCGGCTATTTGGGTACAGTCAGTGCCAGCGCAGACGGCAATATTTTGGTCACTTTGACCGGGGCATCAGCCACGGGCGCGGTAGGCGCTGTAACGCTCTCCGCGAGTGCTCAGATGACTATAGCCGGGTTGGCCGCCAGTGCCGCCGTGGGCACTGTGACGCCAAGTGGCGGCGCTGGATCGACTGTGGCAGGCGCTGCGGGTACCGGGTCGGTAGGTGCGGTATCTCTGGCAGCGTCGGCAGCCTTGCAACTGCTGGGAGCGCTGGGCACAGGCACGGTGGGCGTGCTATCGCTCTCTGCGGGCGCGTCAGTAACGCTGACAGGCATTAGCGCAATCGGCCAGGTTGGGACGGTCACGGTTTCGGCGGGCACTAACGCAACGATCATGCTGACCGGAGCGACCAGTATCGGGCAAATCGGGACTATTGAACTGTCAGCGTCAGCAATGCAACTGCTAACGGGCGTCCAGGTGCAAGGGATTGCTGGACTCTTACGGCTGGTGGAAATCATAACGCCAGCCGGACGACTGTTATTGATCGAGTCGGAAGACCGCATTCTATTAGTGCAACTGGAAGACCGAGCGCTGTTAATACAGCAAGCCGATCCGAATTTAACAATTCACTGATCACTGAGGATATTGAGATGGCTGCAACAACTGCGATGTGTACGAGCTTTAAGTCTGAACTGATGCAGGCTTTGCATAATTTTCTGCTTTCGGGCGGCAATACTTTCAAAATTGCGCTGATAAAATCCGGCATGGCCGGGACTTATGGCGCAGCGACAACCAACTATTCAAACGTCACTGGAAATACTGATGAGGCCAGTGGTACGGGTTACACGGCAGGAGGCGCAACACTGACCCGAGTTGATCCGACCACAAGCGGAACGACAGCCTATACTGATTTTGCCGATGCGTCTTGGACAACAGCTACAATCTCGGCGGCTGCGGCTCTTATTTACAATACTACGAACGGAAGTAGGGCAGTGTCCGTTCACGATTTCGGTGGGACGGTTTCGAGCACAGCCGGCACCTTCCAAATCACGTTCCCGACCCCCGACGCCAGCAACGCCATTCTGAGACTCGCATAATGGGACTAATACACGATCATCTTTCCGGCAAAACAGTTAACGCCGTACTGACTAACGGCCACGAGTTGATTGTGCAATGCACTAGCGGCGAGGAAATCGTGATCGGTTGGGGTGTAAATGGCCCTGTCCTGCTACGGCAGGATGTGCGGTTGGCGTTGCCCCCCGTGTTAGCGACAGGCATTGGGAATGGCGTATGGCTGTCACAGCGTGATGTGACGCGCACGGCCCCGCTGGCTGAATTATTTGGAGTGATGTAATGCCCTCATATCCCGGCTCTCGCGCCGACCCAGTCAAGATGGGTTACAAAGACCCGGATGCTGTACTTGATTATGCTGTGTTGTGGCAGGACTGGCTGGCGGCGGATGAAACGATCCTCACGCATACCATTACCAGCGCTGAGGGGTTGACAGTCGATTCCAGCAATGTCAATACGACGGAACTCACGGAGTATGATGTCGTGCAGAAAATTGGAAGCGTAGTCACGATTTGGCTGTCAGGCGGGACGGCTGGCATCATCTATACCGTGGCCTGCCTCATCACTACCAGCGCCGGGCGTACTGATGAACGTAGTTTCGTGATCATCGTGAAGAATCGATGATATGGCTGATACTGAATTGTCGAAAATTGTTTTGGGAGACTGGTTTTTCTGGAAACGCTATCCGCTGTCTTGGTTAATTGAGAAATTCTGGCCTGTTCCAGGGTGGACGCAAGAACAATTAGCGGAATTGAAAAATAAAGAGCCTATAAGGGATAGGCCAGAAGATTTTGGATAAAATGATATGAGAATTGAAATCAGGAATTTACCGGAGGTGCAACGGGTTTTACAAAATCTTGCTTCAGAGCAAATCCCTTACGCCATATCTGTTGCTATTAACAATACCTGTTACCAGGTCATGCAGGGCGAACGGACTGAGATTAAAAATGTATTTGATCGCCCCACTCCGTTTGTTGTGCGTGGAATGCGCTATCAGAAATCCA
>Ga0209507_1001880_pt1 | contig 15440 bp, 14 predicted proteins | sample AD_UKC028_MetaG_FD_184414 | JGI IMG/M metagenome (GOLD analysis project Ga0209507, IMG submission 184414) | Active sludge microbial communities of municipal wastewater-treating anaerobic digesters from USA - AD_UKC028_MetaG (SPAdes) (version 2) | ecosystem: Engineered > Bioreactor > Anaerobic >...
AACTATATGTTTGGAATGAAAAGGCTGGTTGGTTAGGAGAACAAGATATAGATAAACAATCTACTCCGAAGGCCTATCAAACCGTACAGACTTATAACGAAATATACAAGCCTTATTACAATGCGAATAAGACTACGCTTGACAACCTGAAATATCTTGACCAAACTTCGCCCATTGACAACCCGATAGCGCAGGCAATTCCGCTTACGGAAGAATTTATTGCAGCCAAAGCGAAGGCGCAGAAAGAGGCCGACAATCCCACTGGCATGGATGAACAGAACCAAGCGGCGGCCATTATAAAGCAGAACGCAGGCCCGACAGACCTTGAAGGTAAACTGCGCGATGCGTACGGCGGCTACACAACGCCCGAAGGCATGAAAGCATACCAAGACGCGCTATACGAAAGCGTGGCGCAGAGATTGAGAACGGAAGCGGGCGACCTTCGCAGTCAGCAAGCGGCAGACCTTGCCTCTCGCGGCCTCGGAATGTCAACGGTCGTGAACGATGTGCAGGCCGAAACCAATAAGCGACTCTTACAAGGACTCGGCGAAGCAGGAAGCAGAGCGGCGGTCGGCGCGGAGGAATTACGCAGAGGCTATTTGCAGGACGCACAGACCCTCGAAAGCGGCATCGCAAACCGTGGCCTACAAGCCGGAACGCAGATGTCGAATGTCGGCGCACAGAAGCAGAACATCTATCAGTCGGCGCAAAGCCCGTATATGCAGGCAATACAGTACCAAGACGCGAACTCGATGCTCAACCTCAGCTTGCAGAACCAGGCATGGAAAGACAAGGTGGCAAACGCGCTATACCTCCTTAACCTTCCGCAGCAGATAAACGCGGGGCAGGCGGGAACGCAGACCAACGCGGCGAATGTCGGAACGAACATCTATGGTGCGGCACTTCAAAATGCGGCAACACAAAACGAAACGGCTGGCAAGGTCGCGGCGCAAATAGCAAACGCTATTACGCCCAAAACTGGCTATGTGCCGTTACAACAGGTTCAAGGCGGCTTTAATGGTGCAGTTACGGGGGCAAACGCAGGTTTCGCCAATCCAGTTAAGAAAACTTATACCGGCCAAATAGCAACATAGTAGGAGGGCAAAATGCCGATAGCGACTTCAATTCTCGATGTAGTGGAAGCGATCAAAAAGCAAATAACAGACAAGGCGGTGGGGATGTCAGGCACGGCAAGTCCGCAAGCGCAGGAACCGCCGCAGCAACTCACGCCAGAACCGCCGCCTGATGTCGATTACACCGCCGGCATGCAGCGACCGGAACTGACGAAACTGGCCTCCAATATGGAGTTCAAAGCCACACCTTCACGCGCAACCGCCATGCTCGTCGCGCTCGGCAATATCTTGCAGGACAAGCGTAATGTCGAGGCCGCAAAACAGGCAGCGCAGCAGAGCGATTACGACGCGAGGTTCAAGGACGCGCTCGACCTCACGAAGGCCCGCAAAGGTATGCAGATGAAGCGGGAGTTCTCGGAAGCAGACCCCGATGTGTTGCTTGACCGTCAACTCAAGAAATCTAAAGAGGCGAGAGAGTCGGAGATGTTTCCGCTTGACAAGCAGTATAAACAGGGGCAGATAAATAAATTGTTTAAAAAGACTTCTGGCGATGGTTCGTCCGGTAGCGGAGTGGCGGCAACTGCGGCTAACGCACTTTCTCTGTTAAATCCAGAAGATTTAAAATTCTATCGCTCTCTTCAAACCAAAGGCGCAAGAGATAGATTTTTAACCGAAAGACTTAACCCTGACAACATAAAAAAGAAAAGGCAAGAAGTCGGCCTGCAAATAGACAACTTAAGAAAAAGTTTATTAGATTTAGAATTAAAAAAAAGAGAAACAAGCGACCCTAAATTATTGCAAAAACTTGACAACGATCTGGCCGCGCAAAATCAAATGTTAGTTAAGCGCGAAAAAGATATGGCTTTGTTAGATACCTTTATGGAAGGCATGGGAACTGCCGAAGATTATACGACAATTAAAAATAAATATACCGATAATCCAAGCGTAACGCCAACCGCTATGCCTCAACCTCAAGCACCGCCGACACAAGGCGGCATAGAATTTACAGGCGAGGTCGATCCGATTAAAGGCAGACGAGTTCGGGACAAAGCCACGGGCAAAATGGGGTGGATGAAATAATGGCAGAAATAATATGGGATGATGAAATACCTCAAAAACAACAGGCAGCAGCACCGGCTATAAAATGGGATGACGGCACGGAAGAAGTGGCTTTAGCACCTCAACCGCCTCAAATAACGCCCGCTGAAATACGACAAGAATTAGTGCCTCCCGTTGAGCCAAACCTTAACTTCACGCAAAGAATGGCGATGGGGCCGGTCGGTGATGTAACTGAATTTCTCGGCAATATCGGCGGCAAGGTAGCAGACTTTGCAAGGGCAACCCAAGAAGTTTCTCCAGAGGCTTTACAAATCGCAGAACAGGGCAGAACACGGTTATCGACGGCACCGCAAGAATTGGTACAATCATTACTCTCAAACGCACAACTCGGACAAACTGTTTTACAAAATGCACCCACGGCGGTCGGTGGTTTTGCCGCGTCTATACCGGCATACGCAACGCAAGTAGCCAGAGGCATGACAGATATAATCGGCGGCGGCGCAGAACTTGCAGGCTTCCCCGAACAGGCGCAGCGCATACGCGAAGAAGGCAAACTTGCAGAAGATACCGCGAAGAACCTTGCCGCACAATCCACGGCCAATCTTCGCCAATTCTTTGAAGGCAAGCCGACCGATGTTGAAGGCGAGGCTATCGCAGAAGAACTTACGCCGCAGAAAAAACAAGGCGCATTTGCAAAGGCTCAACGCGCCAGGATTTTATGGGCGGCAGAAAACATGACACCCGAAGAATTTAAAACCAAATATCCAGATGCTTTGCCAATAGATATTTTTAACGCGGCGTTTGAACAGGCTTTACAGGAACAATCTTTACCAAATACGGTTAAGCAATTTTTCGTTGATATGCCTCTTGAAAGTGTGAAGATGATTTACGGCGCAATCAACGGCGATCCCGAAACGGTTCAGAAATTTAAAGAAAGACCGCTTGAGTCTTTTGTTGAAATAGGCGTAGGATTAGGTGCGGGCGCACATGGTTTAAAGATGGCCGCCAATGCCCCAAAAGCATTAGCCGACCTTCCCAGCAAAATACAAGAGGCGCGTGTTCGTCCAAAGCCGCAGACTAAAGAAGAAGCCGCCGAAAGTTTTATGGCAAACCAACGCCAAGAGGCAGACTTTCTTCGCAAACAAAACGAGATGCGCGACCAGATGGCGGCAGAAAAACAAGGCGCAGAACAAGCCAGAACAGAAGCCATGACTGGCGAAGTTAAAGGCATGACGGAAGAAGATTTAGCGGCAACCGTGCGACCGACGCCCGAACCCGCGCCGACCGTCATCCAGCAACCGCAAACGCCAGACGCGAGGCTTGAGCGAGTGCAACCGGAATTTCAGCAACCGCCACGCCCCGAAATGCGCCCACAACCTGTTGACCAATTATTTAGGCGAGAACGCACCATAACGCAACCGGAGGCCGCTACAACGCCCGCTGCCGAACCGGAAGGCATAAAACCTCAAGCCATTGCCCCGACCGTTACGCAACCCGCCCCGATAACTTTTAGGAAGGAAGCGGAGCGCAAAATAAAACCAGAACCGGAAAACAAAGGAATAATTGCAAGGCCCGCAGCAGAGGTAGGCATTAAAGAATATGAAAAACTGCCCGAAAACGTATGGCTACATGGAACCGATATTGATGGCGAAATCAAAAATTTTAGTGTAACAGACACAGAAAGAGGCGTTTATTTAACCAAAAATTGGAGTGTGGCGGAAAACTATACTGATGGTGATACCGCAAAAATTAAAGCGATAGAATTAAAAAAAGATGCAAATATTTTTGATTTAAACGATGACGCCCAAGCCGAAAAACTTGCAAAATTATTAAAAGAAAGAATTGACGATTTCGCCGATTTTGATATTAAAGAATTTGCCGCCAATTTGCAAAAGGCGGATTATAACCAAGTTGGCCTTATTGACAACGCGGAAATCGGGAATGTTTTGTATGAAGCAAATGTTGATGCGGTTATTGACACGAAGGGAAATGCCGCAATTATTAATGACAATGCGTTAAAAACTTATCGGCCCGAAGGCAAGGGTATGACCGCCACCGGCCAGCCGACGCCCGAAGCGATGTTGACGAGGACTAACAAAACATCTCTTTTAAGCGAAGAAAAATTTTGGGAAATCGTAGAAACTGCAAAAAGCCAAGATGAAATTCGTCCATACGCGGAGCAAGTTCTAAAAAACAAGGCTGCTTTTTCCTCGGACGCCCAACAAATTGCCGCCCGTGCTATGCCAGAAATTCAAAAAGAAGCCAATACAAGATACGAACAAAATAAAAAAGATATAATGGGACGTTACGAAAGGTCAAAAGAGTTTGTAATGGAATCTATCGGCGGTGAAACGCCACTTTTAAAAAAGTTAGGATATGATATCAATGGCAAGATGTATCGCGGAGTAAAATCCGAGGCTGCAATAAACGACCTTTTCACGAAAAAAAGCGTGATGACCAAGACAGGCGAAGGAACGACAAACTGGGCACCAGATACATATTCACGTTATATGTTTGATAAGGACACACATAGCGGTTATATTATCGAAAGCGACGCCACGCCTGACAATTTCCAAACCTTTACCAAGTTCAGCAATAAATATTATAAATCAAAGGGGCCGATCCCGTTAGAAAATATTTCCAGAATAATAAAAATTGAAAGAACAAAGCCGGAGGTCGGAGTAAACAAGGACACCGTAGGCCATGAGGTTATATATGACCGTGATGCAGGAATAAACAAAATAAAATCCGTTCAGCCGGCTGAGCCGATGGCCGTTAAAACGCCGGAGGTTAAGGGACCGTCGAATGTTGAAATTGCTCAACAAAATTTTAACAGAATAATGAACGCTCAACCTTACGAATTAACTTTAGAAGATTATATTTATCAAAAACAACAAAAAGCCAGAGTTTACAGAAAGCCAACAGGTCAAAAAGATAGGCAAGAAATGAAAAGCCGAATTAGAGAAGTTGGCGACCAATATGCACCGGACGAACACAAAAACGCAGTCAAATCCGCCCTCGCCGAAGGCAAACCAGTTCCTCCCGAAGTGCTCGCGGAATACCCGGACTTGAATCAACCCCGCCCCAAGACCGGCCCCTCAATGTTCGGTGGCGCACAGTTGCAGAACGCGTATGAGAAGGTTGAGCCTGTCGTCAAGCGCGGGCTGGATATATTTAAGAAAAAGACAAAAGAATTTATAGCAGACGAAGAAGGCTTTTATTCACCTGAAGAATTAGCAAAAGCAGTTAAGGCCGTCAAGGACAAATTTATAGGCAGCATCAAACGCGGCCAATCAACACAAGTTACAAATACAGTAAACACATACGCCAAAATTCTTGATCGTATAGCGGACAAGGCTCAAGGCAAAGTAGGCGATGTTAGAGTTGTTGACGTTTCTACCGGCCTTGGAATGTCAAAAGAACTTGCCGAAAATCTCGGTTATAAAAACTATGAAACTACTGAACCGTTTCCCGCCAAAGGCTTTGTTCCAACTTTTAAAGACTCAAGCCAACTCCAAGACAATGCTTATGATTTTATAACAAACAACCAAGTTTTAAATGTTGTGCCTAAAGAAATACGCGACGGCATAGTTAAAGATATAGGACGCGCTCTTAAAGAAGGCGGCACGGCTATAATTTCAACGCGAGGCAAAGATGTAATGGCGGCGACAACTGGTAGAGCCGGTGAGGAATCAATGTCGCTTTATATACCCGCTAAAGATGCAGAAGGCAAATCTTATGAGCAGTATCAAAAAGGTTTTACAAATCAAGAACTTAAAGATTATGTTCAAGGACTTTTAGGCGATGGCTTTGAAGTTAAAACCGCACCGTTCGGAGCGGCGGGAGTAGAGATAACCAAAACCAAAACCAAAGAAGCGAAGCCTGGAAGAGTCGGTATGTTCGGCGCGGGGCAGTTGCAGAACGCGTATGAGAAGGTTGAGCCGACCCTCAAGAAAGGCGCGGACTTGCTGTTCAAGAAGGGCAAAAAGTTTGTTGAGGACGAGAGCGGAATGTTCAGCCCGTCTAAACTTATTGACGGCATAGCCAAAGCGGTCGGCGCACGAAAAGCGGAAAAGCCGTTTGAAGTAACTATCGGCGACCCCGCACTCGCAAAAGAATTTGAAACCACTTTCAAGAAAACGCAGGCGGCAGAACAAGCCAAAAAACAATTCGCCAAATCGAAAGAGCAGAGCATGGCAAGCGCATACAAGCAAGGTCTTGTCGATCTGTTCTCGCCAATCATCGACCGCGTTCCGAAAGGGCCAGAGCGTGAGGCACTTATGGCTTCGCTTCACGACATCTTTTATCTCGGCGCACCGGCGGAGGCGTTTATGCGTAAGACGCAAGAAAACATATTAAAGCCGGTCGAAGATAGTGGCAAGACATACGCGGATTACTCGGCATGGCGAGCGGCAAAATGGACAACCACCGGCAGGGCAAAAGTCGAAACACCAGAAAACCTTAAACGCGCCGAGGACTTCTTGAAAAGCGTTGACCCACAGACGACCAAACAGTTTGAAAAGATAACCGAGGACTTCCACGAAAAAGTATGGAAACCCTTGTTGGAAGAAGTTAAGGCAAGCGGCCTCAACGACCCGCTCATCGTCAACAACATAATGAATAACGAAAATTACTCGCCTTTCTTCCCTGCAAAGCAACTCGGCCTCCCTCACGGCATCGGTGAAAATGCACCGAGCGCAGGCATATTTAAACTTAAAGGCGGCATCGGCGATTATCAAGACCCACTTTCCGCGCTCATGCAAAAGGGAATATCTATGCTCACGGCGGCGAAGATAAACAAGGGCAAGATTGACGGCATAGAGGCGTGGAAGAAATTTGCGCCGAAAGACATACAAGAGGCCATGCCGGACTATAAGGGCTTCTATAAAGAAAAAGACCCCATGACCGGCCAGATAACAGAGATACCGCTCGTCGAGTTTGCAGAGCCTCAAGCCGGTAGTAACCTCGCGCTTTTGAGAGTTCGTGAAGGCGGTAAGCAACGCGGTTATTATGTGCCGAAAGAATTTGCCAGAGCGTTCGACATGGCGATGGGCGAGGGCGACACTCTCGGCGCGACAATGAAAGCGTTCCAGAAGATGACGCAAGGCTTCCGTAATGTATGGATTGAATACAATCCCGCATGGCAGGTCGCAGTAAATGCCCCACGCGATATAGCCGCGGCAACGATTGAAATGCCGAAGATAGGCAACCGTTTCAAATTCATGGGTAACCTTGCCAAAGTGGCACCAGCGGCGGTCGGTGATTATGTTCCGATACTCGGCAAGATAGTTCAGCATTTTACCGGATATGATCGCAAAGCATTTGAAAAAGATGTTACTAAAATGCTCGGTGAAAGCAAACTGTTATCGACCCGCGAACCGCAATACCTCGGTGAATTAGACCTTACAACCGGCGAGCGCATGCAACGCGCCTATGGCCTTTCGGAAAAGAGCGAGGGCGTAGCCAAATTACTCGACACCGTTCAAGCGTTCGGCAAGGACATCGAGCGTATGACGAAAGTGGCCGCAGAACTCACTCTCAAAGACGATAAAAGGTTTACCGACCCTGAAGTCAAGAATATCATTCGTCGCATAGGTTCGCCCGCGTTCGGCGTTCGTGGCGGCGGCGACTTATTCAAGACGATAAAGACGGCGACCATGTTTTACAATGCTTCAAAAGAAGGCTGGATGGCCGCGAAATACTTTTTAGAGAAAGACCCCGTTGGCGCGATAGCGTTTGCTTCCGTGCCTATGGCTCTTTACGCCTCAACAATACTTGCCGAGCAAGGAACCTTCGGCGACGACGCGAAGAAAGCATACTCGCTTATGAAACGCTACGATAAAGAAAATAAACTCAACTTTCCGATAGGCTATGGTAAGGACGGCCAAGAGGTTCAATACATAAGTCTGCCTGTACCGCAGTTCTTGAAACCGGTTATGCGTATCATGCGTATGGCCGCAAAAGAAAGCCCTGCCTATCTCGATGCGATAGTAAAAGGATTCTCGGAAGAACTGCCCGCACTTAATCCGGTAGTCGGCCTCATCAACCGCACCACCTCTTACGGCGACGAAAAACCGCCCGCGTCTGCTTTTGGTCAAGAGATAATGACTCAAGACCAATGGGATGCCGGTGGAGAAATTAAAGGCTCGGCCTTCTTAAAATCGTTCTGGAACGATTATCTTCTCGGCTCACAATGGCGGCTCAAAGTTAAACCGAACGAGCGCGATGAAACCTGGGGCGAGAAGTTTTTCAAGTTAGGTTTTGGCAAGGTTTACAAGACGGCCTCCGATGTTAGCGTCGATACAAGCGCGTCCAAGAAAAAAGGCGCACTGGAAAGGCTCTTTACGAGAGAGGCGGCATCCGCAACAACGCCCGAAGATCGAAAGGCCATTCTGAAAGACATGAAAGAGCAAGGACTAACACCTTCACTTAATGTTTTCAAGACGACCATTATGAATAAAAACATTGAGAAGATGGCGAAAGAAAAGCCTCTGGTAGCCAAACTCATAATGACATACCGCTCGTCGAAAGACCGCGAGGAAAAGATAAGGCTTCTTAAAAAAATCAAAGAATTAATTAACCAAAAATAAATTGACACCCGCCCGTAGGTTATGTTAAAATAATCTATGGGTGGTTAAAATTTTGAAGAAAGGCGCGACATGGATAACGAAAACATTATACTGTCCATGCTGAAAGAGATTAAAGACGACATTAAGGACATAAAGAAAGACTTTAAGGAACACAAGGGCGCGTGCGAAGGCCGCTTCCGTTGCCTTGAGGATTTTAAGACGCGTGTCGAAACGATCAAGGGCGATGTCAAAGACCGCCTTTCCTTTTGGGCGTTGCTCGTTGCTTGCGTTAGCGGTATTCTTACGATCGTGGTCAATGCGGATAAAGTTTTTGGAGGCTTAAAATGAAAAAGATCGTTCTTTTGGGAGGGTTGTGTTATGCTGGAAAGACTTACATTGCCGACCTGTTATGTGGCACAAACGACAAATGGCAAAAAATGTCATTCGCAAATGCGCTTAAAGATGAACTGCATGACGCTGGCTTTATTGATAAAAAGCTGTTGCACGATAAAGAATATAAATCAAGCGTTCGCGAGCTTATGCAGCGTTATGGTCAGGAAAAGCGGGCCACTGACCCCTTTTATTGGGCGCGTATCGTCGAGAGTCAAATTAACGATGCGACCGTGGATTCGGGAATAACTTTTATTGACGATTGGCGGTTTAAGAACGAAGCTCAATATTTCATTGACAAAGGCTATGACGTTTTAAAAATATATGTCAAGCGTAAAGATTATTATAATATGATTTCTATTGGCAAAGACGCGCTATCAAAGTATTATCTCGGCCCGCACAAAGACGAGAGCGAGCAAGAACTTTATTCCGTTTGCAAAGAATGGATTGACGGCGCACCTTATTTCGATATTGTATATCACAACGACAACGATAAAGATAACAAGCTTATTCTGGCGACACTTATGCCGGCGATAAGAAGTTGGAAGGCGGTGAAGAACCATGCCCTGCAAATCTAAAGGTAAAGGCGAAATGAAAAAAGGCGGCAAGAAAAAATAGTTCTTGACAAGAGGAAAAAGTTTTGGTATATTAAGGGAAGTTCTTTTCGACATTACCGTACATTTTTTCCTCCGAGGGTTTCGGCCCTCTCACGGGGTAGAAGCAGGTATGGCCCCCTGCCTCGTCAGCGTTTAGCTACCAGAACAACAGTCGGTTCTTACCCGATGTGGGTTGCAAGAGTTCTCGCGAGATGCAAAACACGGTTGTTGACGAGCCACGAAAGTGCGTTTTGGTTCGAGTCCAAACTACTCCATACAATGCGGTCTAACCTCCCCATTGTTTTACCCAACTCCTTTATAACTTATAAGCCCCCGACCGTAATTGGCCGAGGGCTTTATTTTTATTTATCCATAAGCATTTCGTCCATCTGCTCAATAGTCTTGTTCAATGTTTTTTTATACTGCCCTTCGCCAAAAAGAGCGTAAAACTCTTTCCAGAACCGGCCCGTGATACTGTACTTAACACGCTTTCGCCTTTTATCGCGGCAGTCGCGGCAGAAAGATTGTGGCTTTGTTTGGCTGGTTTTAAACTTTTCACCGCAATCTTTACACACGACCTTTATTCTGCACCAGATTGAATTATAGTCTATGCCGAGAGCTTTGCAGCAGGTCGGGCAGTATTTATATTGAACGGGGTGTTGGCATCGGGCGCATCTATTCATCAGAACGGAACCTCCGTTTGCGTGTCTGCGGTTGCGGTTTCATTGAGCATGGATTCCGGTATAACCGGCTCGCTTGATTCATTTGCCATCGGATAGTTTGACTCCGCGCCCCATACCGGCTCAACCTCTGTGGCATTAACAGAAACTTCGTAGCATTTCTTGCCGGTGGCTTTGTCATTCCATGTGTTGAGTTTGAGGCTTCCCGAAACAAAGACCTTAATGCCCTTGACTATTTTCGCGGCCTTATCTGCCCAGAAGTTCCAGCACTCGACTTTGAAGTAGTCCGTAACCTTTTCCTTACCTTTGACAAACGGCCTCTCGACGGCCAGAGTAAACTTTGCCACCCTGTGCTCGCCTACCGTTCTGACCTCGGCCTCACGAACTGCGCGACCTGTTAATAATACTGTATTCATTCTTCCTCCTTCAAATCTATTGCACAAAGGGCGTATAAAAGACCACCGATTGCGTCTGACTCGTCGTATGTTGCTTCTTTGCCGTAATGCGTAACTGATACGCTCGTCTGCAAGATTGCTTCGATGTTCCTGTGCGCCTGTATTTTTTCTTCCTTGTCCGATTTCTCGTCCGTGAGAACGCGCAAGTATTTCTTCCATTGTTGATTGCCGATTTCCTCGATGAGCGTCGCACGATCTCGCACCGCCGCCATAATTGCGCCCCGTGCCTCGCCGAGCAACATCGCGGTTTTCTTTGACTTGAATACGCCTTCCTCGATGAACACCGCTATGCCACTCAAACTTACAGAGAGGTCATTTAAAAGCCGGTTGGCCATCGCCGACAGCTTGCATATCCTTTCGAGCACGGAGGCGTTGCTATCGGCCTGCAAAACGCCATAGCGTATGAACTCGTTTTCGAAATCCCATGCCGCCCAGCCGGTTGACTTCGTGCTTACATCAAAAAATATCGCGCGGTTCGTCCTCCAATATGGAGTAATCAACTGCTTCAACTTCTGCGGTAGTTTGATCGTCGTCATGTCTAAAGTTCTCATATCCCCCTCTATCTCTCATGTTTATTAGATACCCATTTACTGCTTGCGGGCAACCATCGATGAAGTCGGCTGACTTTGGATATTTGCCCTTGTACCATGCCACGCATTCGGCAAACTTACGTTCGTATTCTGTGTCCGCTTGCAACTCGGCAAACTCTGAATCGATCTTTGCCTGGAAATGCTCGCTTTCCTTCTGGCGCAACTTTGCTTCGGCGTCGGCGCGTTGGGCGACCTCTGATTTCTTGCGCTCAATTGCACCGCTGTCAGTTCGCAAACAAGCGTCAAGGTAACCGGCCGGATTTATCTTTGCGTTTCGCACCGCTATTTCAAGGTTGGAACGCAAATTCTCGTCCGACCTTTCCTTGTATTTATAAAGAACATCATACACTGGCTGCGTCTGCCACGACAAAGGCAACGTGCGCCATAATGCTTTGACACGAATCTCGGCTGTCCTCACGCAATACGCCAACCCGACACAAAGCATAAACTCCACGGCGTCGCTCACAAACTCGGCCCGATCAGCGCCCACTTTGTTGTATTGCCAACCCTCCTTGCTGGCAGTAAATGTTGATGAGTTGCGTTTGGCTACCACAAAATCGGCAACGTCTGCGTCAACAATCTGGCGTTGTGCGGCCTGCAACTGAAACATCTGGTCAAGCGACAGTACCTTGCCGAAGCCGTCTAACTTCGTGTTGAGGAACGACAGGAATTTCTGCGTTGCTCCGTTCATACCCGCCCCTCTTTGTTGTCGGCAATCGGAATGTCAATCGTGCCAGGTTCGACGCCTTCGACTTTAATGGCCTCCGGTTGTATTTCAATCGTTTCTACCGTTTTCATATCGTTGCTTATTTCCTTCTTTACCGTTTCGTCCTGATCAATGGCCTCGCGCTCGTTTACTGACAGCGGTAAAACCTTGCATAAATATTTTATGGCCGTTTTTTTGCGCATCTCGTCCGGCCATTGCGACCAAACATTGCCTGCCCGACCAACATTCTTGCGCTTCTGTATTTCGTGTTCGGGAAGAATAACCCACACCTTATTCCCATCGTCCAAAGTTGCAACGGCATAGGTAAATATCGGCTTGCCACGGTCTTGAGTAAAATTCGGAACATGAACGAGTTCGCGATTTAATCCGAATATTACTTTATATTCGTCCTTTTCGTAGATGATTTCGGAATAGACCTCTTTTACTTTGGTCGAGCGATAAACGAGGGTCAAAAGTCCCTGATAGCCGATAATAAGCTGACACTCTTTTTGTCCGGTGGTCTTGTTGTTGAATGGGATTAAAAAGCATTGGCCAAGTAGCGAAGGTTCTAAGCCGATTTGTGCGGCGTTGAGAAGCGAACCAAGAAAACTTTCTTTGGTGCAAAGCGCGAGGTCTGGAGTTTTTCTGACCGCCGTTAATGCAGTTCGCAAAAAGTGCTCGATTTTAATGTGGTTAGGAAGTGCGTCCGAAAGTTGTTTTTTCATGCTTTGGATTAAAGTATAAACATCTTGTCCTTTGGTTGCCTTCGCTACTGCCTTTGCCTCTACCTTTTGCATAAGTTCATTACTCATTGTTGCCTCCTTCAAATTTCCTTGCTACTTTAATTATGTCCTCGCATTCTTTTTTTAGATCATCGCTAAAACTTGCAATAAGTTTTTCTAACGGTTCGCCGGTTCCTACTTTTGGCTCAAAATCGTCAATCGGGCCATAGCAAGAACAATGGTCGCAATTGTGATAATGCCAGTCGTCTTCGCCAAAGCAGGCAAGTATATGCCCTTCACCCTCATAACGTCCTTCATTGTAATTGTCGGTTAAAAAAACAAATCCAATTTTTTCTAACTTTTCTTTTTCGTGTTCGTTCCAACCATCTTTAATGCTAATTACTATCATCCGTGCCTCCTGTTAATTTATCAAAACATTGTGGACATAATCTTGAAAGGTTTATCCAACCTCGACATTTAAAACAGGTCAATTTGCCGCACTTGCTACAAGTATCATAGTTTATTGGCAATGGCCCGAATTGGCCACAACACTTATATTTTTTATAGCCAAGCCAAATCATTAATTTTTCGTATAACATTTATGCCTCCACAAGTTTCGTGCCTATTTCCTTTATTCTGAATTGTCTATACGAAGTCGGCTTGACCTCGCAGCCCTTCCTATTTACCGTTTTCCATTCGACCAAGAACCTATTGCCGATGAGGCCGAATGTTGACTCACCAAGCGCCTGCTTAATCTCGTTCTTCATCGCCTCGACCTCTGCTTCGATACGCTTAATCTCTGCCTCCTTTGCCTTGAGAGTTTCGATGAACGAGGCGGGGCGTGAAAGTTGCTTTGTGCTTCCGTCATCCTTGTCATAAACGAGTGCGATGGTTTCGGCCTTCATTTCACATGATGGCGGCGTCTTTGTTTCAACATGATTATGCCAGAAATTGCAAGCGATTGTCAAGAGATTTTTCTGCAAGCACAGGTCGGCGACGATCTTTACCTCGCGATAATCCTGCCCACCTATCAGCACGGCAAGATAAGCGTTTGTCAAGCCCGTGAGCATGAGATACCATTGAACCTGTAAGCGGTATTCGTCAGGACAGTCGCCGTTATCCCAATCGCGGGCATTGTATGCGTTCGTAGTCTTAACTTCCAGAACACCTTGCGAACCATCTGCTTCGACATAGATGAAGTCCGGTGTGCCGCCGATGAAGGCGTGTTTGCGATGGCATATTGCCCTGCCTGGAACGAGGTCGAAAGCGTGTTCCTCGGCAAACTTATCGGCAACGACTTTTTCGAGTCGTCGGCCCCACTCACAAGCGTTTGTGTCTTTTCGCTGATACGCTTCGCTGACCTTTGAGAGCCAGACCTCGTATTCGCCTTTGTATCGGCTAACTCCGCACAGGGCCGCTATGTCGGAGCCTCCAAGATATTTACTTCTTTCCATACTATCTCCTTTCTATAATCGGGTCGCGCGGGTTGTCGCGTTCCGTGGTGTCTTCCTCGTCCGAGGGGCCGTCGTAGCATTCACAGGCTTCATCGTCTTTGCTCGTAAATTCTTCACCAACAAAGCACCAACCTCTTTTACAAATTTCGCAGCAAGGGCTAAAATTTTCGCAGTCGCCGCAGATTTTCATTTATATCAACTCCCATTTTACATAGTCGTCTTTCCAAGTTCTATTCATTGTAATTTCATTTCCCCACCTCGCTTTCTCTGCGCTGGGCGTATGAACAAAATTTAAGATAATAAAACTTAAACGGGCCTTCTATTTTTGATGTGCTTTCCTGAAAAATAACAGCCGCTTTGCATTGGTTTTTATATATGCAATCTTTGCAATAAACAACCGCCGGCCTTTTTTCAAGCTCAGCTTTGAGGCGGGTGTTATCTTTTAAAACACTATAATAAACCGTTTGTGTTTCGTTTACTTCTTCTTTTAACTGCTCAATCTCTGCGGCCATGCGCTCGGCAATAGCCCAAACCTCTTTAACGCTATCGCGCGACACTGGATATTGGTTTGTGCAGCAATCAAAGCAGCCGTCGTCTAAAAGTTCTTTTATTTTTTTAGCGTCTTCGTTTTTCTTGCCGTCACAGCAGTTTTTCGGCACTTCTATTTTTGGGTAATCGCTCATTTGTGCGCTCCTTTCTCAATCTTCAAAAGTTCTTCCGCCTCTTTGCGAGTTATGCGACGCAGTATCTTCATTTTCTTGACGCGGAATTTTCCATCGGTCGTATAAGGAATAGCCACAATATCTTTTGCCGTGAACTCTATTTCAAGGTATTGATTTTCGGTGTTTTTGCTGTCGTGATAGCACCAGCACAGAGTAGCGACATTAAATCCGGCGCCGCAGTTTTGATGTTCGTCAGCGTTAAAGTTGTTTTCTATATAGGTTTTTCCAACCTCGTATTTTTCCGAAAACTGGTTATAAGGATTGCTACCGTCAGCCTTGACATATTTCCATGCCCTGATTTTTCCCGTGCAGTGTTTTATGATTTCGAGATCGGGGCGATAAAAGAGATTCTTCGCGCCGCCGAGGTTCGCGCCGTAGAGGTTCGCGCCGTAGAGGTTCGCACCGTCGAGGTTCGCGCCGTCGA
>Ga0209507_1001881_pt1 | contig 15439 bp, 15 predicted proteins | sample AD_UKC028_MetaG_FD_184414 | JGI IMG/M metagenome (GOLD analysis project Ga0209507, IMG submission 184414) | Active sludge microbial communities of municipal wastewater-treating anaerobic digesters from USA - AD_UKC028_MetaG (SPAdes) (version 2) | ecosystem: Engineered > Bioreactor > Anaerobic >...
TCACCAAGGTCCTGACCGGCGTCTACCATACGAGGGTCCAGTACCCTAATGGCAAGGATAAGAACGAAGCGTAAGCCGCGCGGGCGCGCTGCGGCGGTCTTTACCGAGAATACGGCCATACCGTTCACGAAGCGCTCGGCCGAGTCATTCGCGTCAAAAGCCCTTTCAGCGCTCGGCTGGAAAGGCGGCGAAATAAATATACTGTTTACGGACGACGCCGGGATAAAACGGCTCAACTCCGGGTTCAAGGGAAGGAATTGCGCGACGGATGTCCTCGCGTTCGATACCGGCGACATCGCGGTATCCGTAGACACGGCGAGGAAGAACGCGCGCCTTTACGGCAATACGCTGCCGGGCGAACTTAGGTTGTGCGTGGTCCACGGCATATTGCATTTATGCGGCTTTGACGATACGTCGGCGCCGAAGAGGAAGGTCATGAGGGACATGGAGAAAAGGATACTGGGCAAGTTATGAAAAAACGCGGGCTAACGGACTCTTTTAACTACGCAATCGAGGGGCTCAAGCACACGCTTAAGACCCAGAGGAACATGCGCATCCATTTCTTCGTCGGCGCCGCGGTCCTGTTCTTCGGGATCGTGATGAACCTGACCGTCGTCGAATTCATCCTGCTGTTGAGCGCCGTCACGATGGTGATCGTGGCCGAGATGTTCAATACCGCTCTCGAGATAACGGTCGACATATTCACGAAAGAATTCCACAATATGGCTAAGATGGCGAAAGACATCGCGGCCGGCTGCGTTTTCGTGGCGTCTGTCTACGCGATAATAGTGGGATACCTCGTCTTCTTCAAGAGCTTGAGGATACTGAACCTGTCTGACGCAATGCTTAGGATAAGGCAGTCGCCGTGGCACGTGACTTTTATCACGCTCGCGATACTTCTGTCGCTGGTAGTTGTGCTGAAGCTCGTCCTTCACAGGGGGACGCCTTTCAGGGGAGGATGGCCCAGCGGGCACTCGGCTTTCGCTTTTTCGGTTTTCACGATAACTTCGTTCCTTGCCGACAATATCATAATCGTATCGCTCGTCTTCCTGATGGCCGTACTTCTGGCCGTATCGAGGGTGAAAAAGGGCATACACACGACATGGGAAGTGATAGCCGGTTCGATGCTCGGCATACTCGTGACCCTTTGTTTCTTCCAGCTTTTATACAGGAGCTGACATGTTGAAATCAATGAGAAAGAATTTCCTGGCGGGAATCGTAGTAATAATCCCGGCGCTTGTAACGTACTGGCTTATCGTATTCGTCCTGACGCCGTTCGACGCGCTTTTCATAAAACGCGTAATGGTGAAACTTGAGCCGTATTACAGCGGCATCGTCAGCCCTTACCTGGTAAAAGCGGGGCTCTATGTCGCGGTCATCGGGATCATAGTATTCATAGGTTTCGGGACCAGGGTGCTTGTATTGAAAAAGCTCTTCTCGTACTTCGAGAGGAAATTCTTCCATGTACCGATGCTCGGCAAGGTCTACTCTGCGACTAGGGAGATCAGCCAGGCCTTCCTCGGCCAGACAAAAGGGATCTTCACGAGGGTCGTGCTGGTCGAGTTCCCGCATAAGAAAACATACGCTTTAGGATTCGTCACGTCGGAGGGCAAAGGAGAGGTACAGGACAAAACGATCGAAAGGGTAATAAACGTATTCGTCCCGACGACCCCGAACCCGACCTCGGGATTCCTTCTTCTCGTTCCCGAGAGCGAGATGATAAGCCTGGATATGAGCGTTGAGGAGGGGCTGAAGCTGGTAATATCCGGAGGGATCGTCCCTCTGCCCGACAGGGTCAATATAAAGAAGAAGAATGGCAATACAGACGACTGAAGCCCTGGTCCTCAACAGGCGCGACCTGAGGGAGACGAGCATCGTCGCGACATTCTATTCGAAGGACTTCGGCAAGATAAAGGGCGTCCTGAAAGGTATCCGCGGCGACCGATCGAAATACGGAAGCCAGGCCGAGCTGTTCGGGCTTAATAAGATAGTGTTCTATGAAAAATCTAAGGGCGACTTCCAGAATATCACGCAGTGCGACCTTCTGGACGGCTTCTTCGGCATCCGCAAGGACCTTTACGCGATCGCTTACGCTTCTTACCTCGCGGAACTCGTCGATGAGCTTACCGAGCCCGCGGAAAGGAACGAGGAGATATTCGGGCTGCTGCTCGGTTGCCTCGGGATGCTCGCGAAGGGCATGGAGCCCGTGAAGATCGTCCGTATCTTCGAGATAAGGTTCCTGACGCTTCTCGGGTTCGGGCCGACCGCGCAGGGTTCCTCGGTAGGGCATGTAAAAGTGTCGATGGGCACCGCGCAGACATTCAACCGGCTCAAGAGCGCGGACTGGGATTCGCTGTTAAAGTTCAGGATATCGAAGCCGGTATCGGACGAACTCGGCCCGCTGGTCGACAGGATGGTAGCGTCGCACCTCGAGAGGCCGCTTAAGACAAAAAAATTCATAAGGGAGCTGCAAAGGTTAAAGAGATGAAGAAAAAGACGATGACTTTCCAGGAACTGATAATGGGCCTTGAGAGGTTCTGGGCCGGCAAGGGGTGCCTTATCGCGCAGCCGTACGATACCGAGGTGGGCGCGGGGACATTCCATCCGCTCACTTTCCTGCGGAGCCTGGACAAGAAGCCGTGGAACGTCGCGTTCGTCCAGCCGTCGAGGCGCCCGACCGACGGCAGGTATGCCGACAATCCGCTGAGGGCGCAGCACTACTACCAGTACCAGGTAATACTCAAACCGGCGCCGGCTGACGTCCAGGCGCTCTATCTCGAGAGTTTGGACAGCCTGGGCATAGACCTCAAGAAACATGATTTCAGGTTCGTCGAGGATGACTGGGAATCGCCTACGCTCGGCGCGTCGGGGCTCGGGTGGGAGGTCTGGCTCGACAGCCTCGAGGTCACACAGTTCACGTATTTCCAGCAGGTCGGCGGCATCGAACTCGACGTCATCCCGTGCGAGATAACATACGGGCTCGAAAGGATCGCGATGTTCATCCAGGGGCAATACGACTTCTATAAGCTCAAATGGGACGATACGCACACTTACGGCGATATACACAGGAAAGACGAGATAGAGTGCTCGAAGTACAACTTCGAGGCCAGCGACCCGAAGATGTACATGGAACTGTTCAACACCTACGAAAGGGAATCGAAGAGGCTGCTCGCGGAGAAACTCCTGACGCCCGCCTATGAGTTCATGCTGAAGACATCGCACGCGTTCAACATGATGGACGCCCGCGGGGCGGTCAGCACGACAGAGCGCCCGACATATATCGCGAGGGTAAGGAACCTTGCAAAGTCCTGCGCGACGCTATATTTGGAGAATACGGAAGAAAAATGAAAAAGAAGATCGTGACCCAAACGGACCTGCTTCTCGAAATAGGGTGCGAAGAGCTCCCGGCGGGCTACATACCGCCGGCAGCCGAACAGCTCCGCTCGTCCCTTGAGGCAGGCCTTAAGGAAGCGCGCATCGGTTTCGGCAGGATATTATCATACGCCACGCCCGTAAGGCTGATCGTGTTCGCGGAGGGCATCTCCGCCCGCCAGGGATCCCAAAGGGAGAAGATAGGAGGCCCGTCGAAGGCGGCGGCATTCGACAAGGACGGCAGGCCTACCCAGGCATGCCTCGGGTTCCTGAAATCCAAGAATGCCCGCATAGAGGATATCAAGATAGAGGACACGCCGAAGGGCGAGTACCTTTTCATAGAGCGCGCGATGGAATCGCTGCCCGCAAGGAAGGTGCTGGCCGAAATGCTGCCGAGACTTATCGGCTCGCTGAGGTTCCCGAAAATAATGAAATGGGAATCCGGGGGTGTCAGGTTCGCAAGGCCCGTCAGGTCGATCGTCGCGCTGCTCGGCGACGAGACCGTAACGTTCAAATTCGGTTCCCTGCAGTCGTCAAACCTGTCGCGGCTTCCAAGGTATGAAAGCGCCGGGATGGCGCCGGTAAAGGTCAACTCCGTAAACGGCTATTTCGCTAAACTGAAGAAATACGGCGTTGAGGTTGACGGAGATAAAAGGAAGGCCTTGATAGCCGCCATGCTAAAGAACGCCGCAAAGGCCGAAGGCGCCTCAGGGGATTTTAACGCTGCCCTGCTGGAGACGGTCTCGTACCTGTCCGAGTCGCCTTCGGGATTCACCGGGGCATTCTCTAAGGATTACCTCGACCTTCCGGTCGAAGTCCTTGAGAGTTCCATGGCAAAGAACCAGAAGATCTTCCTGCTTAAAGATAACAAGGGCAAGGCGCTTCCCGTTTTTGCCGGTGTCCTGAACGGCAAGCGCAAGGATATCTCCAGGATCCGAGGGACATTCGAGGCGATCCTCAACGCAAAGCTGAAGGACAGCATGTTCTTCCTGAAAGAGGACCTGAAGACAAAGCTTGAGGACAGGATAGACCTGCTGAAGGGCGTGGTATTCCAGGCGAAGCTCGGGACGATGCATGACCGCGTCGGCAGGATACGCGAGTTATCGCGGTTTATCGCGGACGAGCTGAAGGCCCCTGATGATGAAAAGAAGAAGATAGAGATGGCGGCGCTGCTCTGCAAGGCCGACCTCGTCACCCTGATGGTGAAGGAGTTCCCGGACCTGCAGGGTATCGTCGGAAGGGAATACGCGAAGAGGACCGGCGAGGACAAGGACGTCGCGAGAGCGATATACGAGCATTACCTTCCGAAAGGCCCGAACGACCCGCTCCCGTCGGGGAATATCTCGTGCATTCTCGCCATAGCCGACAAGGTAGACGCGATAGCGGGGTTCTACTCGATAGGCATGCTCCCGACCGGAAGCGAGGACCCATACGGGATACGCAGGGCATCCCTCGGATTGCTCAAGATACTGTCCGAGAAGAAATACCCTTTGTCGCTCGACGCGCTTTTGGACAAGGCGGCCGGCCTTTACGGCGATAAAGTGGCATGCGACAGGAAACTCGTGAAGTCGCAGATACTTTCGTTCATGAGGGAACGGCTGAAGAATATTTTACTGGACAAAAAGTATAAAGATGATATCATAGACTCTGTTTTGTCGCCGAGGATCGGGAGCTTTGACCGGCTCGGCAAGAAACTCGAAGACCTTTCCTCTATATCCCAAGCCAAGTATTTCCTGGAGGCCGCGAAAGTCATTGAGCGGATCTCCAACATACTTAAAGGCGCCAAGGACTTCAAGCGTGAAGACGCCAAGGTCAGGGCAGAGCTGTTCAAGGAACAGCTTGAGAACGAGCTCTGGGATATCTACGGGAAGCAGAAGGAAAAGATCGAGGGCAGGATAGAGGCGGGAGATTATGCCGGCGCAACAAAGTTATACGCCGAGGCGTTCTCCGGGCCGATACACCTGTTCTTCGAAAAGGTCACCGTAAATGCCGATGACCAGGCCTTGAGGTTTAACAGGCTTTCGCTTCTCAGGGCGATACAGGCCGTATATTCGGACAAGGCGGCCGATCTTTCAAAAATAAAACTTCAATAAAACAAACTAACAACGAAAGGAGCAATTCGTGAAGAACAGGAAGTATGTTTATTCCTTCGGCGGAGGAAAGGCCGACGGAAATGAAAGCATGAAAAACCTGCTGGGCGGCAAAGGCGCTAACCTGGCTGAGATGGCCGGGCATAAGGACCTGAAACTTCCCGTACCGCCCGGATTCACTTTATCCACCGAGGTCTGCACATACTATTACGAGAACAAGAAAAAATACCCTGCGGTACTGGACGGCCAGGTAAAGAAGGCCCTCGCGCAGGTAGAGAAACTCATGGGCAGGAAATTCGGCGACCCGTCGAACCCGCTTCTGGTCTCGGTCCGTTCGGGCGCGCGCAAGTCGATGCCCGGCATGATGGAGACGGTCCTGAACGTAGGGACCACCGAGAAGACGATACCCGGCCTCATCAAGCAGAGCGGCGGCAACACGCGTTTCGTCTACGACGCGTATCGCCGGCTCATAATGATGTATTCCGACGTAGTCATGGAAAAGGCCGCGGGTATAGAGCCCGCCGACGATATGGGCATACGCAAGCAGCTCGAGCGTATTATGGACAAACTCAAGAAAGAGAAGGGTTACACGAGCGACACCGACATGACCGCGGACGACCTGAAGGTCCTCTGCAGCCAGTTCAAGTCGAAGATAAAGGAAGTGTTGAAGAGCGATTTCCCGGACGACCCGATGAAACAGCTCTGGGGCGGCATCGGCGCCGTATTCGCGTCGTGGAACGGCAAGAGGGCCATAAGCTACCGCCGTATAGAAGGCATCCCGGACGAATGGGGAACGGCCGTTAACGTGCAGACGATGGTATTCGGCAATATGGGCGAGGATTCAGCCACCGGCGTCGCTTTCACGCGAAACCCCGGCAACGGAGAGAACGGGTTCTACGGCGAGTTCCTTATCAATGCGCAGGGCGAGGACGTCGTAGCCGGCATCCGCACCCCGGCACCGATCAACGCCTATTCTAAATCCGAGCATAATAAATCGCTCAAGACGCTCGAAGAGGTCATGCCGAAGATATACAGGGACCTTGTAGATATACGCAGGCGCCTCGAGAAGCATTACCACGATATGCAGGACATTGAGTTCACGATAGAAAAGGGCACGCTTTTCATGCTGCAGTGCCGTTCCGGAAAACGCAACGGGCCTGCCGCCGTACGCATGGCGGTAGACATGCTGAAGGAAAAGCTGATCTCGAAGGAGACAGCCGTAATGCGCGTTACGCCTTCCCAGCTCGATGAACTGCTCCATCCGGTCATCGACCCCAAGGTCGAGGCCGCGCATAAGCCGTTGGCAAAGGGCCTTCCGGCAGGGCCGGGCGGCGCTTGCGGACAGGTGGTATTCTCCGCCAACGATGCCGTCGAATGGAAGAAACAGGGCAAGAAGGTCATACTCGTCCGCGAAGAGACAAATCCCGAAGATGTAGAGGGCATGAGGGCGGCCGAGGCGGTGTTGACGGCCAGGGGCGGCATGACTTCCCACGCGGCGCTCGTCGCGCGCGGTTGGGGCAAGTGCTGCATCGTCGGCTGCGGCGGGCTCCATGTAGATTACGAGAAGAAAGAGGTCAGGTCGGAAGGCAAAACGCTTAAGGAAGGCGATTGGCTGACCCTTAACGGCACGAAGGGAAACGTCTATGAAGGCAAACTTCCGATGATGGACGCTTCCGAAGAGAACCGGCTTCTCGATTCGTTCCTGAAAGTATGCGACTCTATCAAAAAACTCGGCGTCAGGACTAACGCCGATACGCCCGATGACGCGAGAAGGGCACGCCTGTTCGGCGCGGAGGGCATAGGCCTCTTCAGGACCGAACACATGTTCTACGGCAAAAATTCCGACGAGCCGCTGTTCATACTCAGGAAGATGATCGTCTCCAGGACGCTTGATGAGAGGAAGAAAGCGATAAACGAGCTCTTCCCGTTCGTAAAGAAGGATATCAAGGGAACTATAGAGGCGATGGACGGCTATCCGGTCGTCATAAGGCTGCTCGACCCGCCGCTGCATGAGTTCGTACCGCGCGAGCAGGATAAGCTCAATCAGCTCGCCAAGGAACTCAATATATCCGTGGGAGAGCTTTCAAAGCGCGCGGAAGGATTGGACGAGTCGAACCCGATGATGGGCCACCGCGGCGTACGCCTCGGTGTAACCTATCCGGAAATAAGCGAGATGCAGATACGCGCCATACTCGAATCGGCGGCCGAGTTGGTCAAGGAAGGCAAGAAGCCCTATCCGGAGATAATGATACCGGTCGTCTGCGACGTTAAGGAACTCGAGGACCAGATGGCCATAGCCAGGAGGGTATATGCCGAGGTTCTCGAGAAATATAACCTGAAATCACTGAAGCACATGTTCGGGACGATGATAGAGATACCGAGGGCGGCTATAGTCGCGGACAAGCTCGCGACAGTCGCGCAGTTCTTCTCGTTCGGAACGAACGATATGACCCAGATGGGATTCGGCTTCTCGCGTGATGATATCGGCGGGTTCCTTCCGGATTACCTGAAGAAGGGCATCCTTGCGGACGATCCGTTCCAGACGATAGACCAGCAGGGGATCGGCGAGATCATCAGGATAGGCATAGAACGCGGCAGAAAAGGCCGTAAGGGCCTGGAAGTAGGCATCTGCGGAGAGCACGGCGGAGACCCACGCTCGGTGGAATTCTGCCACAGGGTCGGTATGGATTATGTCAGCTGCTCGCCGTTCAGGGTCCCGATAGCCAGGCTTGCGGCGGCACAGGCAGTGCTTACGAACAAAAAATAACAACGAGGGAAAATGGAGCCGATCAAAGCGTATCTAAAGGAGATAGAGAAGATACCGCTTTTGACCGCCGAAGAAGAGATCGAGCTGGCCAAGGCGGCCAAAAAAGGCGATGCGAAGGCGGAGAAGAAGATGATACAATCAAACCTCCGTCTTGTGGTCAGTATCGCGAAGAAATACAGCTACTTCGGCGTGCCTTTGCTCGACCTTATCGAGGAAGGCAACCTAGGCCTCATGAAGGCCGTCAAGAAATTCAACCCTAAGAAAGGGTTCAGGTTCTCGACATACGCGGCATGGTGGATAAAGCAATTCATACTGCGCGCGGTCGCGAACCAGGGCAAGACGGTCAGGATCCCCGTCTATATGATGGAGCTCGCGGCGAAATGGAAGAAGGTCAACGAGAAGCTGTCGCAGAAACTCGGAAAGAAGCCCACGACCGGCGAGATAGCGAGAGCGATGAAGATATCGGTCAAGAAGGCGCAGGAGCTTGACCGTGTCATGACCCAGACGACCTCGCTCGAGGCGCCGGTAGGCGAGGACGACAGCGGCACGATGATGGACCTCATTGAAGATACGAAGTCGATGTCACCGACGGAAGAGCTTTCGAATTACCTTCGCCAGGAAAAAGTCGACGACCTGCTCGGCAAGATGAGCAAAAGGGAGCAGGAGATCCTTAACATGAGGTTTGGCCTTAAGGACGACACGGCACACACGCTTGAGGAAGTGGCCGAGAAGTTCAAGATAACCAGGGAAAGGGTCCGCCAGATCGAGGAGGCGGCGCTCAGGAAGCTCAGGAAGAACATGACCTCCCAGGAGATGCAGTGATGAGTACCGAACGCCAGGTAGTCGAAGGGCTTAAGAAGTCGATAAGGGATATACCCGATTTCCCCAAAAAAGGTATAATATTCAAGGACATAACCACGCTTCTTAAGGACGGCAAGAGATTCCGCGAGGCGATAGACGGCATAGCCGAAAGGTATGCCGGAAAGAAAATAGATAGGGTCATATGCGTGGAAGCCAGGGGGTTCATCTTCGGCAGCGCGGTCGCCTATAAGCTTGGGGCCGGGATAGTGCCCGTAAGGAAGAAGGGGAAACTCCCCTACCAGACCCACAGGATAGAATATGACCTCGAGTACGGCAAAGATTGCCTCGAGATACATAAAGACGCAATAGGGCCGGACGATAACGTCCTTATTATAGACGACCTGCTGGCGACAGGCGGCACGATGAAAGCGGTATGCGACCTTGTCGGCAAACTTGGCGGCAATGTGGTAGAGGTAGCGTTCCTTATAGAGTTGACGTGCTTTAATGGCCGCGAACGGCTCAAGGGTCAAAAAGTTTTCTCTTTGATAGAATTTTAAATTTAGGGATTGGGCCTGTAGCTCATCTGGATAGAGCAGCGGTTTCCTAAACCGCGTGCGGGAGGTTCGAGTCCTCTCAGGCCCACCATGATATCATGATAGACCTGCATACACACACATTATTGAGCGACGGAGCGCTCCTCCCCGCGGAACTCGTGAGGAGGGCGTATATGTCCGGCTACACCGGTATCGGCCTCACCGACCATGTCGACGTCTCAAACATAGATTTCGTCGTGCCGAGGATAGTCAAGGCGGCGAAGTCGCTGACTTCCGGGAAGATCAAGGTTGTCCCGGGTGTGGAGCTCACGCACGTCCCCCCGAAGGATATTGCCGGCCTCGTGAAATACGCAAGATATAACGGGATAAAACTTGTCGTCGTGCACGGCGAGACGATCGCTGAACCGGTGATACCCGGCACGAACGCGGCCGCGCTCGAAGCCGGCATCGATATACTTGCCCATCCGGGGCTTATAACGATGAAGGATGCCAGGACGGCCGCCAAGCGCTCTGTCTGCCTTGAAATAACCGTAAAAAAAGGGCATTCCCTTACGAACGGACACGTTGCGAAGACCGCCCTTCTGGCAGGCGCAAAGCTTGTCCTTAACACCGATTCCCATGAGCCGGGCGACTTGATAACCGGGCAAAAAGCGCTTTCGGCGCTGCTCGGATGCGGCCTGGACAAATCCAGGGCGGCGGCAGTATTGCGCAATTCCGCGGCTTTGCTCCGCAAATTCTAATATTTTTATTGACAAAGCAGTGAAAACTGTGATATATTCGCGACAATGGTGTTAACCGAGAGGAGGTGACACAATAGTCATGTTCAAGAGCAACGTTTGGAAGATGGTTCTGGTTCTCTTCGTTATATCATTGGTCATCGGAATGGCTGTTCCCAGCTACGCCTCTAACGCGGGCACCAAGCTCCGCAGAGGTTTGGCGAATTTCGCGACTGGTTGGGTCGAAATACCGATCGAGATGGATAAGTCCATTAAGGAGAGCAACCCGGTGTTCGGAGTTATCGTCGGTGCCGTCAAGGGTACCGTAAAGGGCGTATTCAGAACGGCTTCTGGCCTTTTTGATACGGTAACGTTCCCGATACCTCCGTACGAGAAGACCTGGTTGAACCCTGAATTCATCGGGCAGCCGACCAATTAGTTTTAGAAAACATAGTTCTGTACAGGACATTATATAAATTAAGGGGTGGAAGAGATTCCGCCCCTTTTTTTATCGGTATATTTTGTAAGCGTAAACTTTTGCCCTTGACAACCCTGTTGCTGTATGGTATTGTTTCTAACGAAAATGCTTGATGATAGGTAAATATATTTCTCGTAAGGGGTTATCATGGCTGTTACAATAAAGGATATCGCAAAAGAGCTGGGGGTATCACCGGCGGCCGTCTCCAAGGCGCTGAACAACCGCCCGGGGATAGGCCTGCCGCTGAAGCTCAGGATAGAGAAGGCCGCGCGCCGGCTCAACTACGCGCCATACCTCAAGGCCCGCGAGACCGGCATGTACGAGCGCTCTATGAAATATATTGCGGTCATTTACGCGCGCGCAGGCGAGCACCTCGTAAGCAGTATAGAAGCCGGTATAAAGGACGCTTTAAAGGACACCGGATATTACGAGCTCCTTTATACGGTAGACACCTATAACGACCTTTACGACAACCAGCGCAAAGAGGTCTTCATAGACAAGGTAATACATGACAACGGCGTCGTGGGTCTGATCTCCGCCTTCCTGGACCTCTCGGACTCTACCATAGCAAGGCTCCAGAAGAACAATATCCCGGTAGTCCTGCTCAACAATTATTCAGATTACGGCCAGTGCGTTCTAATAGACAACGTCGAATCGAGCTTCGAGGCGACGAAGAGGATGCTCGAGCTCGGGCGCAGGAAGATAGGCCTTATCATGCCTGAGGAATCGTCGGAATTCATATGGCAGGACAGGCTTGAGGGCTATAAAAAAGCTCTGAGGGAAAAGAAGGTCCCGTACGACCCATACCTTATCGTATACGAGCATACATTTTCGCTTAAGGACTCGGGACTCGCGACGAAAGCGCTGTTCGACAGGATGCCCGATACCGACGCGATAATATTCGGCAGCGACCTGCAGGCATACGGCGGCCTCAAGATGCTCAAAGAGATGGGCAAGAAAGTGCCGGATGATGTCGCAGTGCTCGGTTTCGATGATATGCCGTTCAGCAGGATATCCGACCCTCCGCTTGCGTCAGTCAGGCAGCCGATGAAGAAGATGGGGGAGATGGGAGCGAGACTGCTGCTTGAAGCCGTTACTAAGAAAAAGTTTCCAAATAAGGTCATCACGCTGAAATCCGAGATAGTCCTGAGAAAATCCTGCCAGAAGGACATACCGGAAGAGAAATGGCTCTCATGAAATTATTACTTGACAGGTCGACCGGCATAATGTATATTTCTTAGTATAAGAAAGCGCTTACTTTTAAATCTTTAAAAATGGTCAAGAATAACATGAAGACAAGAAAAGGCAAGTTCCCCAGCATTGACGACGTCGCGAGGGAAGCCGACGTATCAATAGCTACGGTATCGAGGGTCATCAACAACTTCGGCAGCGTAAAGGAAAGGAACAAGCTGCGGGTCCTGGATGCCATAGATAAACTGAACTTCAAGCCGAATATCAGCGCGAGCCGGCTCGCGAGCAATAAGGTCAATTCTGTAGGCCTCGTCATGCCGGTATATGACGACATGTTCGGCTCTTTCTTCTTTACGGAACTGATGAAGGGGATCAGGGATGTTGTCTTCCCCGCCCGCCGCGACCTGATACTCCTGTACAACATCAACGAACCGGAGGATGACTTCTACAGGCGAATACTTAACAAGACCTACATAGGCGGCCTTATCCTTGAGCTTGGCGCGCTTGAAATAAACCCGGTCCTCTGGAAGAGCGATATACCTTACGTGGTTGTCAACGCCACATACGCCGAGCAGCGCATCAACTACATATCCGTTTCTAACAGGGCCGGCTCTTATGAGGCTGTCAAATACCTTATAGGGCTCGGCCACAGGAAGATAGCCACTATACACGGCGCTTTGAATATACAATCCGGAAACGAACGCCTCGAGGGATATAAACAGGCACTAAGCGACGCGGGAATACCCGTACAGCACGAGTTAATAATGGACGGGAACTTCTACAGGAAGACCGCATACGAGAAGATGTCGCAGCTTCTGGGATCGGATAAGGCCCCGACCGCTGTATTCGTAGCAAGCGACGAAATGGCGCTCGGCGCCATAAAGGCGATAAAAGACAAGGGCCTCGATGTCCCGGGTGACATATCCCTCATAGGGTTCGATGACAACCCGATGTGCTCGGAGCTTTCGCCAAAACTTACCACGGTCCGGCAGCCGATAACGGAAATGGGACGGTTCGCGGCGGAGGCGGTGATAAAGCTTATAGATAAGGAAGAGAAGCCCGGATTTAAGAGGACCCTGCCAACGGAACTTATAGTAAGAGATTCGTGCAGGAAGATATAACGAACGAGTAATCATAAGGAAAAGGAGGCCTTAAATGGCTAAAATGTTATCGGTGATATTGTGCGCTGTCTGTGTGATGGCGGGATTTGCCCAATCTGCCTGCGCGGCGGATGTCAACGTGCTTGAATTCCCGAAAATGGTGGCGCCCGGCGAGGACGCCAATGTCAAGGTAAGCTGGAACGACATCCCCACGGACAAGGATTACGTTATAAGGGTGCAGTTGGAGGACTGGGAAGCGAAACCGCCCGTATGCTCATTCAAGGATTTCCCCGTAAGCTCACCGAGCGGCGAGATGACGGCTATCCTGCCGGTGGCAAAAAATACCGGCGGATCCGCGTCGGCTAAGTTCGTCGTAGCCGCGCTCTCGAAGTCGAAGGCGTGGGAAGATTGCGTCGCCTCCAACGGCACGGATAAGGTAGTCACCGTGAACTCGGCTTTTAAGTTCGACATAACGGAATCCCCCGTGACGGTTAACAAGGGCTCAACGGCAAAAGTAAAGCTTTCATGGAAAGACGTCAATGTATCGCCGTCCGATTACAAGCTCGTAGTCCAGATAGAGAATTGGGAAGCGAAGCCGGGGTTTGCATATGTCACGACCGTAACGGACTTCAAGCCCACCGAAGAAAGGGTTGTGGAGATAAAGATACCGGCTGACGCCCCTTCCGCCAAGGATTGCAGGTTCGTGGCGGCGTTCATATCGGCCTCGACCGATTGGAAGGACGTCCATGCCGTCGTGGCAACGCCCAAGGATGTGGAGGTAAAGTAAAACGTTACGGAATCTCGGGTCCGGGATAATGGCGGTATCCGTCGCATGCGCCGGGTTTGCCTTTGCACAAACTGCTGCTGAGCCTTCAGAAGCCCAGCAGCAGCACGTGATAAGGTTCGAGATACCCCTGCCTGTAAAAGCGGCAGGCGTTGAGGCCTCCTCGACCCAGCCCCCGGACAAGGACAAGGCGGAAGATTTTTTCGCTGGCAACGCGATCGACGGAAAAGCAAATACGAGATGGAGCAGCATATTCGAGGAACCCCAGTGGTTCATTTTAGACCTCGGGGAAGAGTTTGATGTAGATAAACTGATAATTTCATGGGAGTCGGCGTTCGCTTCATCATATAAGATCGGCGTATCGTCCGACAGGTCGGCATGGAAAGAGGTCTTTTCCACGACGGCCGGAAGGGGCGGGACGGAGACCGTCACGTTCCCGATATCGAGGGCAAGGTATATAAAGATCGACCTTTTAAGCAAGAACGGCGATTGGGGTTTTTCTGTCTGGGAGATATCGATCTACGGAAAAAGAAAGCTGGTGCTATTCTGATATGAAAAAGACACTGTTTATACTGGTCGCATTCATGATGTCCGCAGCATTCACGTTGAACGCGCAGCAGGAGAAGGGCTGGCCGCAAAACAGCTATTTTAAGATCGGACAGAAGAACGGCCGCGCTATCTTCATCGATCCCAAAGGCAGGCCTTTCTACTCCAGGGCAATGGTATACGCATACGGCCCCGAAGACGGCCAGATGAAAGGGAAGGTAACGGCGGAATACGCCATACAGGAGCTCGAAGCCATGAAGAAGCACGGCTTCAATACGCTCGACCTCTACGGGGACGCATACCTGCAGGACATCATGAAATGGTGCGACGAGAACGAATTCGGCCTTTATTTCCGCACGTCATATACGAACAAGGAATTCCCCGATTTCATGGACCCCGAGTTCAGGGACCAGGCCAAGCATTTCTACGACACTTTCCTTGCCGACATAAAGGGCCATCCGTGCGTGCTCGCGGTCGACATGGACCAGCGCTGGCTCTTCGACCTCGACTGGAGCGGCAGGAAGAGGTACGGCGTCCCCAAACTGGGGCCGGAATCCGTGAAATGCCTGCCGGCCTGGCTCGAGAAGAAATACGGGAATGTATCCGTGCTAAACCAGCTGTGGAGAAAGGCATACGTGTCTTTCGCGGACGTGCTCAACGACAAAGAGATCGTCTCGGGAGGGAAGATAGCGGACCTCGACAGGAAACCGTGGCGCGTCGACATCATCGAATACACCTCATGGGTCGTCAACGATTTCCTGAAAGACCTGACATCCTATATGCGTATCATAGACCCGGACCACATGATAACCTACACGACGGAACTTCCGGAGGTCGCGCCGTTCCCGGTCTCGACAAAAGAGAACAGCGGCATGGACTTCATATCGCCGGTGCATTACAACCTCGACCTCGATTACGACAGGGACTGGATAGCGAACGCCAAGATAATATTCCAGACGAAATTCCACAGCGACATGGGAAAGCTGCCGGTATTCATAAACGAGAGCGGGTTCCGCACCGACTGGCTGCAGGCGACCCCT
>Ga0209507_1001888_pt1 | contig 15392 bp, 14 predicted proteins | sample AD_UKC028_MetaG_FD_184414 | JGI IMG/M metagenome (GOLD analysis project Ga0209507, IMG submission 184414) | Active sludge microbial communities of municipal wastewater-treating anaerobic digesters from USA - AD_UKC028_MetaG (SPAdes) (version 2) | ecosystem: Engineered > Bioreactor > Anaerobic >...
CAGATGTTCTTCGCCCAGCCCAGCGCGAACTTGGCTTCAATTTCATTGCGCGCCACCGATACGCCGCCCGCCCCCTTGACCGGTTGCATGGTCTTGGTTGCTGTGTCGTATTTATGAACCGAGTTGATATGGGCGGCGCTCCCGGAATCCATGAAGCTGTAGCAGGCGTTCATCAGCACCGGTGTCGCGCTCGGTGGCTGGCCGGCCAACAGATTGAGGATCGCCGCCGCCGCCAGCTTGCCCTGCTGGTTCGCCATGTTTCCCGACTTCGGCATGACCGGGGCCGGGAAGACCGCATCGCCCAGAACATGAACGTTCGGCGTATTGGTCGACTCCATCGTCAACCAATTCACATCCACCCAGCGATTGTTGATCAGCCTGAGACCCGATTTCGTTGCGATATCGCCGGCGCGTTGCGGCGGAATCACATTCAGGACATCGGCCTTGAGCTTGTCGAATTCCGTGATGGCGGTATTGCCGCCCGGTTCGACATCCTTCACTTCGTTTTCGGGGCGGTATTCGACGATGCCGCTGTAGAGATCGGCCCAAGCCTTGGTGAACAAGTCTTTCTTCGATGCCACCTCCTCGTTGGCATCGAGAATGATTACCTTCGATTTCGGCTTGCGCTGCTTGAAGTAACTGGCGACCAGGCAGGCGCGTTCGTAGGGCGCCGGCGGGCAGCGAAACGGCGCCTTCGGAATCGAGATCGCGAAGACCCCGCCATCCTTCATGTCCTCCAGTTGTTTGCGCAAGGCGACGGTTTGCGCACCGGCTTTCCAGGCATGGAGAATTCTTGACTGGGCGGTGGCATCGTTCAGGCCGGGAATCTGGTCGAACATGAAATCGACGCCCGGCGACAATACCAGCCGGTCATAGGTCATGCTGCCGCCCCTGGCCAGGGAAATCGAGCGTTTTGCGGCGTCGACCGCGACCACCTCATCCTGAATGACGCGGACCTGCCACTTGCTCTTCAGGTTGTCGTAGCTGACGGTGATGTCTTCGAGGGCCTTGAAACCGCCAATGACCAGGTTGGACATCGGGCACGAGACGAAGGCCGGGTTGCGCTCGATCAGCGTCACCTGGACGCCGCCCTCGCTCCACATGCGCAAATATTTGGCCAGCGTGGCGCCACCGTAACCGCCGCCGACCACAACGACATGACCGCTGGCCTTGTTGCCGCCGGCCGCGCAACCATGGAGCGCAGCCATGCTCCCCGCTGCCGCGCCGAGCTTAAGGAAATCGCGCCTTTTCATGAGCATCATGTTCGTTCTCCTTATTTTTGCGCAGCGAAGAAGGTGGCCATCAGGTCGAGTTGCTCGTCGGTGAACCCCTTCGAGATCTGGTGCATGATCGACGCCGGCTTGGCGCCGCTCCGGAATTCGCTCAGCTTCTGCAGGGCCTTCGCCTTGTCCATGCCAGCCAGTGCATCCATGCCGGCGCCCTGAACCGCCTTGCCATTCGTGCCGTGGCAGGTGGCGCAGGTGGCGGCAAGGTTGCGCCCCAGATCCAGATCGGCGGCATGCGCGATGCCCGCTGCTGCCAGCAGGGCCAGTGCGGTAACGGTGGTGGGTAGCGGTTTCATCGAGACATCTCCTCTGCGTGGTTGATATGCCGTCCGTCAAGCTATTGTGCCTTGTTCATGTCAGCGCAAGCCGGGAACCTGATGCTTGTTGGCGCATGGTAACCGACCTTCGGTTGCCACGGGATTGACCGGAAGACATTTTTCGATGTCGTTATGAATCAGCGGCTTGAGTGACTTTTTCGGACGCTGCATCGAGGTCCACAAAACCAGCGGCTTGCATTAGAATGCGCTAATTCACGAGGGAGGAAATTCTTATGCGTAAGCTGCTGCTTGTTTTCTGTGTGTTGTTTGCCGGTCTGACGCAGGGTGTTCGCGCCGATGTGGCGCTGCTCGTGCATGGCTATCTGGGTAATGCGGGTTCCTGGGAGTTCAGTGGCGTCAATGCGGTACTGGCGGACAATGGCTGGCAAAACGCCGGCGTCATTTTCCCCCGCAACGGCGTCATGCTGTTGCCACCCCCCGCACCGGGCGCCGCGAAAGTGACCTACAGCATCGAGCTGCCGTCCACCGCGCCGCTGATGGTGCAGTCCGACATGCTGCTCGCCGCCCTGCGTGCGCTCAGGGCGCGCCATGGCAAGGAGGCGATCACGCTGGTCGGCCATTCGGCCGGAGGCGTGGTGGCGCGCATGGCGCTGGTACGCGATCAGGCAGCGGGCGTTACCCGCCTGATCACCATCGCCTCGCCGCATCTGGGCACCGAGCGCGCGCTGCAGGCGCTCGACGCCACGCATGAAGGCGGCCCGGTCGGGTTCGTCAAGGACATTTTCGGCGGTCGCGACTACTATGCCGTCAAGGATTCGTGGCCGGTACTGCTCGACTTGTCGCCGGCCGTGCCCGGCAGTGCGCTGTACTGGCTCAACACGCAACCGCATCCGCGCATCCAGTATGTGTCGCTCGTGCGGGCCGCGCCGTTCGGTCTCGGCGATCTCGTGGTGCCGGGATTCAGCCAGGATCTCAACAACGTACCGCCGCTGGCGGGCAAGGCGACGGTCCATGTAACGCCGGCCACGCACGCGCTGGTCCCGGCCGATGGCACCATGCTGGCCAGGCTGATGCAATAGATCCGGCTTTTCGCCGACCGCCCGTCGCGCCACGCTTGCGTTGTGCGACGGGCGCGGGTGCTCAGAAGTCGCCGTCGGCGGCGGCCTTCATGATCCCGTAAAGCGTGTTGCGCACTTTGAGCGCCTGCTCTTTCATTTCCGGCGGCAGGGGTTTCCCGCCGTAGATCATCAGGTCGAGATTCATCGAATGCAGCCAGACCTGGCCGGATTTGTCTTCGACGATGGCGATGCGGCACGGCATGTACGCGGAGTACTTGTCGTTGTAGTCGATCATCATCATGCCGACCCGAACATCGCAGAAGCTCATGAAATTCGTGTAGCGATACGGTTTGCCGGTGGCGGCCTCGGCCTGCTTGTGGAAGGGCGCTTCGCCGGCGAAGAACAGGTTGCGCTCGTAGGCCAGGCTGTTCAGCGAGCGCTTGACCTCCTCGGGGCTGATGCCCTTGGCTACCGGAAACGACCACATCATGGCGTTCGCCCAGTCCTTCGAGGGTTCGAACTTTTCGTACATTTCCGAAAAGACGCGCCCGGCCTCGGGGTCGAGTTCGCTCATGAACTGCTTGTATTTGACATACCCGACGGCGGCGAGGGTGATTGCGATGGCGCCGATGATCGCCAGTATCGATTTGAGTGCCCGCATTATCGTGTTTCTCCTTGTTGGTCGTGAGTTGAACTGCTTATGTCTTGTTCTTGCTCCAGCGCGATATTACTGGGTGGCATCACCGACATTCCAGAAAACAAACCCCGCCGCAGCGGGGTCCGTGTTCGTTGCATGCCTGGCGATCAGGTCGACATCTCGGTGAGGATGTTCCTGAGCCAGCTTTCGCCGTAGGCGTGTTCCGCCTTGGTCATCGAGAAATCTACCGGGGAAATGCCGCCCGAGTTGGGCACCCCGATGATCTTGCCTTCCTTCACGGCATAGACGCCGGCAACGCTGATCGACTCGTGATCGGAAATTGCGCTGTAGCAGACGTTGATGCCCGACAGTTCCGTCAACTCCTTGCCGTTCATCAAGGCAACGAGGTTGATGGCGCAGACCTTGGCCTGGGAATTGGCGGAATAGCCTGATTTCGGCATCGCGCCGGCGATGGCGGAGTCACCGATGACGTGGATGTTCTTCTGCAGGGTCGATTCGAAGGTAGTGACATTGACCGGGCACCACTTCTTGTCCTCGCCCACCAGGCCCGCCTTGGCGGCGATGGCAGCGGCCCGCTGGGGCGGAATGAAGTTGACCACGTCGCCCTTGAACTCCTCGATGCCTTCGACGAGCAAGGTACGGTTAGCGACGTCGACGGCAGTCACCTTCTTGCCGGGGATGTACTCGAAGATGCCCTTGTAATAGGTGCTCCAGGCCTTCATGAACAGCGGCTTCTTGGCGACCACGTCGGCGTTGGCGTCGAGCAGGATGACCTTCGACTTGGGCTTGTGCTTCTTCAGGTAGTTGGCGATCAGGCTGGCGCGCTCGTAAGGGCCGGGTGGGCAGCGATACGGGACCAGCGGCATGCTGATGATGACCTTGCCGCCGTCGGGCATGGCCTGCAACTGATTGCGCAACAGCGTGGATTGCGCACCGGCTTTCCAGGCGTGCGGAATGGTGTTTGCGGAATCGGCGGTGTAGCCCTCGACTTCCTCGTTGCGGAAATCGATGCCCGGTGAAACGATCAGGCGGTCATAGGTCAGCGTGCCCTCGGTGGTCTCCACCTTTTTGGCAGCCGGGTCGATGGCGGTGGCGACGCCGTAGACCATCTTGATGCCGTGATTGGCCGCCAGTTTGTCGTAACCGATGGTCAGCGTCGACATGTCGTTCATCAGGCCGGCAATATAGAAATTGCTGAACGGACAGGAAATGAACTGCCGGTTTTGTTCTACCAGCACCACTTCGATCGACTTGTCGAGCATGCGAATATATTTGGCGGCAATCGCACCGCCAAAGCCGCCGCCGACAACGACGACACGGCGGGTAGCACCCTTGGGCATGATTTCCGTGGTCGAGCCGACGGGGCCCTGAGCGGCGCAGCCAGCGAGAGCCAGGCCGGAAGCGCTGCCCAATACCTTGATAAAACTTCTGCGATCCAATGTCATGTTGTTTTCCCCTTATTTGACGCTGGCGTAGAAATGGAGCAGCGCTTCGATATCTTCCTTGGACAGCGGCTTGACCTTCTCGGCCATCTTTTCCGGCATCTTGCGGGCGCCGGACTGATAGAGCGCCATCTGCATCTGCAGGTAGGTCAGCCACTGGCTGGCCATCACCGGCGTGTCATCCTTGCCTTCCTTGCCGTCTTCCAGGTGGCAGCGCGAACAGTTGGCTTCCTGCAGATCGGCGCCCCGCTTGACCTTGGCGGCATCGACTACCTGCTGCGTGGGATGAAACTTCTGCTTCGAGAAGTATTCCGCCATCTTTTCAATGTCAGCGTCGGAATAGCCCTTGGCCAGGCGACCCATGACGGTGGAGGGGCGTTCGCCGCTCTTGAATTTCTTCATGGCGTCGACGATTGCCGTCTTCGACTGACTCGCCAGGCTCGGCATGGTCAGGCCGGCGCTGCCGCCGCTGGTGCCGTGACAGCCGGCGCAGGAAAACGAAATCATTTCGGCCGTCGGCGCGGCGGCAAAAGCCGTCGCCGACACTGACAGGGCGCCCGCCGCCAAAGCCCACTTGCTCCATCGCTGTTTCATCGTTGTCTTCTCCTGATGATGATTTGAACTGCCGGATCTTGCTTTCACGGTCATTGCTTGGTGATGTTGTAATAGTTCTTCACGCCGTCCACGGTCTTGTCCAGGCCGAACTGGTAGCCGAGCGAGACATAGTGATAGCGTGCTTCGGAGTAGTCTTCGTGAATCGCGAAGCCGAAGTTGTAGACTTTTCCAGCCGTGATGGCGTGGTCACCCGGGGCGCCGCCGGCAAGGCTGCGCTCGAAGGTGACGACCCACTTGTTGCCTTCCTTGGCGCCCTCGGCCTTGACCAGCGCCTTGCCGCCTTCCATGACGCGCTTGTCGGCGACGTGGCCATCGACCGGCTTCTCGCCCTTGCCACTGCGATATTGCATCAAGTCCATGAACTTGCCGCCGGCGAGGTCGGCGCCCTTGATGTATTTGGTCTTCTTGTCGTCCTTGGCATCCTTCATGCCGCGCAGGTCGCTGTGGCAGGTACCCCAGCAACCGTTCAGATCGGCGCCCTCGACCGTGCCGCCGCCGTCGAACATCATGGCCAGCTTGACTTCATTCTTCTTGTCCATCTTGACGTCGCCGTTCTTCGGGGGAACCCACTCGAAGCGGAAGTAGACCTTCTCGCCATCGTGCGCGGCCTTGAAGCTGACCGGAATCCAGCCCACCTTGCCAGCGGGCGGCTTCGGCTCCAGCGAGACTTTTGAGCTGCCGACCGGCTTGCCGGCGACGATCTTGTCGCCGATCTCGTTGGCATCGCCTTCGTGGCACTTCGCGCAGGCGCGCTTCTTGTCGACGATGTCGGGTACGGCCGAGTGGTCGGACTTGTTCATTACCCATTCGAGGCTCGACTGGCCCGGGTAGAACAGCTTGACCTTGCGCTCGGGTACCTTGCTCCAGTCGGGCGGCGCGGCAAACGTGCTACCAGCGACAAAGATGCCCATGACTGCTACGGCGATTTTCTTCATGAATTTGCTCCTGGTCGTTTATTTTTTGACAAAAAATTCAACTTGCTCAACCTTCGGACTTGGCCGCCCCGGCCTCGCCTCCGGCTTGATTATGTACCGGCTTGTGCGCGATGCCCTTATGGCATTCGATGCAGGTCTTGCCGTCCTCGATGGCGCCCTCGTGCTTGACGACCGAGCGATCCTTCTGTTTTTCGGGATCCATGGTTTCGAACTTGTGACAGTTGCGGCACTCCTTCGAGTCGCGTTCGATCATGCGATCCCAGACGCGCTGGGCCATCGTCAGGCGATAAGCCTCGAATTTTTCCGGGGTGTCGACCGTACCCTTGATATGACCGATGACATCGCGTGCCGCCATGATCTTCTGGAAGGACTTGAACATGTAGTCGGTCGGCGTCTTGCTGCTGGCGACGTGGCAATCAGCGCACTGCACGGAGGTGCCGCTGCGGTTCTTGTAATGGACGGTCTTCTTGAGTTCCTCGAAGGGAATGGTCATCTCGTGACAGGAGATGCAGAACTCCGAGCGGTTCGTGTATTCCATGCCCATGTTGAGGGCGCCCCAGATGATGATGCCGCCGAAGACGCCGATGACGATCATCTGCAGCATCGAACATTTGGGCGGGTTGAGCAGGCGGCTGAAAAACCCCTGCTTGGGCGGACATTCCTTCCCCTCGTTGTTCTCAGACATCCTTCAAGTCCTTTCGCTATGGCCTGAACAGGCAATCGAGAAACGACTGTAGAGGGGTAACGCCTGAAAGCGGCCGGCGCCCGTATGCCGGGTGACCGAAAAAAAACAATGCCGCATGGCCAAACCTCTCCCCCTAAGCCTCTTCTTTTTTGTACGCGGAAAACCACCGCACACGTTGTGGAATAAATACTGCAGTAGAAATATCGAATGGACAAGTTTTTTTTTCGAAATCCGGCTTTTGAGCCTTGACGGCGCTCTTGGCGTTATGTTAGCAATTTCTAATATATCTAAAGCGCTACACATTTTTCAGGCCGGTGTTATTCTCCGCAAACGCTGCAGTTGACCGCAAAATTTCACGGGTTTACATTGCGCTTTGATGTAGATCAAGGCATGGTGGATTGGTCCAAAAAATCCGGTCGTGAAAGTCCGGGAGGTTCAGGGTGCAGGGATTCGGCGCCGATGTCGCGCGCCGGTCAATTGGAGGAGGGCATCCCGACATTGCGGTCAGGTTGATGATGCCGGGTGCGAAGCAATCGAATTTTTTGAGGAGAAGTTATGAACAATCAACGTCGTAATGTATTGAAATCCGGCTCCGGTGCAGCACTCCTGAGCGTTCTCGCTGCTGCCGGCATCATCACGCCGGGCGTCGCGCTGGCGGATTGGAACAAGGCGGCCTTCGAGGCCAAGAGCATGGCGGACACGCTGAAGGCACTGGGCGCCACGACGCCTGCCGACAGCAAGGACGTTCAGTTGACGGCGCCCGACATCGCCGAAAACGGCGCGGTGGTGCCGATTGGCGTTGCTTCGACGCTGCCGAATATCACGATGGTTGCCATCATGATCGAAAAGAACCCGAGCACCCTCGCCGCCACTTTCACGCTGCCGGCGGGTACCGAGCCGAACATTCAGACGCGCGTCAAGATGGGTCAGACCTCCAACGTTTTCGCCGTCGTCAAGTCGGATGGCAAGTTCTTCATGACGAGCAAGGAAATCAAGGTCACGATGGGCGGCTGCGGCGGCTGATCAGTCAGAACATTTCGAGAATTCAAGGAGAGATCTATCCATGGCAACAAATCCGATGAAAATCCGCGCCGCCAACAAGGACGGCGTTACCGAAGTCAAGGTCCTGATCAGCCACGAAATGGAGACCGGCCAGCGCAAGGATGCGTCAGGCGCGACCATTCCGGCCTGGTTCATTACCGACCTTACCGCCAAGCACAACGACAAGGTTGTCCTGACCAGCGAATTTGGCACCTCCATTTCCAAGAACCCGTTCCTCGCGTTCAGGTTCAAGGGCGGCGCCAAGGGTGACAAGGTAAGCGTCAGCTGGAAAGACAACAAAGGCGAAACGCGCAGCGACGAAGCAGCGATCGCCTAGTGCGGGTTAAGCAGCAACCATAAGAAATCGGCCGGCAACATCGTTTCGGTGTTGCCGGCCGAATGCAACCCAATGGAGGAAACATGAGACAAAACAAGCTGTTCGTTCTGCTCGCGACGTTCGTGGCGGCCGCCGGTGGACTGGGCTCGACTGCTGTTCTGGCCGACAAGGCCAGCGATGAGGCGGCGATTGCCCGTTACCGCGAGATGATCGCCGATGGCAATCCGGCCGAACTGGTGGCGGGACAGGGCGAGGAACTCTGGAAAACCAAGCGTGGCCCGAAGAATGCCAGCCTCGAGCAATGCGATCTTGGCCTTGGTCCCGGTGTCGTCAACGGGGCGTCCGCCAGGCTGCCCCGCTATTTCAAGGACACCGGCAGGGTGCAGGATCTCGAGACGCGCCTGATGACCTGCATGGAAACCTTGCAGGGCATCGATCCGAAGGCGGTCATCGATGCCAAGTGGCTGAAGGGTGAGCGGGAGACGATGGCGGCCCTGGTCGCGTATATCGTGACCCAGTCGAATGGCCAGAAGATCGCTATCGACATGAAGCCGCCGCAGATGAAGAAGATGTACGAGCTGGGCAAGATGGCTTTCTATTACCGTTCCGGCCCCATGGACTTTGCCTGTACCACCTGTCACGGCGAGGCAGGAAAACGCATCCGCCTGCAGGATCTGCCGGATTTGCGAACGCAAGCCGGCGCCGCGGCGGGCTGGGGAACCTGGCCGGCCTATCGGGTCTCCAGCGGGGAGTTCTGGACCATGCAGCACCGCCTGAACGATTGCTACCGGCAACAACGTACCGCCGAACCGATCTACGGCTCGGATGTGACGATTGCCTTGTCGGTGTTTCTGGCTGCGACTGCCAACGGCGGTCCCGTGTTGACCCCCGGTCTGAAGCGTTAAGGAGAGCGACATGAAAAAAATCAGCATTATCGCGGCCCTGATGGCGGTGTCGTCCGGCGCCCTGGCGTCCGCTGAAGATATTCGCGGCGAGTTCGTGGCGATGATGGATCGTTCCTTCAAGACGAACGGCATCGCGGAAAAGCATCGCATGTACCAACTGGATTTCCAGAAGGAATGCTCCGCGGAGAAGGATCCTCCCAAGAAAGTGATGCAGGCGATCGAGGCGGCGCAGTTGAAGACCATCCGCTATCCGGCCGACGGCAAGTATCTCGGCGACTGGAAAGAAGGCGAAAAAATCGCCATCAGCGGCCGGGGTCTGACCTGGACGGACAAGACGCGCTTCAACAACGGCGGCGGTTGTTACAACTGCCACCAGTTGAGCCACAAGGAAATCGCCTACGGCACGATCGGACCGAGCCTGCAGGATTACGGCAAGGTACGCGGCAACTCGGACGAGATCGTCAAGTACACCTGGGGCAAGATCTATAACGCCAAGGCTTATAACGCCTGCAGCAACATGCCGCGCAACGGCGATGCGGAGATTCTGACCGAACAGCAGATGAAGCACTTGATGGCTTTCCTGCTCGATCCGGAGTCACCGGTCAACAAGAAATAAGCTTTCATAATTATTACCGGCGGGGGCGACCTCGCCGGTTTTTTTTGGCTTCACCGAAACTTCGTTTTCGAGGATCAAAACAATGAGCATGAATCGTCGTGAGTTTCTCCAGGTGCTGGCCGTCGCGGCAGCGGGGGGCATGTCGTTGCACAGTGAATTCGCAATGGCCGAGAAGGGTGCGGCCAGGATGTACGACCTGCCGAAGTTCGGCAATGTCAGCCTGCTTCATATCACCGACTGCCATGCTCAGCTGTTGCCGATCTACTTCCGCGAGCCGAACGTCAACCTCGGTTTCGGCGACCAGTTCGGCCAGGTGCCGCATCTGGTCGGTGAGCACTTCCTGAAAAAGTTCGGCATCAAGGCGAATACCATCGACGCCCATGCCTTTACCTTCCTGAATTTCGAGAAGGCGGCCGAGACCTACGGCAAGGTCGGGGGCTTCGCGCATCTGGCGACCCTGGTCAAGCGCATGAAGGCGACGCGCCCGGGCGCCCTGCTGCTCGACGGTGGCGACACCTGGCAGGGGTCCGGCACGGCGCTGTGGAGCAACGCGCAGGACATGGTCGATGCCTGCAAGGCGCTCGGCGTCAATGTCATGACCATGCATTGGGAGGCAATGTTCGGCGAAGCGCGGATCAAGGAAATCGAGGAAAAGGATTTCGCCGGCAAGGTCGATATCGTCGCCCAGAACATCAAGACCACCGATTTCGGCGATCCGGTGTTCAAGCCTTACGTGATCAAGAACATGAACGGCGTCAAGGTCGCCATCATCGGCCAGGCCTTCCCCTACACGCCGATCGCCAATCCGCGCTGGCAGGTGCCGAACTGGAGCTACGGCATCCAGGAAGAGAGCATGCAGAAGACCGTCGACGATGCGCGCGGCAAGGGTGCCCAGGTTGTCGTTCTGCTGTCGCACAACGGCATGGACGTTGACCTCAAGATGGCCAGCCGCGTGCGCGGCATTGACGCGATCATGGGTGGACATACGCACGATGGCGTGCCGACGCCGGTTGTGGTCAAGAATGCCGGTGGCCAGACGCTGGTGACCAACGCCGGTTCCAATGGCAAGTTCCTCGGCGTCCTCGATTTCGACGTGAAGAATGGAAAAATCGCCGACTTCCGCTACAAGCTGCTGCCCGTCTTCGCCAATCTGCTGCCGGCCGACAAGGACATGCAGACGCTGATCGACAAGGCGCGTGCGCCCTACCTGTCCAAGCTCAACGAACAACTGGCCGTGACCGAGGGCCTGCTGTACCGGCGTGGCAACTTCAACGGCACTTTCGACCAGGTCATCCTCGATGCGCTGATCAAGGTCAAGGATGCCGAAATCGCCTTCTCGCCCGGCTTCCGCTGGGGCACCTCGCTGCTGCCCGGGCAGCCGATCCTGATGGAGCATGTGCTCGACCAGACTGCCATCACCTATCCATGGACGACGGTGACCAACATGAGCGGCGAGATGATCAAGTCGGTGCTGGAGGATGTCTGCGACAACCTGTTCAACCCTGACCCGTATTATCAGCAGGGTGGCGACATGGTGCGTGTCGGCGGTTTGCAGTACACCTGCGAACCGATGGCGAAAATGGGCCAGCGCATCCAGAACATGATGCTGCATGGCAAGGCGATCGATCCGAACAAGACCTACAAGGTGGCGGGCTGGGCGCCGGTGTCGGAAGAAGCGAAGAATGCTGGCGGCGCGCCGATCTGGGAAGTGGTCGCCGGCTATTTGCGCGACATCAAGACGGTGAAGCCGGTCAATCTGAACCTGCCGACCCTGAAGGGTGTGGAAAATAACCCCGGCATGTCATAACGGATCTCTCTTGGAGATCGACAAAAAACCCGCCAGTGTTTCCGTGGCGGGTTTTTTGTTTTCGACGCCTCGGTATGTGAGCAATGGGTGGGGGCTGACCAGCGAGGTCATTTTTGCCCTAAAAATCCTGTCGACCGCGACATTCGGCTACGTTGTCGCCTGTCCAGGGTGTTCTCGACCAGCGAATAGACCGCCGGCACGACGACCAGGGTCAGCAGGGTCGAGGAAATCATGCCGCCGATGACGGCGATCGAGAGCGGCTGGTTGGTTTCGGCGCCGGCGCCGAAGCCGAGCGCCGCCGGGAGCAGCGCGAGGACGACGGTGGCCGAGGTCATCAGCACCGGGCGCATGCGGATCGGGCAGGCGTCGTTCAGCGCGTCGTCGATGCCCATGCCGCCGGCGCGCCGCTGATTGGTCAGGTCGACAAGCAGGATCGAGTTCTTGGCGACCAGCCCGATCAGCAGCACGAGGCCGATCATCGAGTAGATGTTGAGCGTCTGGCCGGTCGCCCACAGCGCGGCGACGCCGCCGATGATAGCCAGCGGCTGGGCGAGCATGACGATGAAAGGCTGCAGGAAGGAGTCGAACTGGCTGGCCAGCACCATGTAAAGCAGCACCATGGCCAGCACGAAGGCGAAGGTCATGTACTTGGTGGTCTTGGCGAATTCCTCGGCCTGGCCGATCAGCTTGATCTGGTAGCCGGGCGGCAGGTCGTCGGCGAAGGCGCGCACTTTTTGCACCGCTTCGCCGAGCGGGATGGTCGGCGTGGCGAAGAAGGTGGCGGCGTATTGCAGGTCGAAGCGGCCGATGACGGCGGGACCGAGCGTTTCCTTGAAGCTGGCGACCGAATCGAGGCGCACCAGCTTGCCTTCCTTGTTGCGCAGGTAAATCTTCGCGAGGTCGGCCGGTTGGGTGAATTCGCCTGCGCGGCCCTTGACGCGGATGTCGTAGCGCTGGCCATCGCCCGGCTCGTCGTTGTATTTGGCGATGTCGACACCGCCGGTCAGCATGTTGATGGCGGCCGCGACGTCGCCGGTGGTTAGCCCGGACGAGGCGATGCGCAGGCGGTCGGGCTGGAAGACGAGCTGCGGCAGGTCGAGCTGGAGGTCGCTGTCGATGCGCCCGCCGAGGCCTGGCTCGGCAGCCAGTTTGCCCTGTAGTTCGCGGCCGAGGCGGCCCACCTCGGCGAGGTTTTCGCCGCTCAGCACGAATTGCAGCGGCTCGCCGCGCTGGCCCTGGACCATCGGGTAGGGGGCGGCGAAAACGCGGGCGCCGGGGATCTGGGCCAGCTTTTCGCGCAGGATGGGCAGCAGTTCCTGCTGGCTGATGCGCCGTTCGTTGCGCGGCGCCATGCGGGCGACGACGGTGCCCTGGTTGACCTGGCCGGCGCTGCCGAGGCCGATCAGGGCGAATTCGGTGACGATCTCTTCATGCTCGTTGAGCACGGCCTCGACCATCCGCAGCCGCGAATCGGTGTAGTCGATCGACGAACCGAGCGGCGCGCGCAGATAGACCAGGAAGCGGCCCTCGTCCTGTTCCGGCGCGAAGGTCTTGCCGACATTGGCGAAGAAGAATGCACTCGATGCCACAGTCAACAGCGTCAGTAGCACCACTTTCCAGCGATGCGCCAGGGCGCGGACGAGCAGGCGTCGGTAGAAGGCATCAAGACGCTTGAAGCCGCCCTCGATGGCGACGTGGAAGCGGCTGTGGTGCTGGCCGTGCTCGCGCATGGTCAGGAACCGCGAACAGAGCATCGGTGTCAGGGTCAGCGAGACGAACAACGAGACCAGCACGCCGAAGGTGACGACGACGGCGAAGGAGCGGAAGAACTGGCCGATGATGCCGCTCATGAAGATGACCGGGGCGAAGATCGAGACCAGCGCCAGGGTCGCGGCGATGACCGCGAAAACTACCTCATTTGCGCCGTTGACCGCAGCAGACACCGGATCGGCGTCGAGTTCCTCGCGGTGGCGGAAGATGTTCTCGAGGACGACGATGGCATCGTCGACGACGACGCCGATCAGCAGCAGCAGGCCAAGCAGGGTCAGCGAGTTGAGCGTGTAGCCGAAGAAATAGATGACCGCGATGGCGCCCATCAGCGACACCGGGATGGCCAGCGCAACGATGATGGTCGCCCGCACCGATTGCAGGAAAAGCCAGACGACCAGCGCGGCGAGCAGGGTGCCCTCGACCAGGTGCTGCTTCAGTGCATTGACGATTTCGAGGATGAACACCGCGTCGTTGGAGACGACATGCAGTTGCATGCCGGGCGGCAGTTGCGGGCGCAGTTCGTTCTCGATCTTGGCCTTGATCTTGTCGACGATGGCGACGGTGTTGGTATTGGTGACCTTGACGATGCCGAGGCCGACCGTGGTTTCGCCGTTGAAGCGGGCCAGCTGACGGTTGTCGGTGAGGCCGTCGACGACCTCGGCGACCTCCTGCAGGTGGATCGGCGCACCGGCCTTCCAGCCGATCACCATCTGTTGCAGGACGTCGATGGAATGGAATTCGAGATCGAGCTTGACCAAACTCTCGGTCTTCTCGCCGACCACGAAGCCGCCGGCCATCTGGACGTGCTCGCGGGCGAAGGCGTCGTTGATGTCCTGTGCGGTGATGCCGAGCGCCGCCATGCGCGCCGGCAGCAATTCGACGCGGATGGTCCGGTCGCGGCGCCCGCCAAGGCGGACCTCGCCGACGCCGTCGATGGTCTCCAGGCGCTTCTTCAACACGTTGATCGCGTACTGGTTCAGCTGCTGCTGCGTGCGGTCGCCCTGCACGGCCAGCCACATGATTGGCTGGGCGTTGGTCTCGACCTTGGCGACGACCGGCGGGTCGGCATCCTTGGGCAGGCGGCGCAGCACCTGGTTGACCTTGGCCTGCACTTCGTTGAAGGCGACGTCGATCTTCTTTTCCAGGTTGAAGGTGATGGCGATCACCGAGACGCCGGGCGACGACGTGGACTGGATGTGCTCGATACCCGGCGTCGAATTGACTGAGCTTTCGATGATGTTGGTTACCGAGGCGTCGACGATGTCCGGATTGGCGCCCTTGAGCGTCGTGGTGATCGAGACGACCGGAAATTCGATGTACGGATAGCGGTCCATGCCGATCCGGTCGAAACTGATGACGCCGAACAGCACAAGGACCGCGCTCAACATCCACGCCAGCACGTGGCGCTTGATCGACAGCTCGGGCAGGGTCATTGCGGTTTTGGCGCCACCGGCGGGGCAGCCGCGGTTTTCGGCATTTCCTTGACGTTGACCGCAGCACCGTTGCTGAGGAAGCCGGCGCCGTCGAGGGCGACCGTTTCACCGCCCGTCAGGCCGCTGGTAATTTCGATCAGGCCACGCTGCTTGCTGCCGACCTCGACGACCTGCTGCCTGGCCTTGCCCTCGGCGATCAGGTAGACGACCTTGCCGGCCGGGCGCAGGACGACCGCTTGTTCCGGCACCACGACGGCCTGCGCCTTCTGGCCGGTGACGACGGCGGCGTCGACCGAACCGCCGGCCTTCAGCGTCCCCGGGTTATCCAGGCGGGCAATGACGTCGATGGCACGATTGCCTTCGCCGACCGTTGGGCGAATATCCTCGACCACCGCTTCGATGCCGGATTGCGGCGCCAGCGGGCTGGTGATGCGCACCGGCATGCCGACCTTGAGACGCGGCGCGGCGGATTCCGGGAAGGGCAGGTGGGCGCGCAGGCGGGCGTTGGAGACGAGGCGGAACAGCG
>Ga0209507_1001895_pt1 | contig 15369 bp, 7 predicted proteins | sample AD_UKC028_MetaG_FD_184414 | JGI IMG/M metagenome (GOLD analysis project Ga0209507, IMG submission 184414) | Active sludge microbial communities of municipal wastewater-treating anaerobic digesters from USA - AD_UKC028_MetaG (SPAdes) (version 2) | ecosystem: Engineered > Bioreactor > Anaerobic >...
AACGCAGTTCCGGCCTGCCCCCCGGGGGGGGGGTCGTCCTGCTGCGCGGCGGCGACCATGTTTGCGCGAAGACATTTGAACTGACCGCAGACGACTCAGGAACGCCGGATGCGCCCATTATCTGGCGCAGCTACGGAGAAGAGCGGGCGCGCATCCTCGGCGGAAGAGTCCTTTCGGGTTTTCAACCGGTCGCCGATCAAACAGCGCGCGCGCGGTTGGACGAAATCGCGCGGGACAAAGTAGTTGTGGTTGATCTGCGCGCCCACGGCATCCAGGACTTTGGAATGATCAAGTCGCGCGGTTTCGCAAGGCCGACGACTCCCGCACACGGCGAACTCTTCTTCAACGGGCGACCGATGACGCTGGCACAATGGCCGAATCCGGACGGATGGGAACACATCAAGGATTTTCCGAAAGGCGGGGGAGTTGACGACGGCCACGGCACGACAATGGGCGCTCTTGCCAACGGATTCTTTTATGACAGCGAAAGGCCCGAGCGATGGAAAAACACGGGCGACATCTGGATTCACGGCTACTGGGCTTACGACTGGGCGAACAGTTACGAGCGGATTGCCGAACTTGACGCAGCGCGCCGCTTCATAAGAACCGCCGAACCCTATGGCAACTATGGGTTCATCAGGAATCAGCGGATCTGCTTCATCAACATCCTCGAAGAACTCGACCAGCCCGGCGAGTGGTTTCTTGACGCACAGACCGGCCTGCTCTACTTCTGGCCCCCCGGCCCGATTGATTCCGGCGAGGTCCTGTTCTCACTCCTTGAACAACCCATAGTCAAGCTGACCGACGCAAGCCATGTAACAATCCAGGGCCTTATCTTTGAAGCAACACGCGGTAACGGGATTGAGATCTCCGGAGGCGCCGAATGTCGAATCGCGGGCTGTATCCTGCGCAACATCGGCAACGGGGCGATTTCAATAACCGGCGGGAAGAACCACGGCGTGACAAGTTGCGACATCTTCGACACCGGCGACGGCGGCGTTTCCCTCTCAGGCGGTGATCGGGAGACGCTTGCGACTGGCGGACACTTCGTTGAGAACTGCCATTTCCAGCGCCAGGGGCGCTGGTCGAAGTGCTACGTCCCCGCCATCTGTCTGAACGGCGTCGGACTTCGGGCGTCGCACAATCTCATTCACGACCATCCCCATGCGGCGATTCTCTTCGGCGGTAACGACCACCTGATCGAGTTCAACGATATCCACCACATTGCGCTTGAAACGGGCGACGTGGGGGCCATTTACGCCGGGCGGGACTACACAATTCGCGGCAACCGCATCATGTATAACTATATTCACGAGACTGGTGGCGTCGGGATGGGGTCCATGGGCGTATACATGGATGACTGCGTCAGCGGCACGGAGGTGTCCGGCAATGTGTTCTACAAGGCGCACTGGGCCATGTTTATCGGCGGCGGGCGGGACCATCGTGTCGAGAACAACCTTTTTGTGGATTGCGATCCGGCCGTGCGCGCCGATGCGCGCGGCTTGGACACAAGCCCGGTCTGGCGCAACATGGTTGATCAGACAATGCGGGAAAGACTGAAGTCTGTCCCCTCTGATCTTTACCGCGAGCGTTACCCGGCGATGAAGTCGCTTGACGCATACTATGGCCCGCCCGAAGGTCCGGCGATTGCAGGCGAGGCTTTCAAGGGTATCCCGCCGGAGGGCAACGTGATTGCGCGCAACATCTGCATCGGCAAATGGAAGGAAATTGCCTGGCATGCCGACGAGAAACTTTTTGACATCCGGGACAACTTCGTTACGGAAGACAGAAACCAGGTCGGGACTCCGGAGGACGGTTTCCGTCTGCCGACGGAATCGCCGGCATGGAAAACCGGTTTCGCGCCAATTCCATTCAAGAAGATAGGCTTGTATCAGGACAGCGACCGGGAACGCCTGCGGTTCTGGACTCAAACACAGGGGGAGCGTCCTGCCGGCGACGGCGCATTGGCGATGAAGGAATCACAGCCGTCCAGTCAATCGCAGGCGGATCGCTCAGCCCTCAGGATTATCGCAATGACGGTGACGCCGCACGTCATAGCCGAGACGATGCGCTATCTTCGCGCGCCCGAACCGGCAACGGGAGCGCGCGTGCAACTGTTCCTGAAGAACGATAAGGCCACTGACGGCGATTCGCTGCTCATGGGCCAGCAAACACGGACGCTCTTTGGCGGCAAGTCCCCCGCCGAGTTGCTTGCCTCCCGCGCATGGGCCTGGCACGATACGCCGTCTGCAGCGCCGGAGGAGCGCGTGTCATTACCGCCGGGCGCCATGACGGTCTGGACCTTCAACAGCAGACTTGCGCCGTTCGGACCGGGCGGGGAGTTCCGAATTGAAGTGGGACCGGCGGAAAAACCCTGGCTTTCTGAAGATGTGGCGATTGCGCGGCCTCAGTACTGGCTCTCTGCGGTGACGTTTCTTGGCCCAGGCGATTCCGTCCAACCGGATACAATCGTAGTTCACATTGCGAACGCGTCAGATTCGCCCGTGGAGATCAAGTCCTGCCGTCTGTGGTTGCCTTCAGACCCTAAGTCTCCGCGCGTCTTGATCCCAGAGCCTCCACTGCCGGCGCCGGATGCGTTCAACGCACGCTCCAGTATCCCGGCCGGAGACCGCGGTGGATTCATCGCGAAGACCGGACTGCTGCCGCTGACCTATGCCGCGGTTGAGGTCGCGCTGGTTGGCAACGGCGGAGCGCCGCTCTCCCTTTGGAGCTACTTGCGCATAAAGACCGAGCGCTTCGACATATCGGGAGGCTGGGTGAATGGCGGCAAGAACCTGATCGCCAAAGAGCCATTCCTCAAGACTCTCAAGCGTATCCACGTCAACACGGCTCATATCGCCAGCACGCCCGGCTACACGGACACCGATCTGTATGCGCGCTATCCCCTTAAATATTTCAACAGGCTGACGCCGTTAGAGACCTACGACACTGATGCGATGCTCCCGCGGATTCACGCCGTGGAATTCCTCGGCGAACCGCAGTACGGCGGCGGGCGCCCCGTTCCGCCCCAGAAGGTATGGACAGATCTGCGCCCGTACGCCGTCGCGCGCCTGGCCACATCACTAACAAACAGCGAGGAGCGCGTGTGGAGGGATTATGCCGGGCTGAGCGATTTTCCGCATTATGACGCTTATCGTGTAACGGCCCCGGCGGCGGACGCATGGCGCAAGTATGACCGATGGGGGGGAAAGCGCATCGGTTGGGGGGCGCCGCTGGAAACGATCGGCGACATGTGCCGCTCACTGCGCGAGATGAGCCGCCCGATGCCTTGCGCAATCTGGTCGCAAGGCCCCCACGATTGGGACATGTACGGCGGACGCAGGCGCACGACGCCCACGCCGGAAGAAATCCGCATGCAGGCATACCATGCCCTGTCAACGCGCATCACGTCGCTTTACTGGTTTAATCTTTCGCTGAAATCGCTGGTCGCGTGGCGAGACACTCTGGACGAACTGGGGAAGGTCGGGCGTGAGATGCGACTGATGGATGAGTTCCTACTGGAAGGCGACGCCTATAGCCACGAGCGCTTGAGCGGAGGCGACGGACAGTTGGATTGGGATATTGCGTCCATCTGCGGGCCACGCGCAGCGTTGCTCTTTGCGCTCGACCTGGCCTACCGGCCGGACCCGGAGCAGAGAGTCTTCACCTTCGGCCCGCCGCGGGATGCCGATTGGCGCTTCGCCCTGCCTGCCTATCTCGGGAACATCGCGGACGTGTTTCGCATGGACGCGGAAGGCATGCATGATGTCAAGTGGGAGCGGGAAGGCGCCTCAATCAAAATCAATGACAAGTTGCGGCTGGTCGGCGTCTACGTCGCCACGCCGGATGCCGGCCTTCGCTCCTATCTGGAGAAGAAACGCCAGAAGCTTATCGCGGAGGAAACGGCGCTCCAATTTGACCCGGCGACCAGCGACGCCGACTTCGAGACCCTCAAGAAACTCCTCACCGACAAGTGACGGGGCCATCGCCGAATGAGCATTGCGTTTTCACGACGGAAACTGGAACTTCCCCCCGGGTGGGCGGCGATGATCTTCGCCCTCGGGTTAGCAGCATCAAGCGCGCTTGGAGACCAGAAGATGCAGTGGCTTCGCACGGACGGCATGAGGATCGTGAACGAAGACGGACAGACCGTGTATCTTCGCGGGACGAACTTCGGTTCCTGGTTGCTGATCGAGCCGTGGATTCCCAGCATGATGCCTCGGCCGGACTCCGCCGAACTGGAGAAGGTCGTGTTGCGTTCGGCGCGCAAGATCGGCAAGGAAGAAGAGGCAAAACAGGTCTTCGAGGAGTTCAAGGGCAAGCCGCGGATGAAGGATATGGAGTTCTTCGAGGCGTGGCGCAACCGTTTCACTGAGCTTGCCGGACAGGTTGCCGCCGCCAGGCTGGCGCTGGATGTCCTGCCTCATATAGGGCTGGTGGACGAATCACGCCTCTGGAAGCTTTTTGAGAAGCGTTTCAGCAAGGCGCAGGTACAGGAGCTGAAAGACGCTTTCCGCTCGTCCTGGATCAATGAGCAGGACGTCGTTGCCGTCAAGAACGCAAATATGAACATGGTCCGCGTGCCGTTCTTTTGCCAACTGCTTGAGGATGACGACCACCCCGGAGTATACAGAGACGACGGCTGGCGATGGCTGGATGCAGTGGTCGGTTGGGGCCGCAAGCACGGGGTCTACATCCTTCTGGACATGCACGGCGTTCCCGGCGGACAGAACGACGCAGGGCACAGCGGCGTAGCCATGCGCAACCTGCTCTGGTTCAGGCCCGAATGGCAAGACCGTGCGGCAGCCCTCTGGAAGGCAGTCGCTTCCCGCTACGCTGATGAACCGACTGTGCTCGGTTATGACCTTATGAATGAGCCGTGGGGCGCTCAGACACCAAAGGTTCTCCATGACTTCCACGATCGCCTCTACAAGACCATACGCGAGGTGGATTCCCGCCACATCATCGTCATGGAGGAAGGTTACAAGCAGCTCTGGACATTCCCGTCCCCGGCACGTCGCGGCTGGACGAATGTTGTCTACAGTCTTCACTTCTATATGCCGAGGGACAAGGGGACGCAACCCTTCGAATCCCTGGCCAGGCGCCTCATGCCCCAGTGGTACCTGCTCATGCGAAGCTACAACGTCCCCCTTTTCGTCGGCGAGTTCAGCAGTCAGACGGAGGAAGGCGGAGGGGCTGCGGCCATGGAGATTGCTTTCCGCGAGATGAACAGATACGGGTTCCACTGGGCGCCGTGGACGTACAAGAAGGTGGACATGGACCCACCCCAGAGTTTTTGGGGGCTTTACATGTGGCCGGGCAAGTGGCCGGGAGTACAGGTGAACACCGGCTCCTTCAAGCTCATCAAAGAGGCGATGGCGAGGTACGACTCCGCCAACTTCGTCCCGCACAAGGGCTACCTGGAGGCATACAAACGTCATGGCTGCTCAGCACCCGGGGCCGACGCGGAACTCTTGAAGAACATGGATGCAAGAATCGCTGCCCTCATGCCGGGATTGAAGCGAACGATGGGCGTGACTTTACAGGAGGATGAAGCGCTGAAGACGCTTGCAACGTGCAAGGCGGCAGCGGAGGCGTTCAGGGAACTTGGCGGCGACGGGTCGGAATTCCTCGAGATGGGACCGTTCTATTTCGAGCTTGGCGGGCATTTGCCCGAGGCAGCGGAGAGGGCCGTCATCAGGGAATTCGGCTCGATACAGGCCTTCAGCGACGTGTGGATGAGGTTGAGCGCCGGCATATGGTTTGTCCCGAGGGGGGGAGCCGAGATGACAAGCATTGACGCCGACCTGACGGTCGCGCCGGAAACAGTTCAACTGCTCGCCCGGCTCAAACCAAAGATAGACGCTGCGGCGGCGGAAATGGCCGGCAGGAAGGGACAGTCCGTTGATGTGACGCAACCATAACTTGCCGCTTGCCGGACTTGGTCCGGAGGCGACGTCCGAACCAGCATTCTCAACAAGCAGACTGCCCGTCAACGAACGGGCATCGCACAACTGTTCTGGGAGAGTTGCCATGCGTATTCTGAGACTTATCTGCATCATGGTGATTGGCGTGATTCTGATGGCATTCAGCATCAGAGCAGGGGAGGTTAAGCTTAAAGATTCCCCGAATGTCAAGGACAAGACAACGGCGCAAACCCCAGCCGCTCCGCTTACCAAACAGGGGAAGACCGAGGCATGGCGATTGCCCAAGCATGCCGCCCATTGTGAGATGAAGCTTCTCGACAAGGAAGGGGCGGGGAAACTTTATCAGATCGGTGATCAATTGCTTTGCATCCTCGAAGGGACGCCTGAGGAGATAGGCTTCCAACACGGCCGTCTGCTGGCGAAGAAGGTTCTTCATGTAGCCAAGGAGGGCTACCTGAAACACGCGCTCTACGACAAAGGTTATACACTTGAGATTCTGAACGAACGGGCGGTCAGGATGGAGAAGTTCATCCCGGAGGAATACATCGCCGAAATCAAGGCGATCATCAGAGGCTGCGAAGCAGCGGGTGTCTCCGGTGTCAAGTATGAGGAACTGCGGGCCGGACAGATGGCCACAGAGATGGCCTTCTATAAACCCGGCGAATGGCCGAAGATGTGCACGACATGGGCGATGTGGGGGCGATGGACGCCCGACGGACGTCAGTTGATCGCTCGAAATACGGACTGGGAATTGGAAACCGGCGCCAGCGACGATGCGGTGAACATGATCATACGCCCAAAGGGGCGAAAGGCATTCTTCGCGCCCAGTTTCGCCGGGTGCGTCGGCGCTGTGCTCGGAATAAACAATGCCGGCATTTTCGTTTCATCGAACAGCTCCACTACCTGTGATGAGAGCTACGACGGCATCCCGTACGCCATTCTTCAGCGTCTTGCCCTTGAGAAGGCCTCAACCCTCGATGAGGCCGTCGCCATCATCCGTGACGCCAAGAGAACCATCGGGGTCAACTACCTGATCTCCGACGCCAAGATCCCCGATGCACGAGCGCTTGAGGCCGACGCAACGGACTGTGAGATCTTCGGCCCAATGGACAAAAAGGAGAACAAGTCCACCCTCAGCACGCCCATGCCGGACTGCGTCAGACGCACTAATCATCCCTGTGGCGACAAACATTTCAAGAAAATGATTGCCCGCATGGGGAAAGCCTATGGCGTGACGCCTGAGAACTACAGGCTGGCGATGCCTTTGCTAATGGGACAGGACTCGTGGATCCGTTACGACTGGCTCCGCCGCAAGATGTCCGAGCGCGAGGGCAAGATGGATCCCCAGGCCTGTCTTGAACTGCTCTGTAACGGCCAGGTCTACGGCACCGACACGCTCCAGTCATGTGTTTTCGACCCGAAGCACAACCTGGTCTGGGTAGCTGAGGCGCAGTTCACTCCGAAAGAAGTAACCGCGATGGACAGGGAATACACGAAGATAGACTTGGCCCCGTGGTTCAAATAGTCCCAATGTGAAGATCGGCGATATCCTCGATCAGGATGCAGTGTCAGGAAGAGGCGCCATGGTAGTCGGGGTTGTTTTGCCCGCCCGCTGGATTCTCAATCCCCATGCGGCGCACAATGTCCGGGAAACCTGCGTCAATCAGAGCAATCGTACCGGATTCCGGGTTGGCACGAATCCTGTGCATCTGTCGTGCTTTCCTGTTTGGGAGCGTTGCCGGGATTTTGAAAGATGCTTATCGCTGACGACGACGCATGCGTTTCCTGTCCCGGCCACAATAAAAGGCGCACAGGGCCACGGGAATCTCCCGAGTTCAGTTCCAGAAAGGTAAACCCATGATGCAGCACTTCTTCTCTGGGGCCTTGTGTAACACGGTCTCATGTCTGGCGCTTCTGGCGGACGAACACACCGATGAAAATGACATGATGGCGGATGATTTGTGGAAACCCAAGGCGGCCCAGATTGAAAAGGAGGCGCTTGAGGCCAGCCGCCGAATCCATCAGGACTGCAAATGCCCGGCGCGCATCCCACGCCCTGTCCCTGAATTCAGGGCAGGTGTTGCAGAACTCGATATCACCCCGTCAAAACCCCACTATCTCGACGGCTACTACACAGACCGGCTGTCCACGGGCGTGCATGATCCTTTGATGGTCAAGGCCTTGGTCCTTGACGATGGCCGGACCCGCATTGCGCTTGTAGTCATGGATGCCATTGCCTACTTCTACGACTGGGTGGTGGAAGCCCGCAAGCTTCAGTCCGCCGTCCTACCCGAGAATATCGTCATATGCACGACCCACTCCCACTCCGCGCCCTGTCTTCTCGGAGTTTTTGGGCCTCCTGGAAAGAGCGTGGATCCGGAGTATGTTCGTTGGATTGGACAGCAGACGGCCAAGGCCATTGAACAGGCCGCCGCGAACCTCAAACCTGCGCGGCTGGGTTCTTCGGAGGCCAGACTGCCTGTCGAGAACGGCGAGATAACCGGTGTGGGCCGCAACTGGCACAACCCCGGCGTGGTGGATCCGACGATCCTCGTCATCCGGATTGTGGAATCCGGCTCCAATCACCCCATCGCCACAATCATCAATCATGGAAACCATCCCGATGTACTAGGGGATCGTACCACGGTCACATCCGCTGACTATTTCGGGTACATCTATCCCCAGATGACATCGGCAATGGGTGGTACCACGTTGATCTTCAACCGAGCATTGGGTGGGGTGGAGCCCATTGGCCAGGGAGAGAATAACCTTGCCAAAGCCGAGGCGCATATGAAACGAATTGCGGACATTGTGTCCGCGAATGCCATTCAGGCCGCCCAATCCGTTCAATGGGTGGAATCGCCCCGCATCAGCATTCGGAAAACGCGCTGCGAATTCCCAATGCTGTCGAAGGAGATGCAGGAGGTGTCAGGACGTGGGATATCGCCCGTGAAGCCGAAGCAGGGCGTCGAGATTACGGAGATGTCCCTGATTGAGATCGGCCCCGCACAGATGTTGACCGTCCCCGGGGAGGCGCATCCGGAAGTGGCGTTCAAGTTGTGCGACATGATGTCGGCCCGATATCGGTTCATCCTTTCCATGGCCGACGATGAGATTGGATACATTGTTCCAGCCGAGTTGTACAATCCCGAAGGCATACAGGAGCTGCTTTCCACCGGGCAGGACAATGAATTCGTGGTTCTTTCCGCAGCGTCGCGCCTGCTGGGTGTGAACGGCTACGTTGAGCCGGAGTGCCTGGTTGGCAAGAAGTCACGCCTGCCGCAATGAAACAGGACGGAACGTGTTTCCGGACCGTGTGCGGCAGGACACTGGAGTATCTGCTGTCGCGTGCCAATTCGACGGCAAATGGATTCCTGTGCAACTGATGACAACGTGCCGTCCAGCACGCATCAAAACAAGGAAGGAGTATTATCATGGGAGATGAGGAATGGAAATTCCGGCCGAAGAGATGGGGCATGCCGGCGGGCATCGCGCTGATATGTCTGGCAATCGCCCTGCCGCTGCATGCCGACGACCTATCGGAAACTCAGAAGGGCGCGCAAACAATGTGGGAGAAGATTGACCACATCGGGCCACCGACGCTCTACAGCCCTTCCGTTGAGCGATATCGCTTCGGCGCTACGGATGTTTCGAATCCAGCCTTCTATCCAATTCCCAGGGAACCAGTGACTCGGGACACCTATCTACAGTGGCTGGAAGAGATGGATTTGTTCAAGGTTGCGGACACGCCGAAGTTGGGGCTTTGGGGGCCCCAACGGTTCACGCCGGTGCTGGTGAAATATGTGCAGACAGGCGATCGGCGATGGGGCGAGGCCATTGTCACCATGCTCAAAGACTGGCATCGCGCCACGCAGGAAGAAGTGGCAAAGAAGGGTTGGACGGAGCAGTTCATCGAAGAACCCGCATTCATTCCCTTGTACCGGAAACACCTCATCGCGGGAGGCCTGATGACGGAGGATGAGGCCTGGTTCCGTGAGTTGTGGCTGTTTTACTGCCGCAACATGCATGTCTGGGGCACGAAGCCCATTGAATGGCGCGGCGGTTGCCATCGCGCTATGCCGGAGGCCTTGTCCAAGGGACTCGCCGCCAAATGGTATCCGGACATTCCCGAGGCGGAACATTGGAAACGCTATGCGGAACTGGGTTTCGGCGACTTCTGGCGAAACAAGGAAGTCCAGCAGAATGACACCGGCTATTTCCCGGGACCCATCTTCATGCTGCTATGCTGCGGCGACCAATACCTGGGCGACAATCGGGCGGCAACCGACCCCGGCATGCAGCGAATCTGGAAACGGCTGACCGTGGAGGTCACGCCCGACGGTGCCGTGAACCCCTACGGCCCCAACGGCGGCTGGAACAGCACGGCAGGCTTCCGGCTCTTTGCCCTCGAACTCGCTGCCGCAAAGACCCGGAACGGTGAGTACCGCTATGCCGCGCACAAGGTCATGAACTATCTCCGCTACCAGGCTACGCCCATCAAGGGCGACTATTACCTGCGTGATCGCGAAGTCGGTCAGCACGTGGCGCTGGCATGGTTGTTTGCCGATGATTCGGTTGCGCCGGTCATGCCTTCTCCAGGCTCTCTGTGGAACCAGCGCATCGAGGCGATCCGTGTTCCCCACACGGACAAAGTCGTAACGGAACGCCTTCTGGGCAATGCAGATCCTGATCCCAACAAGGGGCATATCTGCTGCTCATGGTACCTCACCGGCAAGGAATGGCCGGACAAGCTGGTATTGCGCAGCGGCTGGAATCCCGGCGACCTCTTCGCCCTCGTTGAACTGCATCCGACCAGTTGCCCCGCTAACGCCGGAGGGATCATGGGACTGAACCGGTGGGGCACGGCATTCACACAGGTCGTCACTAGCAAAGGCTCCACATACGAGAACCGCCTCTTGGTGGTGGACGTTGACGCAACGGCGAAGCGTCGCTACCATCCCGACCCCCTACGTATTGACGAAGACTGGCACCAAGGCACAATGCCGGATATCCGGTCCGAAGTCACCTTCTTCGAGGATCGGCCCGACGCTACCTTCGCCAGTGTGCGGGTGAAGAACGTAGACGGGCTACCCGTGATCTACGATCGGGAGTTCGTGTTCGTGAAGAACCGTTTCCTGGCCACGCGCGAGATCGTCACCTTTGAGGAGTCCTTCAAGGCACGCGTCGCGCCCTTGTGGAACACGCGCAATATCGGTCCCCAAATCGGCGCGCACTGGGCAAACACCTTCATGGGAAGTCTGGTCGCCAGCAACGGTCAGGTGGAAATGCTGTCCCCGCCCGCCGATCTTCTGGTCTGGTTTGCACCGCGCGAGGACTGCCGCCTTCAGGTCGTGGACCGCTTGGTAGAGGATCCGCGTGCTCTGGCGTGTCCAGCGCAGGTGCGCTATCTCTGGGAAGGCACGCCCAAAGTCGGCGACATGCTCGTGTTCACGCAGGTCTACTACCCGCACGCCCCGTATAAGCCGACGATCAGCAGCAACCACGCCGGGGCCAAGGCCGTCTACGCCAGCGAACTGCAGGCGACCGCCGGCGCGTCCGGCATCCGCGTCATGCGAGACGATCCCGATGTCACTGTGCTCCGAATCGAGTTCGAGTCGGGTCGTGTTCAATGGGTGGCATTCAATCCGGAAAGTCAGTTGATCAAAGTCGGCTCCCTTGAAACCAAGGAGAATATGGTTTATCGGCTCTCAGATGAACCATGAAAACAGTCCGCCGGAACATGGACGTGAAGAATCCGGATGCATCACTTGAAAGGTAACGTACTAACCAGGTACTGCTGGCCGCAATGAATGCAGGGGAGAATCCACTGATGAATCGGAGAGAAGTGCTCTGCGGAATCGCCCTGACCGGCGCCACCATTGTTATGGCCGGCGAGGCGGCCGGCGATCCCAGCCCATCCGCGAAGACCGGAGAATCACAAACTGCGCCCGCAATCAGGCTGGTCCCAGTATCGCGAGAGCTTCACCCCCAGGATGCGCTTCAGGTCCAGAGGACAGCCCGGGCGCGAGAAGTGATCGAGGAATCGCTGAAGAATAAAGGGGCGCGTCCTGTGGTCGTGGCCGCATACCAGATGTGGAATCATTGCGGCGGGGAGGCAGGCAAGCGGCGTAACCTTGAACGGATGATTACAGCCATCGAACAGGGCGGCAAATTGGGCGTCCAACTCATGGCATTTCCAGAAATGTGCTTGCCGGGCTACTTCACACCCGTCTCGGGAAGTTTGGACTTCCCGACGCGACCGGCCCGGCCATCGGGACCAGTGAACATGGGATCTCCCGGTTCTCGCGCAAGGTGTTTCCGCGCATGCTCGGGGTCTCTGACCGCGCGGGGTTCCGGCGCGTCTGGCGACGGGCGACGCGTCGGTTGTGGCCTTCCGCTTCCTCCTACGGCGTCGGCACTCCGGAGTAAGTTCCTTTCGCGGCTCGATACCCGGCCTGCGCGAACACCTGTCAACGCTTTGCCGATGCCCTCGCGGACGCCAGCGCATGACTTGGGGCCGTTGTGGGCCGCCAACCCTTCAACGTATGACTCTTTCATTCACTACACCTTGCCGGTTTATCCCGGCGCACAAGGAGATGGAGTAATAAACGATGCCAGACAGAACGTTCAGTATCGTCTACGAAATGACGCCAGCGCCACAAAACCTTCCTATTCTGAATTGGCTTGCGGAGGGCGGATGGTGTAACTGCGTTGCATCCCGTCCTGAGGTGTCGGATGCCATGCTTGAGGAAGTCAGAAAGCGAGGATGGCGCGCAGTTGTGACGATGTTGGCGCATCCAGGGACATGCGCGCGGCAATGGAAAAGATGGAACGTGCCGGTACCGGACGCAGACGCCGTGTTGGCGCGATTCAAGCGGACCTTCGGAGACAATTTTGCCTGGGAAGTATTTACGGAGGACGATTCGGCGGGAGTTGCCTTTCCTGGCGTGTTATTGCGAGAACAGCCCAAAACTTACGAGGCAGCAGCAGCCTTGTTCGATGCCTACATTGCAGAAGCTATGGACGCAGCCAACCGGCATCGCGATATTGAACGATGGGGCCGGTCGGGATATGTGTCGAGCGTCCATAGCCTGGCGGCTCAGGGGCTTGACCAAATCATGGTCGAACGAGCCAACGACGATGTCGAGGACTTGCAGACGGCCATCGCCTTTGCCCGGGGAGCAGCGAGACAGTTTGAATGCAAGTGGGGGATTGATTTCTCGCTATGGTGGGGGGTGATCAACGGATGTGTGCATGGCCTTCCTTCTCTTTTTCACAAACGCAATTTCTACATGACTTACTTTGGGGGCGCTGACGCAGTCTCAATTGAGGGCGGCGACCTGCTATATGACCTGAAGAATGGAAAGCCCCATGTGTTGGGACAGACGCTGGAGGAATTTGGCCGTTTCACCCGAAGCATGACTCGCGGCGAGGCGGAAACTCCCGTCGCAGTTGTATTACCGGAGGCCAACGGCTGGATTACGCCGCCATACTGGCGTACGAATTGTGAGGCTTGGAACTATGCGCGGATCCCTTATCGGCAAGGATATCGAGGCATGGATGCATTCTTTGCCATGGCGTATCCCGGCAGCAACTACGCCATGGACCCGTTTCCTTTCGGACGGCATGGAAGCGAGAATCCCCCCGCAAGTCCGTTTGCGCTTTCATGCGTGACGCCGGAGTTTGCTCCGCGTCCTGATAATGTCTACGAGGCTGAACCTGTTCTGCCCTTTGGTCGTTACGCCGACCGCAACCAAGCTCGGGAGGACTTATATCAACGTTCTGTGGAGACATCGCCCTACCGTCCAATGGCAGACACAAGCTGGGGAGATATCATTGATGTATTGACAGCTTCTGCTTCCGACCATGTATTGTGCCGGTATAAGGTTGTGGTTCTTCTGGGGCCCGTTAGGCTGGAGAAGTCATTGAAAACCCGTCTGGAGGCATACGTGAAACAAGGCGGCATATTGCTGTTAGCCGCTGGCGTAGCAGGTCCGAATGATACCGATCTCTGCGGCGTTGAAATCATGCCCGAACTCCGGGCGGGATCGGCATGGCGCTGGGAAGCCGGCGCATTTGCCCGCGAGCCCTTCCGCTATTGTCCCGCGAAGGCGACGCCCGGCGCCAATGTGCGGATTCTTGCGCAGACCGCCAATGGCAGTCCTCTGATTGCGCGCCATTGGCTTGGACAGGGGCAGGTATATACCTGTATGACGCCATGGTTCGAAGGCGGTGTCGCAATGGCGGGCGCGGCTGAAAGAATGTTCGATGAAGTCATTGGTTCGGTGCAACCGGTGACCATTGAAGGGCTGCCGCTTAGCTGGGTGAGTTCAAAGAGGCGCGACGGACTCATCATTGCCCTTGCCAACAATTCCGACATCAAGTGGAATGGCCTTATTCGAGTGCGATCACTTGAAGCGTCCACCACATCCTGTCGGGAATTACTCACGGGCGAGTCCATAAAGATACAAGGCGAGGGATCACAAGCATCCTGGGATGTCGTGGTGCCTCCGTTTGATGTTCGAATACTCGCATTGGGAAAGCCTACGGCGTGACGCTTTAGAACTACAGTCTGGCGATACCTTTGCTCATGAGAAAGGATCGTGGATCCGCTGCTACGACCGGCTTCGCCGCAGGAATACGAACGCGAGGACATCAGGCCTGTCTTGATCTGTTCATTGTCCTGCCGGCTTCAGACTGTATAACCTGAACTGCTAGTAGATGTGGCAGCGTACTTATAGCTGTTGAGGGGGAGGCATTCAAGGTCTTTGGCAATGCGAACCTGATAACGAATCTTCTCCAACCGCGGGTTGGTGTCAGCATCGCTTCGATCAGTGAGTAGCGCTATAATCGTTCTTTTTAAAGAAGGCTGTGGCTATTCCGACTCGAGTATCGGAATGGTTATTGATCTGGTGGGACCGGAGCATCGAGGCGAGGGCGATAGACTCTGTCAGCAGGAAAGTTTCAAATGAAGATTATGGTCACGCAGTGTTTTCCTGCCCCTGAATGCCAACAGTTGATGCCTGGTTATTATGTCCGCCACGACTTTGACGACGGGGAGATTGAGCGAGTGGTCATCTGGCTTGTAGCAGGCAAGCGTAAAGTTACCTTTGAATAGATTCTGTGCGAAACTTGCTTACCAAAGGTATTCCTACGCTCGGGATCACCCTCTACGTTATCTTGTTCCCGACGTAGACGCGGGCCATGAGCTGATCGAAGGAGTTTATGACCCCATCGCCGTTGATGTCGCACCGGGCATTGGCGGCTGTTACCGCCTGACCGACAAATGCGCGGATATTCAACAGGTCGAAGCTGTTGACCTGACCGTCCCCGTTGGCGTCTCCGCGAAGGGCCTTCACCGTGATCTGCTTCGGACCGCTCATCTGGTTGCCGGCGACGTCCCGCACGTCCTGACCGAGAGTGATCGTGTATGTGTCAATGT
>Ga0209507_1001898_pt1 | contig 15345 bp, 12 predicted proteins | sample AD_UKC028_MetaG_FD_184414 | JGI IMG/M metagenome (GOLD analysis project Ga0209507, IMG submission 184414) | Active sludge microbial communities of municipal wastewater-treating anaerobic digesters from USA - AD_UKC028_MetaG (SPAdes) (version 2) | ecosystem: Engineered > Bioreactor > Anaerobic >...
CCAATTCATCTTCGGCGATAAACTCGATGGCCTGATCCAGTGACAATATTCGCGGTGGCCGTAAAATAATCGTAGCATCGGACGTTGACGCCCGCATGTTTGTCAGCTTCTTTTCCTTGACGATGTTAACATTAATGTCCTGGGTGCGGTTGCGTTCACCCACAATCATTCCCCCGTAAACATTTGTGCCAACTTCCACCATCATTTCTCCCCGATCATCCATGGCGAAGCTGGCGTAAGAGGTCACACGACCGCCGCGGTCGGCCACCAGCACGCCCGTACTGCGTTGGGGAATTGAACCAAACCAAGGCGCGTAATCTTCCAGAAGCGAATTCATCACGCCGCCGCCTTTGGTATCGGTTAAAAACTGGCTGCGAAAGCCAATCAGGCCGCGAGAAGGGATTAAAAACTCCATGCTGACCCGGCCGCTGCCTTTATTCACCAGGCTTTCCAAACGCCCTTTGCGAATGGACAGCTTTTCAGTAATTTTCCCCACAAATTCTTCGGGAATGTCTAAAAACAATCTTTCCACCGGCTCGAGGGTTTTACCGTCCTGCTTTTTGGTGATAACCTGGGGTTTCGATACCATCAGTTCGTAACCTTCGCGGCGCATGGTTTCAATGAGCACCGCCATCTGCAATTCACCGCGCCCGCACACTTCAAACACGTCGGTTCGATCCAGCTTTTTGATTTTGATAGCCACATTGCGCAGCGACTCTTTTTCCAGCCGCTCCAGCAAATGACGCGATGTTAGATATTTACCTTCGGTCCCGGCAAAGGGGCCATCGTTGACATAAAACATCATCGACACGGTCGGTTCGTCCACGATCAAACGTGACAGGGACTGTGGATCTTCAAAGGATGAAATCGTATCGCCGATGGTGACATTTTCCACACCGGCCAGCGAGATAATATCACCCGACTCCGCGACCGTAACCGGATTTTTAGCCAGGCCGTGAAATGTATAAAGGGCGGACAGCTTCACACCGCTTACGATTTTATCTTTCGCGCAGAGGCTGTATGGTTTGTTCATTTCCAGCTTTCCGCTTTGCAGGCGGCCGACGGCTATCTGGCCGACATAAGAATCATAATCCAGGTTAGTGACCAAGAATTGCGTATTAGCGTCATCATCGCCTACAGGCGCTGGGATGGAATCAATAATGGCTTGCAGAAGCGGCTGTAAATTGGTGCTGTCGTCACCCAGCTTCTTGTGGCTGACGCCGATCTTGGAATTGGTGTATAAAATCGGGAATTCGATTTGATGTTCCTCGGCTCCCAGATCAATAAAGAGATCGTACGTTTCATTAATAACCTCTTCAATGCGAGCGTCGGGGCGGTCAATTTTATTGATAACCAGAATAATCGGCAGATGCAGAGCAAGTGCTTTTTTTAACACAAAGCGGGTTTGCGGCAGCGGACCTTCACTGGCATCGACCAGCAACATTGCGCCATCCACCATGTTCAGGCTGCGTTCGACCTCGCCGCCAAAATCGGCATGGCCGGGTGTATCAACAATATTGATCTTTACGCCATGATAGTCCACAGCGGTATTTTTGGCGGCAATCGTGATGCCGCGTTCCTTTTCCAGCGCCATCGAATCCATCACGCGATCCTCCACCGCCTGATTAGCGCGGAAGACGCCGGTCTGTTTGAGCATGGCGTTGAGCAGGGTGGTTTTACCGTGGTCAACGTGAGCAATAATGGCAACGTTTCTTAAATGATCTTTTTTCATTTTTCTCTTTCTTATGGGTCATCGAAGCGAAGTAGTATTGGATAGGATAAAACTATTCTTTGCGAAGGGATGTCCATTACGTTAATTTATTTAACAGAATGGCTCTTTCATATCAAAATATAATTCATTTAACCAGTTATATTTTTTGGATAATTGCCTCCTATTGCCTTCTTTTTCTCAAGAGGACGATTTCTTCATGATGTCCGGATGTTGAAAGGCAGCCTTTACAAATCGTCATCGAATCACTATAATTTTTGCAGTTATCAAAAAAACCGATCCGAGAGGCGGCGGGAATGACTTACATAAAAATTAATTTCGGCAGCAATTTTGAAGATGAGTTTCAGAAAGCGGTGGATGAAGTCTTTCATCTGGTACGTCCAGCCTTCAAAAATTACGAATGCATCTGGCGGCCCAATATTGATATGTACGAATCGGCCGAGGAGGTCATCGTGCTTGCGGATATGGCCGGCCTTAACAAGGAAGAATTGCATATCGAGGTGGACCGGAAAAAAATTAAAATCGCCGGTATTCGCAAGGCGATTCAGCTTTTGCATAACGGACGCTATTGCCAGGCGGAAATACCACACGGGTATTTCGAAAGAAACATTGTACTACCCGCGCCGGTGGATGCACAATCCGCAGTGGCATCCTACGCCGACGGTATTTTGATGGTGAGGATGAGTAAGCTGCCCGTCCATAAAGCGCATCACGTGTCGGTCATCTCGACAAAGTAGCTGATTGGTTTCTCGACAACAACAGGAGGTTATCATGACGGAACAAAGCGTCAGTGAAAATAAAAGTAATTTTAATATCCCGGAAGTGATTCCCATTCTTCCGTTAAATAATGTACTCGTATTTCCCAAAACCATGATTCCGCTGGAGGTAACGGGCAACGCGTCGGTGCTGGTGGATGAGGCCATGACCAAGGACCGCCTGGTGGGTCTCATTATGTCCAAATCGGAGCCTGAAATACCGAATCAGTATAAAATTACTGACTTGAATAGCGTAGGAACTTGCGCGGTGATTCTCAAAATGGCTAAGACGGCGGAAAACCACACACAGCTGCTCCTGCAGGGTGTCAGCCGCTTTTCGATAGAAGAGCTTGTCGAAGGCAAACCCTATCAGCAGGCGCGCATCAAACTGATCGATGACAAAGATGTCAAAGACATTGAAACCGAAGCGCTGATGTCTAATCTGCTATCGCTGTTCGACCGCATATTAAAGCTCTCGCCGTTTTTACCGCCGGAGTTTGGTCCCATGGCCAAGTCCATCACGGAGGCGGGAACGCTGGCTGACCTGATCACGTCGGTCATTAATGCGCCGGTGGAAGAAAAACAAAAGGTGCTGGATTTTGCCGATGTCAAACAGCGTCTCAAGGAACTGACCCGCATGGTGAACCACCAGATGGAAGTTCTTGAACTGGGCAATAAGATTCAGACCAAGGTGAAAGACGATATTGACAAAAACCAGCGCGAATACTACCTGCGTCAGCAGCTGAAAGCCATCAAACAAGAGCTGGGCGAGACCGATGAAAATACCGTGGAAACAGAGGAATACCGAAAAAAAATAGACGAGAAAAATCTGCCCGATGAAGCCAAGAAAGAAGCTCTGCGGGAACTAGAGCGTCTGTCCCGCATGCATTCATCCTCAGCCGAATACACGGTTTCCTCAACCTATCTCGACTGGGTGACAGCATTGCCCTGGCATGAGTCCACCACGGATAATCTGGATATTACCCTGGCGCGCAAGATTCTGGACGAAGACCATTACGGCCTGGCCAAACCGAAGAAACGCATTATCGAATACCTGGCTGTGCGTAAGCTGAAACCCGATTCCAAGGGGCCGATCCTTTGTTTTGTCGGCCCTCCGGGCACAGGCAAGACATCACTGGGGCACTCCATCGCGCGTGCACTCGGGCGCAAGTTTGTCCGCATCGCGCTCGGCGGCATACGTGACGAAGCGGAAATCCGCGGCCATCGCCGCACTTACATTGGCGCTCTGCCGGGCCGCATCATTCAGGGGCTAAGGCGCGCGGAATCCAACAACCCTGTTTTCATGCTCGATGAAATTGACAAACTCGGCAGCGATTTCCGTGGCGATCCCTCGTCCGCGCTTTTGGAGGTTTTGGATCCGCAGCAGAACAATACCTTTACCGATCATTATCTTGACGTGGCGTTTGATCTGTCGAAAGTCATGTTCATCGCGACAGCCAACATGCTGGACACGATTCCACCGGCCCTACTCGACCGGCTGGAGGTTATTGAACTGAATGGCTACACGCAGGAGGAAAAAGTGAAAATTGCCGAAAAGTATCTGCTTCCGCGCCAACTCACGGAAAACGGCTTGAATGCTTCTCAGTTCAAACTGACGTCCAAGGCGCTTGCCGCCATCATCACCGGCTATACGCGGGAAGCGGGTGTGCGCAATCTGGAACGTGAAATCGCCAACGCCTGTCGCGGGGTGGCGGCGCAGATTGCCGAAGACAGCGTCAAATCGAAAACGCTGACGGAAAAAGATATTCACAGGTATCTCGGACCGGTTCGCGTGCCGACCGATATCGACGCGCGCATTACCAAGCCGGGTATTGCCATCGGCCTGGCCTGGACACCGGTGGGCGGCGACATGCTCTTCATTGAAGCCACGTCGATGAAAGGCAAAAAGGGACTGACACTGACCGGTCAGTTGGGCGACGTTATGAAAGAATCCGTTTCGGCGGCACTGAGTTTTATCCGCACCAACGCCAAAGAGCTGGGTGTGCATCCGGATTTTTTCGATGAACGGGATATTCATATCCATGTTCCGGCGGGTGCGACTCCCAAGGATGGGCCGTCGGCGGGTGTGACCATGCTCACGGCGCTGACCTCCTTGCTGACTAACAGGAAAGTCAAAAAACAGTTGGCGATGACCGGCGAAATAACGCTGCGTGGGACTGTGTTGCCCGTAGGCGGCATTAAGGAAAAAGTTCTTGCAGCCTATCGCGCGGGGATCAAAACCATTATCCTTCCGGCTTGGAACCGCAAGGACATTGAAGATATTCCGGCCAACGTGCAGAAGGGCATCACCTTTCATTTCGTCAGCGACATGATGGACGTCGTGAAACTGGCGCTGGAAAATGGCGACTGGGAAAAATCAACCAAAGCGCTGCAGAGAAAGGAGAAAGCCCCGCTGAAGAAGAGCCGGAAATCGACAGCAAAGGTGAAAAAGAAAAAATAGAATAAGCTTTTGCGTTTCGGGGAAAGGTCAGTTGCAGCAAGAACTGCTTACTGATTCACCTCCTTATCCGCCACTTTTAGTTCGGGATTGATCTGATGATTACGGATTGAAGGTTTCAGAAATGCAGAGTCATTTTCTGACCCTGCATTTCTGAACTTAAACCGAAGAATTCGGGTTAGAGCTACAATAAAAATGATCACTTTCTTGCAATGTCGCTGAACAGGCATCAACTATTCGTTCCTAGTAATATCTTCCCGAAATATAATCGCTCAATTGATCGATGAGAAAATCTTTGTTGGAGATGATTAATTTTACTATGTCACCGATGGAAATGATGCCGACAAATTTAGTTTTTTCAAAAACAAGTAAATGCCGTACATGCTTCCCCGTCATTAGAACCATGGCGTCTTCCACGCTGGTATCAGGGGCAACGGAAATTAAATCAGAAGACATGATTTCTTTCACTAAGGTTTTTTTTGAGGTCTTTTTATGGAGGATAATTTTTCTAGCATAATCTCTTTCTGAAATGATGCCTAAGACTTTTTTGTTCTCAAAAACCACCAGAGCGCCAATATCCTTCTCACTCATCTTCTCCAAGGCTTCATATACTGTTGCCTTAGGGGAGATGAACTGAATCTTATGCTCCTTTGCATTGAGAATATCTCTGACACAGCCCATCGTAGCTATCTCCTTTCAATCTGAAATAAACAAAAAAGTGGTTGGATTCAGCTTTTCAGGCGCCGCACCAACTCTTGCATGAATGCCTCCCGTTCCTTAAAAAACTTGCGGAGTTCCTTGTTATCTGTATGCACGGTTTCTTTCTCCAGTTCCGGAAGGTATCTTTCAAGAATCTCCAAAACCTTAGCTTCCTCCTCAGGTGTCAAATTCAATTTCGACATGGCGACTCTCCTTTCTCATTATTTGGCCGATAATATGATTTATCCAAATGGCAGCGACTTGTTTTTCCGGTGCCATTACTGCAGAAGAAGGGGGAAACGCTCTCAGGCAATCATTACCACCTTGGGCTTCACGAGTCTTTCAAAGTCCTGGTAAGACATCCGGATCAGTTCAGAATGGGTGCAGGCATTGAAAAAGATTTCTTCATCCTCCGTCAGGTGCTGGTCCACATATACCTCCATTCCGTATAGGTTGCCGAAGGGGGGCATGGCGCCGACCTCGCAATCCGGAAACATATCCTTGAATTGCCCTTCAGAAGCAAGTTTGATCTCCTTCGCACCGATTTCCTTTCGAAAATGATCGAAATCAATGGAGCGGTTAGCCGGCATGACTGCCATAGCCATCTTTCCCTCAATGAAGACAATAACGGTCTTTGCCACCTTATGCCCCTTGATGTGCAAAGACTGAGCAACTTCCCGAGCCGTATAGGCCGGTGAATGCGCAATCTTCAAGTATTGAACTGCCTGACTGTCCAGAAACTCTTTTACTTTTCTTGATGGCATAAGAGGCCCCCTTTCAATCTTGCTGATAAGGTTAAGCAGAACATTATCTGCTAAGCTTGCTATTACAGTTGCCGAACTATCATTAGACCGGGAGGATATTTTGCCATGGCTTTTTCTCCTCTTTTGTAAGGCTCATGAGTGGTTGAAGTGCAACAAGCAATTCCTCAACTGGTCGTAAGTAAAGAATACTGTTAACTATAGGCAAGGTCTATAGCTCCCTGTCTTTGTCTTTCCGGATTGGCTTTAATGAAATTAAAACAGAAACCTCCAAGGGGTTATTGCACCTCTCAGAGGCTAAACATTGGCAACTTCTGATAATTCCTCTTCACGGCGGACTCCAGAAAGTTGAAGGTTCGGTTGATGGGTTTACTGACAGCGTCAGAGAACTTATGATTTTTTAATGCTCTTATTCTTATTGAAAGTCAAGGGGGAAAATATACTAAATTCGGCTATTACTGATCACCTTCAGCCTACAGCTTTTTTGATTACGGTTGCATCCACCGCGATTGGTTTTCCCTGATAGATAACCAGCGGGTTGATGTCGATTTGCTCGATATCCAGACAGGCGGTGGCGAGATTGCCCAGATTTACCAGAACTTCGATCATTAATTTCATGTCCAGTGGTTTTCTACCGCGGAAGCCCTGTAGAAGTTTTTTACCGGAAATACTCCGGATCAGTTCTTTGGCGGTTGAAGTGGAAAGCGGCGCGGGCGCAAAAACAACATCTTTTTGCAATTCTGAAAAAACACCGCCGAGACCGAACATCACGCAGGGGCCGAATTGCTCGTCATGCACCATACCGACAATCAATTCATATTCGATCGGCATTTGTCGCTGGAGCAGAATTTGACCCTTGCCTTTCATGCGTCGCGTCAGATCGGCAAAAGATGCTTTCAAAGCGGCGACGGACGTGATGTTTAGGCAAACCAGCCCCGACTCAGTCTTGTGGACTTGCCCGTGCACAAGCCCCTTGAGGACGACCGGAAAGCGGATTTCGCGGGCGACGATCGTTGCAGCAAAGGCCGATTCAACCATTTTTTCTTCTACTGTCGGTATGCCGTAAGTTTTGAGCAACCGCTTGCTGTCGAATTCATCCCAGATGTGTTCGGTGCAGGCCGAAAGAATGGATGCGGCCTTCGGCAACAGTTTGTGTTTTCCGGTAAAAATCAGTTGGGATGTTTTTTTTCGCAATGTGTAACGCGAGGCGTACGCCAGACATTCGACCGCACGAAATAATTCGCCATGCACCGGTATGGCGTTTTCCTGCGCCTCCCGCTTGAACGTTCGCAGCGCATCACGCCGGCCGATAACCCATAGAATCAAAACTTTCCCCTCCCGATCCGCCGCTTCCTTGAAGAGCTTCAACCGATCATAAGTAGAATAGAGGCCGACAAAAAAGTGCAGGAAGAGAACGTCCACTCTCGGATCTTTTACCACAGCGTTAAAAGCACCGTCGTAGGCGGCAACGGCGCCTTTGACGGCAAAGGCGGGAAACATATCTACAGGATTTGAGGCGGGAAGCCAATCGGGAAATATTAAAGCCAGTTCTTTTTTTGTGGACGCGGAGAGTTCGGCAACCCGAAGTCCCTGCTGCTCTATCATATCACAGGATAAGATACCTGCGCCGCCGCTAAAGGTTAGAATGGCCGTCCGGCAATTTGCAGGTGTTCTGCCGATCATAGCCAACGCACGGGTCACTTCCATCATCTGCTGAAAGTCACGCGCAATCGTCACACCCGCCAGCGACAAAAGCGAGTCCTGCAGCCGGGCATTTCCGGCGAGGCTTGATGTGTGAGAAAGCGCCGCTTTCGCACCCGTCCTACTCTTGCCGCCCTTAAGCAGCACAATCGGTTTTTTCGCCCGGTCCGCTAGTTCCAAAAATTTGCGTCCCCGTACAATCGATTCCAGATACAAAGCGACGGCGTCCGTCTCGTCGTCTTCGAGCAGGTATTCCAGCACATCGCACTCGTCGATGTCCATTTTATTGCCGATGGAGCAGGCCTTCGCTATACCCACGGCGCGTTCGCTCATCAGGTCGGCCAGAAATCCGGCAGACAGCATACCGCTCTGAACCACCATGGAAATGCGGCCCTCGATCAAGCCGTCTTTGTAGATATTGGGGTGCATGAACGTAAAAAAGAATTTTTTCGGTATATCCACCAGGCCCATGCAGTTGGGTCCCCAGATGCGGATATCGGCGGCGCGGGCGACAGCCAGGCAGCGCTCCTGAAGCAGACGGCCTTTCTCGCCGATCTCGGCAAAACCGGCGCTTTCAATGATGACACGCCGGATGCCTTTGCGTCCGCAGCTTGCGAGTGCCTCGGGCACAGCGGGAGCGGGAATGATGATGATCGCCAGCTCGACCGGGCCGGAAATATTCTCCACCGTCGCATAACAGGGCAGGGTCTGGATTTCTGAATAATTAGGGTTAACAGGATAAATAAGGCCTGCATAACCATAACGGAGATTGGCGAGGATCTGACCACCCAGGCTATCTTCACGGGGACTGGCGCCGATGACGGCGATGGATGATGGCGAAAAATAAGTTTTCATGTGGGCTCACTCCAGAGTGAAAATTCCGGTAAATAAAGTGATTGTTTTGTTACCATATTGAAGAAATCTGTCAACGTGTTTATCCGTCAGCCTCATAAAACAATTATTAAAATTGATATTTTATATGTAATATTGTAAACAAACTGCCATGAAAAAGAAAGATTTTCCCTCTAACGTTTATGACGGAATGGCGCTCATTGCCGATCCGATTCACGCTTACGCTTTCTTTACAGTACCGCAGGATAACGGACCCGTGGAAAAGACGGAAAAGGATATTCTTGATTCGCCCTGGATGCAGAGACTGAGACGCATTTATCAACTCCAGAGCGCCCGCTGGGTGTATCCGGCGGCGGAACATACCCGCTTTCAGCACTCGCTGGGAACGATGCATGTTGCGGGAGAATTCGCCCGCCATCTGTATCCCAGCCTCAAGGATGTCTGCAAAGACACGCCGTCCATGAATTATGTGGAAGAATTAATGCGACTGGCGGGACTGCTCCACGACGTCGGCCACGGTCCTTTCGGCCATTTTTTTGATGAACATTATCTCAGTGCCTGGAGGCTGACCCATGAAGATATCGGCCAACAGATCATCGTCAAGAAACTGGGCGCTTTGATTTCGCGCATTTCCCGTGGTCCTTCGGGATCATTTGCCCGCGGGGAGACGCTGGACCCGCAGCAGGTCGCGTATCTTATTAAAATGCCCGACACGCGCCGGGAGGTCAAACAGTTGCGCTGGCTTCAATGGCTGCGGCAGTTGTTTTCCGGCATTTATACGGTCGATAATCTCGACTACGTTCAGCGCGACGCCTACATGACGGGATTTTCACTGGACATGGTCGATATGCCACGCCTACGCTATTATACTTTTTTTACAAAAGACGGTTTGGCCCTGCATCAATCCGGCATTTCGGCGTTGCGGCGTTTTCTCAACGCCCGGTTGAATTTATACAGCAACGTTTATTTCCACCGCACAACACGCGCGCTCGATTTACACCTGCAGGAAATTTTCTCCGACACCCTGCAAATGATGTACCCGGAAAGTCCGGTGAAAAATCTTGATGCCTACCTGCACTGTGATGAGTGGTTATTATTCAGCGAAGTACAGGGCTGGCTTTCCGTCAAAGACGCCCGCAAGCGCAGATTGGCTTTGGAGTGGCAAAAGATCCATGCCCGGGAACTGAAGTGGAAGATGTCTTTTGCCGCCGAAATATCCATTGATCAGATCCAGCGCGGCACGGAATTTGTCGGCGCTGGAAACTATGAGGCAAAGATCAGGGAATGCCTACCCGCCAAACTTAAAAAACTGCCGTTCAAAGTGGATGTGGCCACGCAGGATCCGCGTCCTCTGAACCCGATTGCCGAGCCGGGCAAACAGATTAATATATTTAATCCGGTGACGGGGCATACGTCTGCCGAACCGCTCAATGATATTTACCGGTTTATTCCCGCGCGTGTCCGGCACTTCCGCGTGTTTGCGCTCAACCATGATCACGACGAAGACCTGGCAACGGCCGCCGAAGCGGCGTTAGGCAATATCGAGAAATCTCTTCCAACGAACGTGTAATGTGTTTGATTTACCCGAGACCACGGATTGAACTCCACTTGCCCGCACAGAAAAAAAATCAGAGGCGATTTTTAGATAATGAGCCTGCATTCCACTGCCCGGGTTGTGTTGACACGCGCCAGTCTTTTTTCTTGACAAACCAAAGATAGTTTTCAATCATTCGCATCATAAGACACTTTGTTGTTGAAAGGAGGGTCAAATGTTTCATTATATATCAAGGGGCGTTTGCCTCATATTGCTTATCTTTTTAATGTTTAGCGCAACCGCCATCGCGCAAAGAACCATGAGTGTTCAGGTTAAGGAAGGTCAGTTACGAGCCACGCCGTCGCATCTGGGCAAAATCGTGGCCCGGGCAAATTACGGTAGTCAGGTAATGGTATTGGAAGAGCGGGGTGCCTGGAAAAGAGTATCACCGGGCAGCGGGAAAAAGCAGGGATGGATGCATAATACAGCCCTGACCAGTAAAAGAATCGCCCTGAGAGCCGGGCAAAGCAATGTGGGAACTTCCGTCACCCGCGATGAGATTGCGCTTGCGGGCAAAGGCTTCAATGAAGAGGTGGAAGCCCAATATCGCAAGAGTAAAAAAAATCTTGACTACACCTGGATCAATAAGATGGAAGCTTTGAAGGTGTCTCAGGAGCAAATGGAAGATTTTATATCCGGCGGTCGTCTGACGCTTGGCGGAGAAGGAGGCATGCCATGAAAAAACACTTTTGGCAAACAGGATTAATTCTGCTGACGGTGATCACGCTGACGGCCTGCGCCGCTGTGGAAACAGCAACAACGGTAGCTACGACGGTTGGCGAGGCAACCGGCACGATCGGCAAAGAACAGGGACAGTCCATCCGCAAGAGCACGACGGCTGTTGCCAAGAGCCTGGAAGATTTCACACCGGAACAGGAATACTATATCGGGCGAACTGTCGGCGCGGTGGTTCTTGGAAAATATCAGCCCCTGGCGGATGCAAAGGCCAACGCTTATTTGAATACACTGGGACGGACACTGGCGCAAGCTTCGGATTCGCCGGAACTGTTTGCCGGGTATTCTTTTCTTGTTCTGGATTCTGACGACATCAACGCCTTTGCCACACCCGGAGGACATATTTTTATTACCCGCGGTTTGTTACGCTGCTGCCGGACGGAAGATGCGCTGGCTGCTGTTTTGGCCCACGAGATCGGACATGTTCAGTTAAGGCATGGCATGAAGGCGATCGAAAAGGCACGGATGACGGAAGCGTTTACGGTTTTGGCACAAGAGGGAGCGAAATCATTAGGGTCCCAGGAAGTCGCGCAGTTAACTCAGGCTTTCGGCGGTGTGATTTCCGATATTACCAACACCATGATCAACAATGGCTATTCCCGGTCTTACGAATATCAGGCTGACGCGGCGTCGTTATCCATCCTGAAACGCTTGGGTTATAATCCCGGCGCGTTGATCGACATGCTGGGTGTCATGGACAAACAAATAAAGCCCGGCGGCAGTGATTTTGCCAAGACACATCCGTCGCCTCAGAACCGGATTGCCGAACTTCAGGATAGCGAAAAGTCGCTTGTCGGTGACGAGCCGCCTGCCGTTCGCAAAGAGAGATTTACCAAAGCGGTGGGACATCTGCTACGATAACAACTTGTTTCCCTACAAGTTCAGGACCAGAGCCATGGATTTAAAAAAAATACTCCAGGGCGGCAAATCAAAGCTTTTACAGGGTCTGTTGGCGGGTTTTGTCGGCGTTTTGGTTGCGCTGATTTTTTTCTTGCCGGGATTTCTGGATCGCTGGGAGGCGAAAACTTGGGACTGGCGAGTGAGCCTGCTGGCCCAACCTTCGTCTGCTAACCCAAAAATCTGCCTGATTCTGCTTGATCAAAACAGTCTGGATTGGGCGAAAGAAGAAAATGGTCTGTCCTGGCCGTGGCCACGCGAAGTGTACGGAACGATTCTTCAGTTCTGCAAACGCACGGACGCTAAAGCTGTGGCATTCGATGTGCTTTTTACGGAACCCTCCAAATACGGGGTGGCGGATGATCAGGCGCTTGCCTCTGAAATCCGCAGCTTCAGGCATTTTGTGGGCGCTGTCTTTCTCAGCCGGACCGCGGGCAGTGAAAAACGCTGGCCTGCTTTCGCTCCCAAACCGGCTTTGAATGTCCAGGGACTTGACCTTTGGCTTACTGAAACCGGACATAACGCTTTTGCGCAAGCTTCGTTTCCTGTGGCGGAGATCGCCGCCGCTTCGGGCGTTTTGGCCAATGTGCACCTGAATCCAGATGTGGACAGTGTCTATCGCCGGGGGGCACTTTTTGAAGTTTTTGACGGCAAGGTTATACCATCGCTGGCCCTGGCAAGTTTTTTGGCAGCCGATCCTGTCACGCCTTTGAAAATTTATCCGGGACATATTGGACTAGGTGACAGGGTTATTCCCATCGATGAGGCGGGTAAGGTCATTCTTAATTTTCGCGGCCCGTCGGGAACGCACAAGACCTACAGTGCGGCATCGGTCATTCAGAGCGAACTGCGCTTCCAGAACGGGGAGACGCCTACAATCAAGAATCTCGATGACTTCAAAGACGCCTACGTTTTGTTCGGGTTTTCCGCTCCCGGTCTCTTTGACCTGCGCCCCACACCTGTTTCCGGCGTTTATCCCGGCGTGGAAATCTCCGCCACAATGCTCGACAATTTACTGGCTAACGATTTTATCCGGTCTGTTCCCCTGCCTCTCGTTGTTCTCATCACACTGATTATTACCCTTCTGGCCGGGATGGCAACATCCTGGGTCTCCGGTATTTTTAAAAGCGTTCTGGTCTATGTTTTCTTTATCGGCACACCGATTGTTCTTTGCCTGATAGCTTACCGGCTGGGCTTCTGGCTGCCGCTGGTGGTTCAGGAAGCGGGTGTGGCCGTCACGCTCTTCGGATCGGGGCTTATTTATTACACAACCGAGGGCCGGCAGAAAGCTTACATCAAAAGCGCTTTCAAACAATACTTGAGTCACGCTGTGATTGAAGAGTTGATCCAAAATCCTGATCGGCTGAAACTGGGTGGTGAACGACGCATGCTCTCTATTTTTTTCTCCGACCTGGAAAGCTTTACAAGCATCTCGGAAGGACTTGATCCGGAAGCACTCACGAATTTGCTGAATGTTTATCTCACAGCCATGACCGACATCATCCATGAAGAAGGCGGCACCGTGGATAAGTATGAAGGAGATGCGATCATCGCCTTCTGGAACGCTCCGCTTGAACAGCCTGATCACGCCACTCGCTGTGTCCGAGCCGCACTGCGCTGCCAGGCGAAGCTTGCCGAGATGCGTCCTGCCCTCCGGGAAAGTCTGGGAAGAGATTTGAAAATGCGTATTGGCGTCAATACCGGCTACGCCGTGGTTGGCAATATGGGTTCTCATTCCCGGTTTGATTATACGATGATCGGTGATGCGGTGAATTTGGCGGCGCGGCTGGAGGGCATCAACAAGCAGTTTGGCCTGTACATTCTGATTTCGCAATCAACGATGGAACAGATGGGCGGCGCTTTCCCGGTGCGCGAAGTATCGCGAGTGGCCGTGGTAGGACGCAAAGAGTCCGTGGTCGTTTACGAGCCGATGCTGACGAAAAATATCGATCCGCAGAAGAAAAAAATAATGGAGCAATTCGCCGAAGCGCTGGCTTTGTTCTACCGGGGCGACTTTGTTAAAGCACGGGAAGTATTTTCCGCTATTACAAACGAAGATGCCGTGGCTAAATCCTACGTCTCCAAATGCGACGAACTGATTGCCAATCCGCCAATAAACTGGCAAGGCGTGTGGACAATTACCTCGAAATAGGTTAGAGGTTCAACGAGTTAAGGGTTACAGTCGTTTAATGAATATTGAGCGTTCCGCTCTCCGGAGAGTGCAACGCTAAAAACATCAACAAAATACCGGATGGTGAAGCAAATTTTATACTTTTAATTCTTTTTCAAAGGAGTCTTGACGTGAAAAAAATATTGATTCTGGTTCTTATGGTTCTTTTTTTATTTCCGGGATGCTCATCGATGCAAAAGATATCTCCGGAACAACAGTTCAAAAAAAGTTTTTCTAAAAACATCTATGAAACCTTTACGGAGACATCCATCAAAGGCGTCTATGAAATCTATAACGGCCAACAGATTTATTATTATCTTGCGGAAGGCGATGTGCTTTTCGTAGGCAATATGATTTCCAAAGACGGTAAAAATCTCACGCAGGAGAGCAACGCGAAAAGGATGACATCCAAGCTGGCCGGTCTATCCCTGGATAACGCGCTGAAAATCGGCAACGGGAAAACGGCTATTGTGGAGTTTATTGATCCGAATTGCCATTACTGTCGATTATCCTTCAACTTTTTTAATACACGCAAGAAAGATGTTACGCTATATGTTCTCTTCTACCCCCTGTCCGAGGATTCGGCAAACAAAATCCGACACATTTTTTGCTCGAAAGACAAGGCACAAGCCTACGATGATGTTTTGGGCGGAAAGCTAGACGAGAACGCGCAGCTTAATTTATGCAGTGACAAGGCAGCCGAGGATATGATGAAAGCGCATCAACAGATCAGCGCCAAAGTCGGTATCCGGGCGACTCCGCTGTTTTATATCAAAGGTCAGGTTGTGCCCGGTTTTGATCAACCGGCTATTGAAAAACTGTTAGCAGAATAAATTTAGAAGGAGGTTTGGCATGATGAGAATATTTACGGTTTTAATAAGCGGTATTTTCTTTTGCGTTTTATTCTCTGGAGCTGTTTTTGCCCAGCTTGCGGGTAAGGCAATTGTGGACAACGCCTGTTCCAAGTGTCACGGCATCAAAAAAGTGGAAAGCG
>Ga0209507_1001904_pt1 | contig 15304 bp, 23 predicted proteins | sample AD_UKC028_MetaG_FD_184414 | JGI IMG/M metagenome (GOLD analysis project Ga0209507, IMG submission 184414) | Active sludge microbial communities of municipal wastewater-treating anaerobic digesters from USA - AD_UKC028_MetaG (SPAdes) (version 2) | ecosystem: Engineered > Bioreactor > Anaerobic >...
CAGCAGGGCCAGCCGCAGGGCATGAGCGGCGGGATTCGGCGGTTCGCAAACACGGGCCTTCAGTCGTCTGCCGATCCATACGGTGCACCGCGCCGCGCTATGACGGGCGTGCGCGGCGGGAAGTTCTCCGGCCCTCGCGGTTGATCGTCGCATCCGCCGACCTTCGGCATTGGCTAGCATCACAAGGCGAGCCGGTATCGGACGAGGCGGCTTGTATCGGTCGGGAGCTCGATGGCCGGATTGTCGGCGTCTGGGCACTTGACCGCTACACCGGGACCGATTGCGAGCTGACCTATGCCGGCGAGCCGGGATGGATCACACCTGCAATGGCGTGCATGGTCTTTGACCATGTTTTCGGCACGCTGGGCTGCGACCGCTGCACCGCGTACATAGTCGCCAGCAACACCCGCTCGCTATCGATAGCGACGCGGGCTGGATTCAGGATGGAAGGCACAAAGCGCCGCGCCAGAAATGGCGAGGATGTTCACGTACTAGGCATGTTGAAAGAGGAGTGCAGGTTCTATGGGCGGCGGAAGTTCGCGGAGCAGGGTCCCGCAAATCGACCCACAGGCGATGATTCGCCAGAACGAGCAGGTCAACCGCGTCAACACGTCCGGGCCTTTCGGTAGCCAGACCTACACCACGGACGCGAACGGCCAGCGGTCTTTGCAGACCTCGCTAAGCCCTGAGATGCAGGGCGTCATCAGTCGTGCATTCGGCATGGCCGGCCAGCAGTCGCCGCGCTACCGCGCACCGCAGGGCTTTGGCGACCTGCTGGCATCCTATATGACTAGGGTTCGTGCTAACCAGGAGAAAGCGAAGTGAGCGGCTGGGAAGGAATGGGGGCTGATCCGGAACCGCCTCGCCGCGTAGGGCGCACGCAGAACGGCCAAGGCGTTGCGGTGCTCGATCCCGCGAATATCGCCTCATTGCAGCCGTGGCAAGACGCCACCTACCAGGAGGCTACGCGCGCACTTGACCCGCAGTTCCAGCAGGCCGAGGCGCGGTTCAACCAGGACATGGTGAACCGTGGTATCGCGCAGGGTTCGGAAGCCTACACGAACGCCCGATCAGACTTCGACCGTGGCCGCAATGACGCCTATGGTTCGGCGCGCAATCAAGCACTAGCGCAAGCATTGGCCGCACAGAATCAAGGCTTCAACCAGTCGCTGGGCCTTGATCAGGTTGCGGTGCAAGCTGCTGGAATCTCAGCGGGGCGGGCCGGGGCTCAAATGGCGCGCGAGCAAAACCGATACCTCGCGGACCGTGAGTTTAACGAGGGCATACGCCAATATGACCTTAATCGCGGAGACCAGCTAGGCCAGCAGGACTTTAACAACATGGGCTGGCTGATGGGCTTCGACCGCGACAACCAGATGTTCGATGCAGGCCAGCAGCAGCAGGACTTCAACAATCAGCTTCCATTCTTCGGCCTCGTCCCGAATCAAGGCCCGTCGCAGATCGATACCTACTCGCCCTACGCCCAGCAACAGCAGGCCGCGCAGGCGAATCAGGCGAATCAGGCGAGCCGTAACAACGGCATGATGGGGGCCATCGGCACGATTGGCGGCGCGGCGCTCACGATCTTCTGATGTTCCACGAACACAAAAGCGCGGTCCTGTTTTTCTCGGCCGGCAAGGATTCGCTGGCGCTATTGCTACTGATGCAGCCCTATTGGGACCGCATCACGGTTGTCTGGTCTAACCCCGGTAACCCCCATGCGGAGACTTCCGCCTACATGGGCCGAATCCGGGAGCTTGTCCCGCATTTCGTGGAAGTGCGCGGGGACCAGCCGGAATGGATCAAGCGCAACGGCTGGCCGGTGGACGTTGTGCCGGTGACTGCATCGCATGAGGGCGCGATAGGTGCCGGCACTCCCCCGGTGCCGATGGTGTCTTTCATGCGGTGCTGTAGCGCGAACCTTTGGGACCCGATGCGGCGCTACATCGCGGCGAACCCTGCGACGCTGGTCATCATGGGCCAGCGCCAGGGCGAGTCTCTCCGCAACAGGATGCGCGATGCCGAGGTCTCCGTCATTGACGGCGTGACCTACTGGCAGCCGCTGCACCTGTGGACCGCTGACCAGGTTGTGACGTACATCGAATCGAAAGGCTGGGACATGCCGCCCTTCTACGACGTAGGCGCGGAGTCCTCGGCCGACTGTTGGAATTGCACCGCGTATCTGGACCACAACCGCTCCCGCCTGCGGTGGATGCAGCGCGAGCGGCCGGAGATGTTCGCGGAGATTCGGCCGGTACTGGACGCGCTACAGGCGCGGTTGAATGCACATGGGCGAGACCTTGAGGGGATATTGAATGATCACTAGCGCGGACGAGATGGCTCGCCTGATGACTTCGCTTGTGCCTCAACAGGCCAAGGCGGAGCAGGAAAAGCAGCGACAGCATGACTATTCCCAGCTTGCCGAAGCCCTGGCGTCGCAGGGCCACATCCCCAACAGCGGGATGCTTGGCGCGCTCGCGCAGGGCGCTACCGGCCTCGCCAGCTACTACACGAACCAGCGCGCACCGAATTACGAAACCCGTTCCCCCACCGTAGTCCAGACCGCACGCAAGGGGTAAGCGATGGCGCGCACTGATCCCAGCCAACTAATGCAGCTGGCGCAAAGCCTCGCCCGTCAGGCCCCTGCCCAAGCGCAGATGCCCGACTATGGCGCGGATATCGGCTCGATCAACCGCGACTATGCGCTGGCCGACGCGCTTGCCAGTCAGCAGTACATCCCCGATAGCGGCTGGCTCGGCGCGCTCGCGCAGATCGCCAGCGCAGGGGCAGGCGCGTGGAAGGCCAGCAAGGCGGACAAGCGCGCTGCGGAACTGACAAAACGCATGAACACGGACGCGCAGAGCGCACAGCAGGCCGAGGCGGAGCGGCAGGCGGCTGCAAGGGCGCAGCAGATTCAGCAGATCGCTGAGGCATACAAGATCGACCCGCAGCAGGCTGCGGTGGTCGTTGACGGGCTGGGCAAGGCTGCGGACTTCAAGGCTCCGGTGGCTACGTCGAAGCTGCAATACAAGGACGGCGTGGTCTTCAATCCCGAGACTGGCGAAGTCAGCAAGACCGACTTCTACCGAGCTCCCGGCAGCGGCAAGGCACCGCCTAAGCCGTCCCTGCTGACCGAGGCAGAACAGATTGAGGCCGCGAGGATCAAGGCAGGGTTGGCTCCGCGAGTGACCGCAGGCAAGGGTCCTGGCGGGCTAACGAAGGACGAACGCACCGCCGCCAACAAGCAGCGCGAGGCGCAAACCGCGCTGGCGATCCTCGATGAGATGGAAAAGATCGTGGGCGCTACTGGCCCACTGGATCAGTTCATTCCGGGCGAGGCGCAGTCTCGGTTCCAGGCATTGCAGGCACAGGCACTAAACGCTTACAAGGGCGCGACCCGTGGCCCTGGTGAAGGTACGTTTACCGAGGGCGACGCGGCGCTTCTGCGTAGCGCGCTGCCCCAGCTTGGCCGCAGGCAGGAAGTCAACGTCCAGACGATCAATGATCTTCGGGCGCAGCTTGCCCCTATCGCTGGAAAGAATGCCGCAGAGCCTGCCGCGCCATCCGGTGCGCCAAAGCCGGGGCATGTTGAAAACGGATACCGCTACAAGGGCGGCGATCCCGCTGACCCGGCAAGTTGGGAGAAGGTTTGATGGCTGGCCCGTGGGAGCGATACCAAGCCGCCCCCGCGCAGGGGCCGTGGGCGAAGTATCAGGCCCAGGCACCGCGATACGCCGATCCTGACGGCGGCTACAGCCCGACCGAAGGCATGGGGACCGGCGAACGCTTGGCCGTGGGCGCAGGCCGTGGCGCGCTTGACGTATTCCAGGGCATCAAGCAACTAGGGCTTGAGGGTGCCGCCGCGCTGGGCCTGATTGACCCGCAGAAGTGGCGCGACTACACCGCCGCCAAGACCGAGGAAGCCGCGCTGTATGACCGTGGCCTCGGCAAGGAAGGCGGAGCCGCTACCGTTGGCCGCGTCGCCGGCAACATTGCCGCGCTCCCGGTCCCTGCCGTCGGCGCTGGCGGGATTGCTGCAAGGCTTGGCGGTGCGGTGCTTACCGGCGCGGCGCAGGCTGGCGCGCAGTTTGTCCCGACTGGCGGGAATCGCTCCGAGAATGCGCTGCAAGGCGCTGTTCTAGGCGCAATCGGGCAAGGCGTCATCGGAGAGCCATTGCGCGCCCTTGCTGGCCGCTCGGCCGCGCTGGCTGGCGCTGGCGATGATGGGCTTACCGCACAGGCGCGCACGGCCTTGCAGTACGCGAAGGAACGCGCCCTGCCGCTGCACTATGACGACCTTTCGCGCAATTCGTTTGCGCGTGCGGCTGGTACTGCGGCGGATGATCTGCCGATCATCGGCACGGGCGGTACCAGGGCAACGCAGGCCAAGGCCGCAGAGGCCGAAGCGCGCAAGGTGGTGCAGTCGTTTTCGACCGGCTCCGGCAAGCGCATTGGCGACGCCCTGAAAGACAGCGCAGAGGCGCAGCTTAACCGCGCTCGCGGGATCAAGAATCAGCTCTACCGCAGCGCATTCGATGCGCTCAACAAGGCCGGCGACTTTGACGCTCCACAGGCACGTCAGTACGCCCTAGCGGCGATCAAGGCCGAGCAGGCACGCGGCACCCTGGCCGATGGAAAGCTGATTGGCGAGCTTCAGAAGTACGCCGACGCGCCGAACTTCAACTTTGAGGGCTGGCACACCGCACGCGCCGACCTTGGCGGGACGATCCGCGCTGGCATGACTGGTGACTCGGCTGTGCTGGGCGACCGCGCCACGGCTGTCCTGCGCGGCCTCAAGGGGCGCGTGGACGACGATCTTTCCAAGGCTGCGAACGGCGTCGGCGGGAATGCGTCAAAGCTGTGGCGGCAAGCTGACAACTTCTACCGGCAGCAAATGCCGAAGTACAAGCGCGGCGTGGTCGCTGATCTGTTGCGGTCCAAGAACCCTGACGCCATCGCAGAGCGCATCCTGGGCGGCTCCGACCGCGAGGGGATAGCCCGCGAGGTCTACCGCAGTCTGGACAAGGGTGGCCGTGGCGAAGTGCGCGCCGCGCTGTTGCAGAAGGCGCTCGATAACTCGCTTAGCCCGGACCGGCCTTTCAGCCCTGCGCAGTTCGCCAGTGAGCTAGACAAGATGGGCGCAAGGACTGGCGTGTTTTTCAGCCCCGCCGAAAAGCGAACGCTGGACGGCTTGCAGAACTACATGAGCCATGTCAAGCGGGCGGGGCAGTACCTTGAGAACCCGCCGACTGGTAAGCGCCTGCTGCCATACGCCATCGGCGCGGCTGGCATCGCGGAGCCGTCTAGCCTTGTCGGGATCACTGGCGGCGCGCAGGCGCTCAAGGTGCTGTTCCGCACGGCCAAGGGGCGTGACTTGCTGCTGCGGCTCGGGAGCGTTTCACCGCAAAGCCGGCAGGCTGAACAGCTTGCCCAGCAGGTGAACTCTTACATCACGCGGGCGGCACCTGCGGCGGCTGGGAACCCTCAGCCTCAGCCCAGGCGCTAAGCCTCATAAGGCCGGCAACTGCGACCAGCGCAACCGGCACCGCGACAAAGTACGGCAGCAAGAAAACGCCCACCACGCAGACAAGCGCGGTGCAGATCAGTGCGGCCAGTTTCAGGACGAAGATGCCCATTTACGCCTACCGTTGCCCCGAATGCGGGGCCGACGAGGACCGATTCAACCGCGTTTCGGAGTGCGAGTCAAACGCGCCGACCTGCCACGGCCCGATGCGAATCCGCATCACCGCGCCGCTAGTCCACGTACAGCAGGACATTAACTACAAGTGCCCCGCCACTGGGCTAGGCGTCACGTCCTGGGCGCAGCGCCGCAACATCTTCGCGGAACACGGTTTGCGCGACGCTAACGATCACCCGCCAGAGCAGGTGATACGCGACGAATCCAAGAAATGGGAACGCATCAAGGAGCGGGCTAACGTCAAGCTAGACCTGCCAGACGAGATCAAGAACCTGTCTATCCATGACCTTGTGCCGGAAGGCTAACACCAGAGGATGCAATGACACCCGAAGACCAGATCGCAGATCCCATCGAACCCGTAGAAGCCGGCCTAGAGGCCGTCCAACCGGCAGAAGGTGAGGTTGAGCCGACACCGTTTGAATATCCCAACCAGTGGAACAAGGACACCCGCGCCGCCGTCGAGGCGATGCTTGGGCAGCCTGACGGCCGCAAGTGGGCGGACTCCATCCGCAAACAGTGGGACGAACACGACGGGCGTTATCGCACGACGCAGGCCGAGCGCGACCGCTACAGGTCGCAGGCCGACCGCTGGCAGCAGGCTATCCAGCCTTACGAGCAGCAGTACCGCATGCTGGGGATGGACCCCTATGCCGGCGTGCAGCAGGCCATCGCATGGCAGGCTGCAATCCACCAGAACCCGCAGCAGACGCTTTCGCAACTGGCGCAGATGTACGGCATCCAGCTTGGCGGGCAACCGGCCGAGGATGAGCCATACGTTGACCCGTATGTGAAGCAACTAAAGCAGGAGTACGACCAAAAGCATCAGAGAGTAGAGGGTGCTCTTAGCAGCATCCAGAACTACTTTGAGCAGCAGAAGGTCGAATATGCTTTGCAGCAGATTCACGCTTTCGCTACCGAAGCCGATGAAGACGGCACTCCCAAGCACCCGTACCTTGGCGAGATCCCACAAGACGAGCTGGTAAGGCTTGTCAATGCGGGCTACTCACTGGACAAGGCTTATTCGATTGCTTGCATGTCGAACGATGACGTGCGGGCGAAGATCGAGCAGGCCAGGGCGGTGAAGGATGCTGCTGCGCGTCGGGCGCAGGCAGAGAAGGCCCAAGGCGCGCTTACTGCCAAGAGTCCAGCCGGCAAGGCTGGTGGCGCAAGCGCACGAGCTCCACGGACAGCCGCAGAAGCCGTCGACATGGCCCTGCGGGAACTTAGCTAGGAACTGACATGGCCGCAGTCAATCTCGGTGACCTGCTGGTCACCACCGCACGCGCCTTCTCGAAGACCGTCGCGGACAACGTGACCAATAACAACGCGCTCCTGAAGTACCTCAACAAGCGCGGCAACGTGAAGGAAAAGCTCGGCGGTGGCCGGGTGATCGACGAATATCTGATGTACAACACTAACGGCTCCGTTTCCCCGTACACCGACTACGACACCTTCACCCCGCCGACCACGGGCCAGGAAGTGATCGATGCGGCGGAGTATGCGTGGAAGCAGACCGGCGGCTTCGTGGCCATTTCCGGCCGCGAGGAAGCGATGAACGCGGGCGAATTCCAGCGCAAGGACTTGCTGACTGCCCGCCTTGACCAGCTTGACGCGAACATCCAGAACAGCATTGCGGCGCAGCTTTTCTCCAACGGCACCGGCAGCGGTGGCAAGGAGATTGGCGGCTTGCAGTTGCTTGTCGCGGATGCGCCGTCGGGTGCCGGCACGGTTGGCGGCATCAATCAGGCGACCAATCCGTTCTGGCGTAACTATGCGTCCGGTACGGTTACGGTGACCTCTGGTGACATTCAGGGCCGCATGAACACCGCGTGGCTTTCGACCTTCCGTGGTACGGATCAGATCGATTTGATCCTTGCGGATTCGACGCTGTATTCGACGTATTGGGCGTCGCTGCAGGCGATCCAGCGCATCACGACTGCCGAGGAAGGCAAGGCCGGTTTTGCGACCCTGAAGTATCAGGCGGCTGATGTGGTGTACGACTACAACTGCCCCAGCAAGCATATGTACTTCCTCAACACGAAGTACCTCGCGTGCAAGTATGCTCCGGGCAAGTGGTTCACCACGGGCGACAAGCGCACCATCGCCAATGCGGACTACGTTGTGGTCCCCATGTGGGTGATGTGCAACCTGACCACGGGCCGCCGTGCGGCTCATGGCGTGCTGGTTGACGACTAAGAGGAACAAGGGCGGGGGAGCAATCCCCCGCCTTCCCCTATGGACATGCCGCAAACTGATTACGACCGAATCCAGCGCGAGATTTTCGGCGGCCCGCCGAATGTCCGCGCTACCTTCAGCCTGTCGCCTGAGATCGACGCCGCCGCAACGGCAGCGACTGGCTATGATGCAATGACCGCTGAGACTTCCCCCGGCGTCTTGGAACCTGTCAAGAAAAACGGGTTTATCGTTTACCGCGATACCGTGGTGGTAGAGGAACGCGCCGACGGGACGAAGGATTACATGTCGGTAAAGGCGACCGACGAACACCGCAGAAAGTACCCCGATGCGTGGAAGGCTTTCGAGACTCGAAAGGCTCTGGGCGCGCATGACGTGCGCCTGTGTCCGGGGATTACGCCGGCCGTAACAGCCACGCTAGAGGGGATCGGCATTCGCTCGCTGGAAGGTTTAGCGAAGTGCGATCTGGTGTTGCCTGACTTCATCGAACAGCATCGCGCATGGGCGCGGCGCTTCCTGACCTTCCTCGCTGGCGGCAAGCCGAAATACCGGCTCGTCGGTGGCACCTATGAGGCCGTCGCATGAAAGACTTCCCGCACGCTACGTTCCAGCACGGCAAGGACTGGATTACCAAGGTAGTCGTAGACGGCTCGACGTGGTATCCGCGCCCTGCGACGAAGGCCGAGATTGAGCAGGCCAAGGCGTGGCAGCCTGAGGCGACCACTGTGACCATCGACGGTGTGAACCTGCCGTGGATGCGTCCCGATCCCAAGACCGCCGTGGCGGGCGTCCCGCTGCCTGCCGGCGGCGATGTAGAGCGTGGGCTAGTCTGATGGCTCTCACCCTGGCGAACATCCTTGACCGGGTGCTGGACGAAACCGGCCTAGTCCGTGAATCGGCCTACATCGCCGGGACGACTGCCGCAACCCGCCAGCTTGTGGCGATTGCCAACCGCTCGGCCACGGTCCTGCGGACGATGCCGTTCACCAAGCGCCGAGCTCTAGGGACTATCGCCATGACCACGGCGCTTTCCTACAGCCTGCCGTCTGACTTTTTCGAGTACATCCCCGACACCGCCTACATGGAGGACGATAGCAACCCGGTGTATTGGGGCGTCCCTGAAGACCTGTGGGCGCAGTACCAGAATGGCGGGATCACGCCATCGGGCACGCTATTCGTTCGCCAGTACGCCAACGCCTTGTCGGTCCTGAACCCGGTCGACGGCGTGAACCTGCTCTTTGAGTACCTGTCGAATTCGCCGGTACGCGCTACGTCTGCCGGTGCCTACAAGGAACGATTCACGGTCGATACGGACGAATGGCAGCTCGATGATGAGCTGATCATCATGGATGTGAAATGGCGATACAAAAAGGAAAAGGGCTATCAGGACTGGCAGACAGACGCGCAGGACTTCGCTGTCTACCTGCGTAGCGTGCTGGGTCGGGAAGTGGGCGCATCCACGATTGCGCCGACTGTCTCGGAACACGCTGGTGAGCCGTATACGAACCTCTGGGTGACGTGATGCCTGTCGTTACGATCCCAGCGCCAGCCGGCGGCATAAACACCCGTGACGGGGATGTTGGGCTACCAGCACAGTACGCCGTGACGCTTGAGAACTGGATTCCTGGTCCGGGGTACATCTCGACTCGCGGGCCATGCCAGCAGGCGAATGCTGGCGTTGGGACTGATCTTTCATGCATCAATACCCATCCAAACGGAGATACACTAATAGGGACATTGGGGGGCGACATATGGAAGATGGGGGGCGGGGCTGCACTAGCGACTGCATTTAACGGGTTCGACTGGCACGGCAACATCTTTCAGGACCGCACGATCCTTTGCAACGGATTCGATACGCCGCAGATCTACAACGGAACGACAATCACGGCAGGCACCTATAGCGGGTCCGGGCTGACCGACACGAACCTCTACGGGTCGATCACGTTCAAGGGTCGCGTCTACTATTGGGAGGCGGCGCAGCGGTTTTTCTGGTACGCCGCAGCCGCAGCCTTTCAAGGCGCGCTCGCAAAATACGACGTTTCAACCTTCTGCCGCACGGCTGGGTACATCGTATCCATGTGCCCGATGACGAACGACGGCGGGAACGGTCCAGACGATTACCTCGCCATCCTGTTTTCGTCCGGTGAAGTGCTGATGTTCCAGGGCGACGACCCCGCCAGCGCCACTAGCTGGCAGATGAACGGCAGCTTCCTGACCGCTGCCATGCTTGGGCGTCGCTGTTGGGCGATTGTCGGCTCCGCAACACTGGTTGTCACGAAGCAGGGCGTTGTCGATCTGGCCAAGGCGCTGGCTGTCGGCCCATCAGACGCGAGCGCGACCGTAGGAATCCAGCTAAGAGACTTCGAGGAAACCAACACGATAGAAAACGTGCTAGTTCACGATGTTCGGAATCGCATACTTTGGCTTGTCAATAGGAACGATAACGGGTCTGACGATGTTGTGGCGAGAATCTACGGTATGGACGTAGACAGCCGATCATGGTTCCGCGCTACCGGCATTGAATCATCGACAACGTACAACGTTGGCTATTCAAATGGGCGCGTGATGTACGCGAAGGGTCAAGTAATACACTTCGGACCTGATCGTGACCATGACGGGACGTCCAATGACAGCATGACCGGTGGCAACATCGGTTATACCTGCGCGTGGGGCTTCCTGGATTTTGGCGCGCCATCGCAAAACAAGCGACTAACCAGCATGCGCCTGATCGCGCAGCGCATTAGCGGGACCGACACCGGCAGTTTCACGGCGACCATGCAAGAGATAGGCAAGACCGCCGCAGACCAGAGCTACGGAACGGCAACCGATCCCGCGCCAAGATCAGCGTGCGCGTTCGGTAGGCATATCAAGCCGACGCTGTTCTACACCGGCAAGGGGCCTTGGAAGCTCTACGGCGTGGACTTCGGCATTGATGCGGCAGGCACGCGATGACAACCATCGAGCGCGGCACTGACCTGCACGTAAGAAAACAAATCAGCGATGCGCTAACCGCGCTTGAAAGCGCCACAGGGGCACCAGCAGACGCGCAGTACGTTGTAGCCGCATCGAACGGAACCCTAACCGCCGAGCGCGTCCTAACCGACACCGCAACTGTTACATGGGACTTCGGCACCGCAGGGCAGGCGAAGGCCACCGCAACAGGCGGCACAAGCACGATCAAGCGCAGCGTAGTGCTAGTCCTGGACGGCGGCGGGCAGGCTATCAGCACCGGGATCAATGCCGACCTGCGCGTCCCCTACGACGGCACCATCACCGGATGGGAGATCGTGGCGAAAGCTTCCGGGTCCATCGTGATCGACGTTTGGAAAGACACCTACGCCAACTTCCCGCCGACTGTTGCCGACACCATCACCGGCACCGAGAAACCCACGCTATCGAGCGCGTCCAAGAATCAGGACTTGACGCTAAGCACGTGGACTACATCGATCACCGCCGGTGACTGGCTGCGCTTCAACGTCGATAGCGCGTCCACCGTGACGCGGGTGACCCTTTCGATCATGGTGGATGCGAGCAGCTAATGGGCACCAGGACGCCTACCTACTACACCGGCACGATCACCGGCCAAAACGGCACGCTGATTACCGTCCTCGACGCGATCCTCGTCACTGGCGAGGGCTGGACTAAGACGTACTCCGGCACGAACAAGGCCGTATATACGCAGGCCAGTGGCAACGGGTTCTGCCTTCGCGTACAGGACGACGGGCCGGGGGCGGGCGCGGCAAGGGAAGCTATTGTGCGCGGCGCTGAATCGGCGTCAGACGTTGACACATTGATTGATCCATTCCCCACGGTAGCTCAGGTTTCCGACGCCAACTGTGTTTGGCGCAAATCAAATTCGGCGGACTCAACAACTCGAAATTATTACTGTGTCGCGGACGGCAACTCGTTCCACTTGATTGTTAACTTCAACGGCACCTCCGACATAGATATTTACTCGTACTTCGACACGGAACCATTCTACACTGGCGATGGCTACAACACGGCCATAACGACCCGCAATTCTGCGAACAACTCAGCGAACGGTTATTGCACGAACAACAACTACCCAACTCTGCACGGCGCTACGTTCACCAATAACATGTTCTTTGCCCGTTCCGCCGATGGGCTGGTAAAATCAGACTGCGGCAACTGGTCTGGTAGCCTAACCAACGTTGGGCGTACCGGGTATAACCACCCATCATATCCAAACACGGCAACGAACAAGCTACACATGGGCTTTTTGTGCGCTCGTAGTGCGTACTCGAATACATCTTCGGCCGGCCTCGCTGGAGAAATGTATCGCGGTGTAGTGCCGCTGCTACTGGAGCCGTTACTCGGCAACGGTTCGGGCATCCTAGCCGAGGGCGATACATTCAAGGCGTCGGCTTACGACAACACGGACAACTCGCTTGAACTCCGGATGGTTTCGACTGCGCCCCTTTCAACATCCCGCCGAGTAATTCTACAGAAGGCGGGTACGTGGGACCCGGGGTTCTAACATGGCTGCTCTAGGCGATATCGGGCTAGTTGAGCCTTTGCGAAAACATGCGACGGCTGGCCACAACCACCTAACACTTAGTATTGGCAATTCAGGTAATGGGCCAATCACAAACACCGGCCTGACGGCAGCGACTGCCAATGGCCTCATCCTGCTTTCGGATCGCGGCACCGCCCGCGTAGATGCAACGCGAGCCAACGGCTCCGGCATCTGGTCTTTCTACGATATCAGCGTGGGCCGCTACACCGCCGTCGATGTTGTCACCAATGGCCAGTGGTTTATCGATGTTGAGGCGGACCTATCGTTCACCGTCACCGAGAACCCCGGCGCTCCGGTAACCACGGCATACGCCTTTGCCTAGCGCAGCGGATGCGCATACTCGCCCTCGAAACCGCCTGTGCTGATCCACTCGTCATTGGGGACCAGCAGCAGGGTGCGCGGGTACGGGTAGCTGGTCAGGAAGCGGTCGGTGTAGTGCGTTTGCAGCACCGTCACGTACTCACCCGTGTACGAGTCCAGATAGCCGACCCGTGCGAACCCGAGCCCGACCGGCTGGCCTAGCGGGGCCTCCTGCGAGTCCAGTATCAGGTCGGCTTCAAAGACATGCGCGCAGATCAGCGCGGTGTCGGTAAAGATGCACGTGCGGTCTGCGACAGGCTCACTCGCCTGCACAACCCCGCACAACATAGCCGCTGCAACGGTGGCTAGCTTCACTTCGCGTCCTCCACCACTACCAAGGCGACGCGCTTGCCGTGATACTCGGCCGGAAACAGCGGCAGTTCTGCCAATTCACACGATCCCTCAAGATCAATGGCAGAGCAGCGCGCTATTAAGCAAGTCGGCGCCCCCTCCACCCGCAGCCCCAGCCGTGCGAGGCGGATCAGTTCGGCTGTTTCATCCTCCATCGTGCACATGCCGTCGGCCTCAATCTCCGCGATCCGTTCCGGTGTCATGGCTTCCTCATCTGTTGAACCAGCATAACCAGGAGTCTCACGACCAACGCGAGCCATGCAACCCCAACTGCGATTGCGACGCCGCGCACGCGGCCTCGGCCTTCTCTGCGCGAACCTTCTCTTGGCGCAGAAGTTCCAGCACGGCAGCGGCGTCGGCACGCCAGCGCGTAATGCACTCTGCGGGAGTCTCGCCATCCTTCAGAAACGGGGCGCACGCGGCCTCGCTGGCGGCGAGCTTGGCTTCTGCTTGTTCGGCCCGCGTTTGCTGACGCGCACACGCCTGGGAGCAATTGGCCCACTGGCTTTCAAGGTGCATGGCACGATGCCGCCAGTCGTCGGCCGTCACGCATTCGGATTCCAGCTTGACCTCGCTCACGGCGTCGGCTCCTTTGGTAGTGGCATCCAGTGGGTCAGGGGCAACTCACTCGGTTCAAACTCGACGAATTCGTCGCTAATGTCGTCCGCAATGTAGTCGCCCTCCGGGGTGATCGCGACTATCACGGGGCGAAACTTCGCTCCAGTCCACTTGTGTTCACCTGCGGATATCGCAAGGAACCACGTTCCATCCTTCGGCGCAGTCTCAATCGGCCGCCACCCATTCGCCGCCGTCAGACGCGCTACCATCACATCCTCATCCGTCACCGGCTCGATGGCCGGCAGAGGTTCAGTGGTCATCGTGTTCTCCTATCCAGTGATCGCATGGAGCCACGGACGAATCAGCGCCCACAGCCACGGCACCACCCACAGCGCAAGCGCGGCACCGAGCGCCAGCAAGATGCACGCTGCGACAATCGCGCAGCCTCGGAGGTCGGCGTTGAAGTAACTCACGGCTCACCCCTCACCGCCGCGAGGATCGCGGTGCGCAGTCCTTCGACTGTCAGAGTCGTTTCCTCAGACTCGGCAAATGTTGCGACAGCACGTTTCATGTCCTCATCGCTCGGCTCCCACTTGGGGGCGGCGGCGAGCATCAATGCGTAGTCAGCACGGGCAAAACCATGCTCATCAGAGTCAAGGTAAAGCGCAGTCAGCATCTCCGGCGTCGGCTCCACCGGCACCATCTTCCACTTGCTCATACCTTCCTCCGCTTCCGCGCCGCAGCAGCGCGGGTGGCGGTGTTGAGGGCTTTCAGCGCAGCCTCAGCCTTCGCGGTATGCGCCCAGCCAGTCCACGATGCCAGCAGCGGCTTCACTTCACGGATGAACACCCGCGTAGCATCCTCTACCGTAGTCACGCGCTGGTCCGCACGCGACGAACGCTTGTGGGTCTGGATGTCGGTGACCATGACGGCCTTGGCGCGCTTCGCATAGAGCTTCTTGCCGGCGGTGCTGCGGTGGGTGGTTCTCATGGGGCCTCCTGGTTGAACAGCGCGGCTAGGCGGCGCTACCGGCGAACATGCTCGACTGCCGATCCGCCGCATGCAGATTGCGGCACGCCTGCCCGTAGTAGCTGCCCTTCAGTTCGACGCCGACAAATCGCCGCCCCATCTCGACGGCGACGTAACCCTCGCTCCCGATGCCTGCGAATGGCGACAGGACTACATCGCCTGGGTTCGTCCACAACTCGACACCACGCCGGATGACCTCAAGCTGCAACGGGCAGATGTGGCGTTCGTCGTCGTCCTCGCGGGCGCTGCGGTATTGCAGGGTGTCGCCGGGATCGATATCGGTCCAGATGGGGCTGGCGATCTTCTGCCACTTGTCAACCGGATACTGCGCCGGGTCATGGATCACGCGATCCTCAACATCCCCTGGCGCACGCATCGTGATGAGATAGTCCGGGATGCCCATGCGGCTCATCGTGGCGTTCCCGCGCACGGTCTTGTGCAGCAGCCCGAGTGCCTTCGTGCGCTGCATCGCGGTTACGGGGTCTTTCCATATGACGACCTCGGAATGATGAATGAAGCCGTGTGCCATGAAAGCGCGGATCAAGTCGCCACGAAAGTCCTTCAACCCAATCACACCA
>Ga0209507_1001907_pt1 | contig 15271 bp, 16 predicted proteins | sample AD_UKC028_MetaG_FD_184414 | JGI IMG/M metagenome (GOLD analysis project Ga0209507, IMG submission 184414) | Active sludge microbial communities of municipal wastewater-treating anaerobic digesters from USA - AD_UKC028_MetaG (SPAdes) (version 2) | ecosystem: Engineered > Bioreactor > Anaerobic >...
ACCGGCGACAAGCTCGACCAGATTCTGCTCAAGCACCCGTTCCAGAACCGTGACGTCGCCATCATCTGCGGCACGCATGTGACCACCGAGGCCGGTACCGGCGTGGTGCATACCGCCCCGGCGCACGGTGTGGACGACTACAACATCGGCAAGAAATACGGCCTGCCGGTCAATAACCCGGTTGGCAACGACGGCCGTTTCATCAGCACGACGCCGGCATTGTCGGTCGGCGAGCTGGCGGGCAAGACCGTCTGGGAAGCCAACCCGCTGGTGTTGCAGGAACTCGATAGTCGCGGTCGACTGCTCAAAAACGAGAAAATTCAGCATAGCTATCCGCATTGCTGGCGCCACAAGACGCCGATCATCTTCCGCGCCACGACGCAGTGGTTCATCGGCATGGAGCACAAGAAGGACGAAAACGCCTCGACCCTGCGCTGGATCGCCGAGCGAGCCGTCGACGAAACCCAGTTCTTCCCGGCCTGGGGGCGCGCCCGTCTGGAAGCGATGATGAAGACTCGCCCGGACTGGTGCGTTTCACGCCAGCGCAACTGGGGCGTGCCGATTCCATTCTTCCTGCACAAGGAAACCGGCCTGCCGCATCCACGTACCGCCGAGCTGATCGAGCAGGTCGCGCAACGCGTCGAGAAGGCTGGCATCGAAGCCTGGTTCAGTCTCGACGCCGCTGAGTTGCTCGGCGCAGAGGCCGATCAATACGTCAAGATGAAAGACACGCTCGATGTCTGGTTCGATTCCGGCACCACGCACTGGCATGTGCTGCGCGGCTCGCACGCCGCCGAATCGACTTATCCGGCAGATTTGTACCTCGAAGGCTCCGACCAGCATCGCGGCTGGTTCCAGTCCTCGCTGCTTTCCGGCTGCGCCATCGATGGCCGCGCGCCGTACAAGGCGCTGCTGACGCACGGTTTCGTCGTCGATGGCAAGGGCCACAAGATGTCCAAGTCCAAGGGCAACGTCATCGCGCCGCAGCAGGTTTCCGACAAGATGGGTGCCGACATCCTGCGTCTGTGGACGGCCTCGACCGACTACTCCGGCGAACTCAGCATCTCCGACGAAATCCTCAAGCGCGTCGTCGAAGGCTACCGTCGTATCCGCAACACGTTGCGCTTCCTGTTGGCCAATGTGTCCGATTTCGACGCGCAGGCCGACATGCTGCCGGTTGCAGAATGGCTGGAAATCGACCGCTATGCGCTGGCCCTGACCCGCGAATTGCAGGAAAGCTGTCGCGCCGATTACGAACGCTACGAATTCCACCGCGTCGTCCAGGCGTTGCAGACCTTTTGCTCGGAAGACCTCGGCGGCTTCTACCTCGACATCCTGAAGGATCGTCTCTACACCACGGCGCCCAAGTCGACGGCCCGCCGTTCGGCGCAATCCGCGCTGTGGCACATCACCCAGGCCTTCGTCCGCCTGCTGGCGCCGATCGCCTCGTTTACCGCCGAGGAGGTCTGGCAGGTGCTGACCGGGGAGGCTGACGAATCCATCATGTTCCAGGTTTGGCATGACCTGCCGAAGCCGGAAGGCGAGGGCGAGCTGCTGGCTAAATGGGCGCTGATCCGCGAAGTGCGTGCCGACGTGACCAAGGCTCTGGAGGCACAGCGCGAAGCCGGCAAGATCGGTTCAGCCTTGCAGGCCGCCGTCGAAATCCGTTGCGGTGGCGAAAAATACGCGGCGTTGACCGCTCTTGGCGACAATCTGAAATTCGTGCTTATTTGCTCGTCGACCGCAACCATCGAGGACGACACCGAACAAGTCACCGCCACGCCGCTTGAGCATGCCAAGTGCGAACGCTGCTGGCACGTGCGTGACGATGTCGGTGCCAACGCCGAGCATCCTGGGTTGTGCGGCCGTTGCGTCAGCAACCTGTATGGCGAGGGCGAGGTTCGCACCTGTGCCTAGCACGGGGCGCTGGTATGGCCTGGCCGGGCTGATCGTCGTGCTCGATCAGCTCAGCAAGTGGGTGGTTCTGAATCACATTCGGCCCGGCGAAACGATCTTCGTCGCCCCGTTCTGGAACTGGGTGCTGACCTTCAATCCAGGCGCGGCCTTCAGCTTCCTGGCCGACCAGCCGGGCTGGCAGCGCTGGCTTTTCACTGCCTTGGCGCTGGCAGTTTCGGGTTGGATCGCGCTCGAACTGCGCCGACATCCTGGGCAGAAACTGCTCTCCTTCGCCCTGGCACTGATCATGGGCGGCGCACTGGGCAACGTCATCGACCGCGTTCGCTTCGGCGCCGTCGTCGATTTCGTCCAATGGCATGCCGCCGGCTATTACTGGCCCGCCTTCAACGTCGCCGATTCGGCCATCACCGTCGGCGCCATTTTGCTGCTTTTTTCGCAGTTGAACGCAACAGACGACAAAAAAACTCCCCAATGACCATGAACGTTCGCTCCGACAGCTATCTCACCCTGCACTACCGGATTGCCACTCTGGATGGCGAAGAGTTTCTGTCCACCTTCGACATGAGTCCGGCCACCCTGCAAATGGGCAGCGGTCAACTGGCCGAGAATCTTGAATCGGTGCTGATCGGATTGCCGGCACACGAGCGCTTCGTTTTCCAGTTGGAGCCGAACGAAGCCTTCGGTCAGCATAACGAACGTCTGGTCGAGCGCATTGCACGTAGTGGTCTACCGGCCGACATGGAACTGAAGCCCAACTCCGTCGTCGAATTCACCGCGCCCAACGGCAGTACCTTCGCCGGTTTCCTGCGCGAACTTGACGCCTCGCACGCGCTTTTCGACTTCAACCACCCGCTGGCCGGCAAAACGATCCGGTTCGAGGTGGAAATCATCGGGATCATGTAAATGCAAATCCTCCTCGCCAACCCCCGCGGCTTCTGCGCCGGTGTCGAACGTGCCATCACGATTGTCGAACGTGCGCTGGAGAAGTTCGGTGCGCCTATCTATGTGCGGCATGAGGTCGTGCACAACAAGTTTGTCTGCGACGACTTGCGCGCCAAGGGCGCCGTGTTCATCGAGGAACTGGCCGAAGTGCCTGCAGGCAGCACGGTCATCTTCAGCGCCCACGGCGTATCCAAGGCTGTACGTGACGAAGCCGAACAACGAGGCCTCAAGGTCTTCGACGCTACCTGTCCGCTGGTCACTAAAGTCCATGTCGAGGTCGGCAAGATGCGCAGCCAGGCGCGGGAAGTCGTGATGATCGGCCACAAGGGGCATCCCGAAGTTGAGGGCACGATGGGGCAGAGCCGCGATGGCATGTATCTGGTCGAAACGCCGGAGGACGTCAAAAACCTGACAGTTGGTACCCCACAGGCGCTCTCGTTCGTTACACAGACCACACTCTCAGTTGACGATGCGTCAATCGCTATTTTAGCGCTTAGAGAAAAATTTCCGGAAATTCAGGGGCCGAAGAAGGACGATATTTGCTATGCGACACAGAATCGGCAGGATGCTGTCAAGGCATTGGCGGCACAATGCGATCTGGTTCTTGTTGTCGGTAGTCCCAACAGCTCCAATTCACGACGGCTCAAGGAAGTGGCCGTCGCACTGGGCATCGATTCGCATCTGATCGATGAATCGGAGGAGATCGACGCCAAATGGCTTGCCGGAAAACACCGTATCGGCATCACCGCAGGGGCATCAGCACCTGAAATTCTCGTGCGTCAGGTAGTCGATCATATCAAGGCGCTTACCGGCGCTTCAGTTGCGCAGCTCAATGGCGTGGAAGAAGGAGTTTCGTTCCCGCTTCCTCGCGAATTGGCGGGAAATTGAACGCTATTTCCAGCAGGCTACAGCATCACCAGCAGAACTACTGCGCGTGCCATCACTCGCTAATGTCAAGTTGCCACATTTTGGTTCGCTAAATCCATTGCTGGGCGTGGCCGTAACTGTATAGGTGTTTCCTGCTATTGCAACCGTAACATCATATTTCCGGCTGGCAAAACTGGAGCCAGACCAGTTGGCGTTCTGCCAGCCATCTGTCAGCGCACCAGATGAAACTGCAACGTATGCACCTCTATCTGAGAAATTTCTTTCCTGAAGTTGTGCCATGTTCAGGATCGCTGCCCGCGCCTCCGCCCGGGCAGCCCTTCGGACATAGTCTTGATAAGAGGGATAGGCGACCATCGCCAGAATCGCAATGATTGCTACGACGATCATCAGTTCGATGAGAGAAAAACCTCTTGAGTGATTCCGGTTATGCATGTCCTATCCCTAATTACTGAGTGATCTGACGCCAATTGAGACGTCCAGTAGCAGGTGGTGTTACGCTAGAGCAACCGCCTGTAATAGTCACAATGTCACAGGCCCGCTTGACCTTCTTGCACGGGCGACCCTTGACAAAAGGATTACAACCAGCCGACGGATCGGCGCGTCCCTTATCGGTATCGTAATAGATCCGCTTCGGATTCTGTCCAATTGCAGTCGGGAGTTGCTTTCCGCTCGGAGCACCCGTGACAGATGTCGTGCTTCCTCCAGAAGTAACCGAGAACGTCGCACTAACGGCCGTCGATGTGGTGCCTGATACGTCATAGAACACCGGTTTTGAATACGCTCCGCCGGTCAGATAGTCCAAGTTATAAGTCCAGTCGTAGGCGCTGCCACCACATACGTCGCCCGACGGGGTCAGGGTTACGAAGGTAAGCAAACCGTTTTCAAGAATTGGCAAAACCGACGAAATATAACGTTCCCCGCTGTTGCCGACGAATGATGGGTCGTTCTTCAAATCCAGCACCCAACCCAGTTGCTGAGTGACATTTCCGTTGGCATCCAAAGCGGGGGCCAGTTCGGACGGGCATCTTGAAGTGGCAGCAGCAGGCGCAGTCGCGATTGTTGAGTATTGAGGGCTGCAATCCGATTGCAGGCCATAAAGGTTTGATCCGACGGCGACCCTGGCTAGGCTTTTCTGCTTTTGCAGATTGCTGCGGGTCACCCTGGTGCCATCGTTCTTGTCCCAGATGCCATAGTAGGTGTTGCCTGAGAATGGAGCCTGATTGTCACTGTTGTCGACGAACGAGCCGGTTCCAAACAGTATCATGAAGCCACTTTGTGGGTGAATCGTAACAATCGGACTGCTGGTGACTTGTTGCCTCTGAGCGGGGTTGTCCGCAGTAGTCGCGGTGAATAAAGGCAGCGGTGTCCCCCCTGAACTGAAGGCTGATCCCCAGTTTGCCGGATCGGTGTCGCTCACGTCGACCTTCCAAAGATTCCCATAGCGGTCCCCTGCATAAAGGTAATCAACGACATTGTCATCGTTGTTGTCTATCCCATAGGCTGCCGACAGGCCGTTGGCAGGAGTGAGTGGTGCGTTCCCCCCATTTGGCGCAGGCAGGCGAATCTTCCGATAGTGGGTACCCTGAGTCCAGTCGTTGCCGCGACCGGTATTAGAGATGCCCGGTCCTTCAACGTACACGATGAACAGATAGGCATCACCGGTGCTACTGACGCTGCCGTCGGTCTCGGTGTTGTTGAAGCCATTACCAAAAATCACAGCCCACTTCCCATTGTTCATTTTGCGGATAATCGGTTGTGCGAACGTATTACCCAAGTCTGGATCATCGCGATCATTGAACTCCCAAAGAACGATTGATTTGGGGTCGCCGGCGGCAAATGTCGACGGGTTGGTCACGTTCAGCGCGTAGATGCCCTGTCCGCCAGCATTAAGTCCACCAGTAACGATCGTACGCCAGCACTTCGTGGTATCCCCACTTGGTGTGCAACTTCCGCTGCTGAGTTGAACGTCACCAACGACGGGGCTGCCATCAACGAAGTACTTGTGCGAATAATCCCGCCATGGCAACTGGTTCAACTTGGAATAGACCGCAGCCGGCACATAAGCAAGAACTTCCTTTCCGCTATTTGTTGTCGCACCGAGTGTAGTACCGCCTCCATCGGAAAGATCCGAAGCATCGAAGGCATGCAGCATGCCGTCGTTGCCACCAACATAGAGGACTGGGGTGCGAGAGGCAACTGCCGTCGCATAGGCCTTGAAGTCCGTATAGTCGGCGGGTGGGATATTGGAGAGGCTGGGAAAGCGAACGTACTGGGGCGAAGAGTTGACAACGTCGCCAAGTGATCCTTCCGGTGTCGTCAGAACCGTTCCGTCTTTAAGTGTCAGCGAGCGTGCGGTATTGCGACTGCGCCAGTTGAAACCGTTTGCACCTTCGTTGCTGTTGTTTCCGGCAAGATACTGAACACGTTCGGGACCATGGCTGTCGGCTTGTCCGGTTCCGGGGTCACGGTCGATCAAGTCTTTTTGTCGGGCGGACAAGCCTGTGCCGAAATCGATGTTTCCACCAGTCGTTGTTGTTGTAAACAACGAACCCTGGCGGCCGAGAGGATCGCTATCGGGCGTACCATCGGCAGCCAGGCCGTCATGGAAGGTAAGGATGCGGCGATTTGTCCAGTTTCCTGATCCGTTCGTGTTGAGCGTTGTTGGATTCAAGTAGCGCGAGGCAGACCAAGCAGGAGCAGACGAAATGGACAGATCGCTACTCATCGTGTAGGCCCTGACGTCACCATACCAGCCGGATGTGTTGTAGGTTGCACTATACAGGTTGGTACCGTTACCGGTGCGCAGATCCCCCGTCGAAACGCCAACGGCAGAACCTGCGCCGGTTTCGGCGGCGATCGATGACAATGCACTTCTTACAGCAGCCATCATGTCGGCCGGGTTGCCCGCAGGGAGCAGCGTCAGTGGCCAGTTGCCGTTATAACCGGGCAATGAGCGCGCCCAGTTCTGTGGATTGCCGTTCGCATCGAAGGACTCTACGCCGCCATATTTGGCGGCCAGCCAATATTGCGACCCGGCCGAAGTATTACTTGGTGCCCCCTTGTCGCCATATTCCTGAACGTCGATGACATAGGTCTTGGCCTTGACCGTGTGGTTGGTGCCACCTGCATCGGCGATCGTACGAAAACCGTCTTTGGCAGCCCAGTAGGATAGACCGGACATGTAGTAACTGGCTGCGCCGGAAAAGAACGTGTCCGCGAGATTGGCTTTGCCTTCGAGCGTTCCGATTGCATTGGTCAGCGTACCCACGTTGACCCCGTTGTCGCCCCCGAGTACCCCATAGTCGTCGGCTTCAGCTCGGTTGGTGCATTGGCCTGGGTTGCTTGTGGTGTTTGTACTCGTGCCCCCTGGTAGGCGCTTGTCGCAGTGGGTATGTGTGTCCCCCATGGCAATGATGTAGTTTTTCTGACACCAGTGTGATACAGGGTCATCCCAACTCGTGATGATCGGAAACCCGTCACCAGTGGCCGCAGTCGCATTTTGGTAGAACGCCTGGGTTGGTTGCAGACCACGCATGTAGCGAAGGGTTTCGTAATACAGCTTGCCAACGTTATCGTAGGTCTTGTAGTTTCTGGATACGGTTCCGAATTTATTCACATAATTGATGACCCCGGAATTCGTAACGGCGCCACCGTATGAGTTTGTGGCTTCGGTCGAGTCGGGGTTGGTTACGTAAGTGCCATCCGTGGCGCTCCATTCGGCAAGGGTGTTACTCACGAAGCTACCGGATGATGACCATTTGAGTGGCGCGACATATTTGGCCTTTGAGCGCATTACCGCATTATCGATGTCGTTCGAGTTGTAATAGGAAAAGAGGCCGAAGCGCATTTTTTCTCCATTGCGCTGTACTTCGCCAACTGGTTTGTAACTGCTGTTGTACTGCTCGCAGTTATCTTCACGTTGCGTACCTGTGGCCGGTGTTGGTTGGCACACCTCAGCGCGAACCTGATACAAGTTGCTGTTGCCAAAGACCATGTCATAGGTGCTGTAGTAATACGCGGCGGCACTGGTGTCGGTGCCTTGGTACGACGGGGTGAAATAGAAAGTGGAGTTTTCTTGAGTATTGAAAGTGACCTTGGCGGGCGCATAGTAGTTATTGCTTCCCTGTGTTGTTATTGTTGTACTGTTTGTATGACCCACGTAGGTTGGAATATTACTACCACCAATTGTCCAGGTCGATGCGCTAGTACAGGAGCGCGGCTTTTTACCGCTTCCGTCTCCGTTCTTAGGATTGCAAGTGAGAGTTCTGCTGGGGGAACTGCTCAGTGTGCAACTAATCGTGTAGGGAGATGACGTTGCAATGCTGCAGGAGGTTACGCTGACATCTGGATTCGAAACGGTCTTCAGGCCACTGATCGTTTGGGCTGCATTACGGCTGGATGTGGCGAATGTGGCGCTGCCGAAGGTTCCGAAAACTGAACAATAAAATGGGTCTGCAACTGTTCCAGTGCCGGCCCAGGTTTTACAGGTTCCGGTATTGCCCTTGGTGTCGGTCAGCGAGCCGCAGGTGAAGGTATTGCCTGAATTTGTAACGCTGGGGTTATTGCAGGTAACCGTGTCCGTACTGGCGCCCGGGGTGAATTGGGCTTTATTTTGGCCGGTGCCGACAGGTGCCCCAAAGCCTAGGTACGTTCCGGAAAAAGTGCCGAAGGTCGTGCAACGATAAGGACTGGCGTTGGTTCCATCGCCTGTCCAAGCGGTGCAAGATCCTGACTGGGCCGGGTTCGTCGCGGTAGCAAGGGTGCATGAAAAGTCGCCAGTGCCCGACAAGGCTGGGACTGTGCAGTTGGCGACAGCGGTGCTGTCGCTAACACGCATCTGGGTGCCCAAGCCCTGATTGTCAATAGTGATCCTGTAGCTGGCGTTGATAGGTGTTGCCCCGCTTCCCTGGAAAAACTTTTGCGTGAAATTACTGGTGCCGCCCTGGCCGCTCTGGAAAGTTCTCTCGAGTACGGTTTGGGTCGCAGTGTCGACGTAGCGGTTGCCGCCTGTCATGGCAACTCGGAACTCGTCGAGTCCAGTCATTGAGGCCCAGTTCAGGAAGTTTCCGCTCCACTGGCTATTGCAGGTACGATTCGTCGCTGCAGCAGCAGGAGAGAACCAGTTGTTTGTGCCGTCGTAGGTGTAGCACTTCTTAGGGTCAAATATCCCGAGGTAAGTATTGCTTGCCGAATAGCTGCTACTGTCTTGATAGGCTGCGGTATTGGCGGTAGGGAACTCGACCGACACGGAAAACAGGACGTTGGGAGGCACCGAAGTCTTCAGGAACAAGGGCGTGTCGCTCAATGTGCCCGCAAAAACCGGCAACGAACTGACAAGTGCAGCGAAGCCGAGCGATAGCGATAGCAGTTTACGTGGCATGGTATATTCCTCCGGCATGGTCGGTGCGCTTGGGGTATTGTTCAATAGGTGAAAAGTTCGACGAGATTGACCCGTGTATTTGTCAGCCGTCCGCGGCCCTGGGCAATGATCAAGAAGCATTCGCCGGTATTGCTTGGGCCACAAACTTTGGGGTCCTGCCAGATCACTAGGTAACGTGGCTGGCTGATGACGCCCGTAATTGCAGGTGAATCGGTGCCCACTTGATTGAGAGGCGCGCCTGTGTCTGGTCCGGAAAACAGGTCAATATTGGCGGAATTAATACGCTTCGATGATCCCGATCCCAAAAAATTAGAACTGTTGATATCCATGGGGCACTTGAAGCCGGTAATCGAAGTGCCAGATACGCATGATTGTTCCGACAGCGGATATCGACGGGTTCCTCCTGACGCAAAGCTACCAGTGATCAGTATCTTCGCCTCGTTCAATGCTGCTTCCGCAGCATGGAGGGCAATTTCCTTGTCGCGAAAATTTCGCGCCATCTTCTCTTCGGAAGTGGTTGTCGCGAAGACACCGATACCGAGAAATGTCAGGACGACTAGGAAGATCAGCGCCGTAAGCAACGCAACCCCACTTTGGTGAGCGGGAATGGAAACCGATAGCGGGTAATGGCGAGTCATATGCGATTTCCCATGTCAGACCGGGCAAAGGTTACGCAGGGCGATGGTCGTGCTGGTGTGACGCCGGCTTCGGCCATCGGTTGGTGTGGTGAACTGTCGCCTGTCGGTGTTCTGGTCTACAATAGATGAATAGTCGGCGCCAAAGTGATCGATTGTCCGTGCTGAATTGTCTGCGGCAGTTGGGCTTGGTGTCCTGGCAATCATCGACAACCGGACGCTGCGGATGTTATTGGCGGCAGAGACGCTACTTCCGCCACGAATGTAACGATTGATGATGCCATCGCTGTCGGTATCGTCGCCATACAGAATCTGCATGCTTTCGATTCCGGCAACCAAGGGGACGTTGCCTCTGGCAGCATCGTTGGTCGTGTAGCAATACAGCGTAGGCTCGTTCCCGTTATTACTATCGGCGCTGATGAAGAATGTGTCTTCCACCAGTACGTTCGGGGCTACAGGGTTGCCCAGGCAGTCGCGGATCGAGTTGTCGGTTGTGAACGGACTCACGACCATGCCTTCACCATAATATCTAACCTTAAATGCATCACTATTGTTGACTACTGTTACCAACGACCCGCTCAGGTTGGCCGCAGTCGGGCTGATGGTGGCCGGATCGTTAATGGTAACGATGCGTGCTTCAGAACTGTTGCAAAAACTCGGTCCTCCTGGGGCTTTGGGGTTCTTGTAACCTGCCTGTCTTAGCGAATGCGAGAGCAGATCAAAAGCTAGGCGTGACGACTCTTGTGCTCGCGTGGCATCGGTTTGCGCATTTTGCGTACCCAAGCCACCCAAATAGGCTTGGAGTACAACCAAGGTAATTAGCAGGCCTATGGTCAATGCGACCAACAACTCAATCAGGGAAAAACCCTTGTTGGCACGGTTTGGAGACATGGTCATCATAGCTGTGATGTCAGACAGGTGTCTTGCGAGGTGCTACTGGAAGCTGCGCGACTCCCGCCACCGCCGGAAATTGCGATGCGGTCGTATTCATTCCAGCAGATTTTGACGGTGGGCCTTCCGTCGTTGCTGCACTCCCAGTTTGAAGAGTTTCCATCGGCTGGCGAGGAGTCAAGGCAAACAACGCCTGCTCCCGAAGGGAGCTTGTCTGAGAGATCTCTCTGCCACAGGAAGTATTCGGTCGCCGGTAGCGCAGAAGTGACAGTGGTCGTCGTACTTGAGATTGGGGGGGTTCCGGTAGTTGTGGTTGTGGTGGCTACCGTGGTGTCGCAACCTGATACACTGAAGCAATAACTTGAGTCACGGCCAGTGGTCGGCGGCGGTGCATACTTCGCGACAATTTCAGGGTTAGCATTGATCATGTCGGCTATGGCGGTGAGTTGTTGCGCAGCGATTGTCCTGTAGTGCGAACTGGACGTCATCTTGAGACCGTTGGCCAGTAGCCCGATCATACCCAGCAGGCCGAACGAGAGGACAACGATGGCAATCAATACCTCCAGCATGGTGACACCATGCTGCGGGCTGCGAAGAGCTGGAAAATCCATGGTCATGTTTTCTTTCAGCAGGTATCTATTCGCTTTGCGGCCGGGCGACCGGTAATGGGCATCGTTATTTCGCGCCCTCTGGTGTCGCCGGGAACGCACAGTTTGAATGTCCAGGAACTGCCTCCTGAGACACCGCCGTAGGGCTGAAAAACCAGAGAGGTGGTGTTCGATGGGCCGCTGGCCACCAAACTGACCCCCCCGTCCAGTGGTGGAAGGTATTTGATGATTTCCGCAGCATCCAATGAATTATTTCCATTGGTATCAACCCAGAGAATTCGGCCATTTGCCCAATCATCACCTGATGTCGCGCATGTGAGAGAGGTTGCGGCGATGCAGACCCGGGCTGGGCGGCTGCGAGCACCAGCTTCGTTGCGTGCCAGGGAGAGGTCACTCACCAACTCATTGGCCTGTGCAGTCAGCCGATTGCTGTTTACAAACCTCTGATAGCCCGGAATAGCGATTAGCGTGAGGGTGGCAAACAAGAGCAATGCCATTAGCAACTCGATCAGTGTAAAGCCGAGGTTGCTATGTAGACGCGTGTATTTGGCGCTTGAGATAAGTCGATTAACGGTCATGGGCAGGATACTAGCGGTGAGCCTTCTATCTATGTTGTTCGTTATAGTTGAATTCGGATTCTATTGGAACAGTGGTCTTGATATACGGTAGATGGAACGCGATGAGTGGCACATACAGTCGTGGCCAGATTGACATCCAGTCTTTCGGAATCGGGCGGAATTTAGTCTTTTTTCTGCTGCTTTCGATAGCTGTTCACTGGATGGTTTTCTTTTTTTTTATGCAGTTCACCTATTTTCGGGGGCCGGGCTCCACTTTGGCCTCAGATGGGTGGACTGCCCGGTTGCGGGTGTTGCTTGTGAAAGATGTCGGTCTTGATTTCACTGAAACGCCGCCGCGTACTGCGCTTGTTAAGCCGCAGGAGGGTTTGCGGCACGTTGGTGTGCAGCGGAACGCCGGCCTCCCGCAGGTGTTACCAGACAAGGAGCCTGAATTGGCGTCCGACATTTCTTTGGAGATTGATGATTTCCGTGCGGCAGGGTTCATGATCCTTGCGATGGAGATTGATCATTTCGGGGTGCCGGCTAGTGTCGAAATTATTTATTCCGAACTGCCTTCCGAGGTTACTGATTTGTTGGTGAAGCGGTTTTCGGAGGCGAAGTTCAGCCCCGCCATGAAGGCAGGGCGGGTTACGGCGGCGCCAATTCTTATTCGTATTGATATCGAGTGATTGGAATTCATCGGGTTTTGAATTGCGATCGGCTCAGTACTCTGCTAGAATGTTTCGCTTATATTTTTGCTATCGGAAATACTTACATGGCCAACAGCGCACAAGCCCGCAAGCGCGCCCGTCAAGCTGACAAGCAGCGCTCCCACAACGCCAGCCTGCGTTCGACCCTGCGTACCGCGATCAAGCGTGTGCGCCAGGCCATCGACGCCGGCGACAAAGCCGCCGCTCAGGGTGTCTTTCAGCAGTCCGTTGCGGTCCTCGACCGCATCGCCGACAAGAAGATCATCCACAAGAACAAGGCTTCACGCACCAAGAGCCGCCTGTCAGCCCAGATCAAGGCGCTGGCTGCCGCCTGACCTTCGTGCGGCAAAAACAGAAAAGGCACCTTCGGGTGCCTTTTTGTTGAAACTTGCTCACAAAAGGCGGGCTGATTGACCTTGCGCCGTGAGAAGCGCAACTGCTTTTTTGTCGAAGGAGACGAAGGTTTCCCCGCCGAGCCAGTTCCCCTCGTAGGCAATGACACCATCGGCGAAATCCCCGCCCGCTTCGAGCAGCAAAAGCCCAGCCTCTACGGCGGGCCGGTTTACTTCCACGTTTGCGACGACAAGCAGCGCACGGATTGCGTTGGCCGCGTCGGCGGGTTGGAGGTTATAGACTCTGAGCAGCACCCACACCAATTCGCACAGGCACGGTAACGCAACCGCAATCAATTCGGCATCGATCAAGACCTTGGCGGCGATGCTCGCTTGTGCGGGGTCGTCACACACGACAGCGCGAACAAGTACATTGGTGTCAACAACGACCCTCATTCTTTACCGGCCCAGGCTTGCGCGGTCGCTGTGTTGATTTCTTCAATGGTGGCAACTTTCCCTGTCCGGCCCGCGAGCAATCCGACGAAGCCATCAATCGTTCCGGCAGGCCGGGATGCTTTGAGTATGCCCCGACCATCCGGCAGTAAATCCAGCTCGATCTTTTCACCGGGCCTGATGCCGAGGTGTTGCAGCACGTCTTTTCTAAACGTCACTTGCCCTCGTGCGGTAACGGTCAGTGTGGTCATGGTGATGTCCTCATGGTTTCTTGATCGATATATATTAAAGTAATGCAAAACTACATTACTGTCAATGTCGGGTGCACAAATTCCGAGAGCTGCGCCCGCCTGTGCTGGCAAGAACAAGGCTTTTCGCACCAAGAGCCGTCTGTCTGCCCAGATGGCTGTTGCTTGATCCTGGCTTGGCTTCAGTTAAAGGCACCTGCGGGTGCCTTTTGTTTTGGCTCACTACGGTACATGATGTGAAATGTTGCTTGAACGAGGGTGTTCTATGAGAACGCATCAGGAAATTGATGAGCGTAGCCTTGCCCTCCACCGCTTGGTTGCAGAGCGAGTCATGCGTGATCCCGCTCTGTTGGAGAAGGCGCGAAAGACAGTGGTGCGATGGCGCGGGACGGTGAGCATTGCCTCTCAGCCCTATCTTGAGGAGTGGGAGCGCTTGATCGATCAGGGGGTCGAGGCTTGTTTGGCCATGGCTGTTGAAGATTCTCAGAAAGCTGCCGCTCTGCGCCAGTCGTCACCGTTTGCCGGTGTCCTGACTAATCGGGAGCGCTTTGCTTTTTTGAAAAGTTGGCAGCGCGAACATGAGGCGTAGAGAGCTTGAACATCTGATTCGCGCTGCCGCAGCGGAGCGGTGACTGATCAGTACGAAATCGTTGTGGTTGGTAGTCAATCTGATCTGGGTGCGGTGCCGGATGCGCCGGAGGTTTTGTTGCAATCGCGAGAGGCTGATTGCTATCCGCTGCATCGCCCGGACCTTGCCGACGTGATTGACGGAGCGATTGGAGAACTCTCGCCCTTTGATGAGCGATTTGGCTACTATGCTCAAGGAGTCGGTCCGGAAACCGCCATTCTTCCGGCAGGCTGGGAGGGGCGTTTCGTCAAGATTCAGAACGAAAATACCGATCTCAAAATTGGCTATTGCCTCGAGCCCCATGATCTCGCGGCTTCCAAACTTGCCGCGGGTCGAGACAAGGATTGGCCTTTTGTCGAGGCGATGCTCCGTCACAAAATCGTGGATGGCAGAGTTATTGAAGAACGGATTGCACTGTTGCCGATTTCCGACGAACGCAAGCAACGGTTATATGACTGGATTGGTGCGCAAAAGAAATTCTGAACCCCGTGCAGGGTTATTTCTTTCCGTCGAGCGAGCAGACGCCGTCGATGATCTGCAAGTCGTTGTCCTGCGCGAAGTTGAGCATGAAGCGGTAGGCCATCGGTTCGACTTCGCCTAGCCGGCCTTCGACGAACACGGCTTTTTCACCGTTGTAGTCACCGGGGCCGACATAGGGCGAGTACTTCATCTTGCGCTCGGCGCCGAAGGCGGACATGACGCCGCATAAACGTTCGGCCCAGTCGCTGGGGCGGAATTTCTTACCTTGTTTGGTGAGGCCAACGATGATGAAGGTGGTCGATTCTGGCGTTGTCATTGTTCCACTCTGCTTTTTCGGGCGTTGCGACCTTGTCTTGGCGCATTCTAGCAGAAGCGCCGAAACTGTGGCGTGTTCGCCATTATCATGGAATGGTCAGGCCTGATTCCGGGCGTCCGGAATCAGTCGGCTTGCTGCTGAAAGCCATGCTTCTCGTTCTATACAAGGGCCGGTTTTTCACTTAACATTCAGCTTACTGCAACTCTTTCGGGCGCTTCTTGAACCGTTGGGTGGCGATCGTTCCGGCGGCATTGGCCGCCGTTTTCGTTTTTTGGGGTTGCCTCAT